>Ga0272445_1000369_pt1 | contig 43091 bp, 52 predicted proteins | sample YNPCB0031_FD_194404 | JGI IMG/M metagenome (GOLD analysis project Ga0272445, IMG submission 194404) | Hot spring sediment microbial communities from Yellowstone National Park, WY, United States - YNP-CB-003-1 | ecosystem: Environmental > Aquatic > Thermal springs > Hot (42-90C) > Sediment... | reverse complement strand
TTCCACATTTCATACATTTGATGCTGTGAAAAACCACCTTTATAAGGTGTAAATCCTGTTCTTTGGTTATCATGTTGATACATTCTCCAATCCCTTTCATTTGCAATCAAAAAAGAAATAAAAAACATTCCAATTAAAAATATTTCAAACCTTTTCATCCTTCACCTCCCTAATTTTAACTTTTAAATTATATACTTTTTTCATTTTTATGTCAAATAAAATTTTATTAACCTTTTTGTTCCTCATATCTTGGGAATATGAGTTGATATGAATTTTTATAACATAATGGGTTTAGGAATGTATCTATTTCACGAATATATTCTTCCTGTAACTCCCAAAAGTGTTTGAAATTTTAAATGTTGTTTTAAACCTTCAACAAGTTCTCTTATTGCTTTTGGCTGGTCTCCTCTTGGCTTTAAATCAGTAATAAGTTTAAACACATTTTTATTTTAAAGCTTAAAATTTCCCTATGTCAAAAGGTATTTTAACCTTTAATGGCTCATCTCCTTCTTTCCACCCTGCTGGAATTATTTCAAATTCTTCTGGAGTAGGAGGATTTTGATAAAGATGTTTTAAAGCAATAAAAGAATTGTAAATATGGTTTACATCTTTTCCAAGCCTATCATTAAAAACAGCGATATATTCTACAATGCTATCGGGATTAATTATAACTGTTCCTCTTTTTGTCAATCCTGTTTTTTCATTTAAAAATCCATATTTTGTTGATATTTCTCTTTTAATATCTTCAACAAGTGGGTATTGAACCTTCTTTACTCTTGGTGAAGTTTCAACCCATACTTTATGAGAAAATACTGAATCTACACTTATTGCAAGTATTTCTGCTCCTTCCTTTTTAAATTTCTCATAGTAATTGGTGAATGCTTCAAGGTCAGTAGCACATACAAAAGTAAAATCTGCTGGATGGAAAGTAAGAATTACCCATTTACCTTTATAATCAGATAGCTTAATTGTTTTTATTTTTTGTTCCTTTGGAAAATATGCCCTTGCTTCAAATTCAGGTGCCTCTTTACCAACTTCTATCATTTTACCTCCTTTTTAAATTTTTTTTTATTTAAAAATAATTTTAATTTATAATAATACTCCAAAATTTCATTTTTGTCAAGGTATGTTAGTTTATTCCTCTAAGGCTTCAATTCCAGGTAATGTTCCTTTTTCCATGAACTCTAAGGAAGCACCTCCACCTGTTGAAATATATGAAAATTTATCTTTTACACCTGCTAATTTAATTGCCGAAATTGTTTCTCCACCCCCTGCAAGTGAAAATGCTCCTTCTGAGGTTCTTTTTGCAATTTCTTTTGCAATTTCAATCGTTCCATTTTTAAATTTTTCATTTTCAAAAACACCCATTGGACCATTCCAGAAAATTGTTTTTGCTGAATTTATTTCTTTCTTAAAGTTTTCTATTGATTTTTTCCCTATATCATATCCTGCCATATTTTCAGGTATTTCTTCAAGATTTTTAACATCTTCACTTTCAAGGTTTTCTGCGCAAAGAGCATCATTTGCAACAATTATTTTTCCTGTATTTAAAAGTTCTTTAACTTTTTCAACATATCCTTCTGTTAGTATTGATTTTCCAATCTTTTTCCCAATTGCTTTCCAAAAGGTAAACATCATTCCACCACCAATAAGAACTTTATCCATTACATCTAATAAACCTTCTATAATTCCTATTTTGTCTTCAATTTTTGCACCGCCAAGGATAGCTATTGCGGGTCTTTCAGGATTTTCCCTTACTTTCTTTAAATTTTTTGTTTCTTCAAAAAGTAAAAATCCTGCTGCTTTTTTTTCAAAAAGTTTTGGCAAAAGATGAACACTTGTATGTTTTCTATGGGATGCACCAAATGCATCATTAACATAAGTATCTGCCAATTTTCTCAATTCTTTTGCAAATTCCTCATCCTCTTTTTCTTCCCTTGGGTCAAATCTTATGTTTTCAATTAAAATTATTTCACCGGGTGAAAGTGAATTTATTTTTTTGATTAAATTTTCGCCTATTATTTCTTCAGAAAAATGAACATCTTTTTTTATTATTTCAGAAAGTTTTTCTGCAACCGGTTTTAGAGAAAGTTCAGGAAGAGTTTTCCCTTTTGGTCTTCCAAGATGAGAACACAATATTAAAATTGCTTTTCTTTCAAGCAGATATTCAAGAGTTGGTATTGTTCTTCTTATCCTTGTATCATCTAAAACCTTTCCAGATTCAATTGGGACATTATAATCAACCCTTAAAAATATTTTTTCTCCTTCTTTAATCTCAATATCTTTTATACTTTTCATCTTATTCCCTTCCAGCCATATATTCAAGTAAATCAACAACCCTTACAGAATACCCCCATTCATTATCATACCATCCAAAAACTTTTACAAAATTCCCTTCAACAACTTCTGTTAATGTGGCATCAAATATTGCAGATTTTTCATTTCCTATGAAATCGCTTGAAACGAGTTCTTCATCAGTATATCCAAGATACCTTGAAAGTTTACCTTCTGCTTCTTTTTTGAAGGCTTCATTAACTTCTTCTTTTGTTGTCTTTTTTTCAACAATTGCTGAAAAATCACAAAGGGAAACAGTAGGAGTTGGAACCCTTATTGCAACTGCCTTTAATTTGCCCTTTAATTCAGGATAAACTATTTCAATTGCTTTTGCTGCACCTGTTGATGTTGGGATTATGTTCATTGCAGCAGCCCTTGCCCTTCTCAAATCTTTATGAACAAGGTCAAGTATTCTTTGGTCGTTTGTATAGGAGTGGATTGTTGTCATTTCTCCCATTTTTATTTTAAAATTTTCATGAAGAACTTTTACAAGAAATGCAAAACAATTTGTAGTGCATGAAGCATTAGAGATAAAAATATGTTTTTGGGGATCATACATATTTTCATTTACTCCCATCACAACTGTTAAATCTATTTCCCCTTTACTCGGTGCAGTAAGTATTACCCTTTTTGCTCCAGCATCAATGTGTGCCTTCATTTTATCCTTGCTTCTGAATACACCTGTTGCTTCAACAACATAATCAACCTTTAAATCTTTCCATGGAAGTTTTGCAGGATCCTTTTCAGAAAAAACATAAATTTCTTTACCATTTATAATCATTTTGTCTTGGACAAGTTCACATTGCCCTTCAAATTTTCCATAAATTGTATCGTATTTGAAAAGGTGTAAGAGGACATTTGGCGCCTCAAGGTCATTTATTGCAACAAATTCAAGATTTTTTCTATTTAAACCTTCTTTTAGAACCTGTCTCCCAATTCTTCCAAAACCATTAATTGCAACCCTTACCATTTTAAACCTCCTTTTAAAAAATTTCTAAAAATTAAAATTGTCTCCAATAATTGTCTTTTCCTATGATTCCTCCTATTCCATCATTATTTCCATCAAGTTTAAATCCATCCTTATCTCTTAAATTGTAAGAAATGAATAAATATAATGGTAAATTTCCATCCCATTCTATGAGGGAATATGTAAATCCTTTTTTGTCAGGGTCTTCTCTTATTATACCAGAAATAAATCCTTCAGGATATGGAAATCTTTGTTTAAAAACTTTTATGTTTGAAAAATTGAAATCAGAAGGATTCATTTCATGGTTAAATCTAACCTTAATTAATTTTAAATTCATATCTAAATTTGCACTTGTAACTCTTGGAAATTCTGTTGGACTTCCATCTTCCTTTTGTGTTGCAAAATGTATAACTGTATCTTCTCTAAGTTCTTGTTTACCATCACGATTTATATCAAGATAATTTCCAGCAGAATCCTTTATTTCATTTTTTATAACAAGTTCATATACTTTTGAAAATTTCAAATTTGAGATTGTTGAGAATTTTATTCTGTATCCGATTACAGGTATTTTCACTATTGAATCAATTTTACATGAAATCTTTATCTGTGTTTCATATTCCTTTAATTCAATGTCATTTTCACCAATTGTTGTTGTATCTAAATCCCTTCCAAAAATTATTAATGTTATTTTTGGTGTTGTGCTGACATTATTATCTCCATAAGAAGGAGAATAATTAATTAATTTTGGTGGTTCAAAATCTGGCTGAATATTATTTGAATTAGGACATCTAAAATTGGCATTGTAATAATCATCAAAATGTTCTCCTTCATTTATTCCATTTTGATTCTGGTCAAGTTTATTTCCATTTATATCTTTAACTTCTGATGATATAAAAAGCATGTAATTTATAGAATCTGAATTTTCAAACCCAGCTGTTGGTGTAAATTCAACCATGTTTAAATCTTTATAATAGCGAATTGTTCCACTTATTGTTCCTTTTATTTTTCCGTTTGCAAGTTTATATACTTTTATATTTTCAGAATTTATTGTATTTGTATCCATTCTTTCTGAAAAGCGAGCCCTTATAACATCCTGAAATCCATTTTCCGGATTATTATCAAGGTCCTGAAATATATAGTTTCCTGAGAAGTCAAAAGCACTTACTACATATGGTAAAGTTTTTTCCTTTTCCCCAACATTTGAACCAATATCTTTACCAGGTGATAAAGGAATGTCTTTTCTTGAGCAGCTCGTTAAGATTATAATCCCTATTATACTTAAAATTTTTTTCATCTTTACCTCCTTTAAAATTTAACCTTTAATGACAATCTCCAATTTGTTAAATCAACCAAATTTGTAAATCCCATAAAATCTAATGAAAAGTTTTTACTTATATTCCATCCAATTCCAAAAGAATAATTTGTATAACTTTCTTTTACTTTTCTTAAATTTGTTTTGCCTTCGTCAACAAGTAATGTATCATAATCTGTTATCGTATCACCAAGTCCATTTACTTTTGTCAAAATTAAAGGAGTTGAAGAAATTGGATTAATGGTATTTTGTTTTTCTCCAATTTCTATAACAGAATTTGAACCAAGTCTTAATGAAAGATTTTTGAGAAAGTTTATCTCTATACCACATGGTATCATTATATTCCATAAAGAGGACGAATAAAGATTTTCATATTTTCTATATCTTTCCCCATAAAGAGTATAATCGTCTTCGTCAGGAATACCATCTCCATCATCATATTTTTCATTTAAAACATAACTTTCATTTATTTCAAAACTTCTATCAGAAATTCCATTCTTTAATGCAAATCCTATCCCAAATAAACCTTTTTCAAAAACAGGAATTAGGTGCTTTATACCAATCATCCACGAATTTGAATTTCCATCATTTGTTATATATTGATGAGATTTCTCATCAGATGTAAATATTTCATCAAAAGCGCCCAAATTTGTTCTTCTTTCATAATAAATATTTGAGTCCTTTGTTCCTGTTTTCTTAGATATTGATTCTTTTCTTAAATCAACATAAAAATAGGTTTCTCCACCATATTCCCATTTTTTCTTACCATAAAATCTTGTGAAAAATAAATTTCCTGAATTTGATAGATCAATTTCCCTTTTTGCATTTCCTTTTTCATAATTATTTACATTTTCATCAGGAGCAAAATCAATCAAATATTGAGTATTTGCTGAATATAAACTATCAATTGATAGAATACCAAATCCACCAAGAAAATTTAAAAAGAAAAATTCATTTGGCTGGTATAAAATTGAAAGTCCAAATAAATTTCTTGTTTTTGTATAATTGGCATCTTGTAAACCTTTCCAATCTTCTGTTTCTAATCTTTTTGAATTTTCAATGTCATATATTTCGTAATGATATTCAAAATTTCCGAAAATATTATCAGGGGAAGGAGGAAGTATTTGTTTTAATCCACCACTTGATAAAAGATAAAATAGACCTGCTTTTAAATTACCCATATCTTTTCCTGCTCCAATGTAAATGTCAGAGAAGTTCCTCTCGTTGTATGCTTCCCTTATTTCTTTTTCCTTAATTTTTCTATCAAATGTTCCATTGCTATCTATGTCTATATGGGTTATATTTTCTATTTCTGTATATCCTGTATCAATTCCATTCCATTCAGGTGTTTTTAAAAGGTAGTTGTCATAAAGGGGGGAAATTCCAAGATTTCCTATAAAATCAAGTTTTGTTCCAATCATGAAATATCCAGAAGATATATTTCCGAAAAGGGCATCATTATTTGTAGCAAAGTTTGATAAAGAGGTAAATAGTAACCTTGTTTTTACCCATGGAATTGTTGCAGGATTTAAAATGTATTCAAGGTCATCTTCAAGTATACCTGATGTTGAGAGGAACCTGAAGGACCTAAATCTATCGCCTGTATATGGTATTTGAAATTGGGAATATAGGAGACCTCCTACAAGGAGGAGCATACCCTTTATTTTTATTATTTTACTCATATTTTTACCTCCTTTGTTTCTTCCAAAACCCATTTAAAATATTTTTCATTTGAATTTGAAATTTTAAAGGAAATTATCTCAGGAACACTATAAGGATGCAACTTTTCAATTTCTTCCTTAACCTTTTCAAAAAGAGATTCTCTTGTCTTCATAAATGCTATATATTCCTTTTCCTTATTTAATTTATTTTCCCAATAAAAAAAAGAATCACATGGAAAAATATTTATACATGCACATAATTTATTTTCAATTAAAAACTTTGCTATTTTTAAGGCATCCTTTTTCTTTGGAAATGTGCAAATTATTAAAATTATATTTTCCATAATAAAAAATTTGCGCCGCCCAGGACTTGAACCTGGAACCCTCGGATTAAGAATCCGATGCTCTGCCTGCTTGAGCTAGCGGCGCTCATTAAAGTTTTAAATTATATTTGATTTTTTGTTTTTATTTCAATTATATTTTTATTTTATGATTAAACCCTTAATTTATAAAAACAACAAAATTTTTATTCTTGACCAAAAGAAATTACCTTTTAAAGAAGATTATATTGAGATAAAAAGCTTTAATGAGGTTTTAAAAGCAATAAAAAATATGAATGTAAGAGGAGCACCTTTAATAGGTATTTTTGCAGGTTATGGATTTCTAATAGGTTTAAAGGAAGTTTTAAAGAGAAAAGATTATAAAATTAAATTAAAAGAAAGGATTGAGAAAATTAAAAATACAAGACCAACAGCCATCAATCTATTTTATATAATGGATAGAATTGAAAAATTGGTTAATGAAGGAATAAAAGATTTTAAAGCATATGAACAAGAGGTTATAAAATTCCATAAAAAGGAAATTTCAAATTTTGAAAAGATAGCAGACGAGGGAAGGAAGATTCTTTTTAAAGATGTAAGGGTTTTAACTCATTGTAATACAGGAGCACTTGCAACAGGCGGTATAGGAACTGCCCTTGGAATAATTTTTAAAAATAAGGATTTAATAAAAGAAGTTTATTTTACTGAAACAAGACCATATATGCAAGGTGCAAGGCTTAATTCTTATGAACTTTATAAGGCAGGAATTAAAAGTAAGCTTATATTTGATTTTGAAGTAGGGATAATTATGCAGAAAAAAATGGTTGATGTTGTTATTGTTGGTGCAGATAGGATTGCAAGGAATGGTGACACTGCCAACAAAACAGGAACATTTGTTATTTCACTTTTAGCAGATTATTTTAAAATTCCCTTTTATGTGGCAGCTCCTATATCAACCTTTGATTTGAATTCAGACACAGGCGAAGATTTCATAATTGAAGAAAGAAGTGGTGAAGAGATTAAAAAAATACTTAATACAAGGATTGCTCCTTGTTATACAGAGGCAATTTATTTTTCGTTTGATATAACACCTTCAAAATTTATAAAAGGATTTATTACAGAAAAAGGTATTTTAAATCCACCTTTTAATTATGGAATTAAAAAAGATTAAAGTAGGAATTGTTGGAATAATTGGAAGACCAAATGTTGGTAAGTCAACTCTTTTAAATCAAATTTTAAAAACGAAAATTTCAATAGTTACTCCAAAACCTCAAACAACAAGGATTCCAATTCTCGGTGTTTTAAATGGCGAGGATTATCAAATTGCGTTTATGGATACACCAGGTATGCTTGAAAAAGCAAAATATGAGCTTCACAAGGAAATGATTAAAAGTATTGAAGTTATAATAAGGGATGCGGACCTTATTTTATTCATGGTTCCACCATTTTGTCCTGACGAAATTGAAAATATTATTATTGAGAAATTAAAAAAATATTCTAAAAAGGCAATCCTTTTAATAAATAAAATTGACCTTATAAAAAAAGAAGAAATTTTGCCTATTATTGAGATTTACTCTAAAAAATATGATTTTGTTGAATATATTCCAATATCTGCAAGTGAAGGAGACGGGATAGATAGGATAGTTCCTGCAATTCTTAAAAATTTAAAAGAAGGAGAACCCCTTTACCCAGAAGATATAATTTCTGATAAAACTGAAAGATTTTTTGTTGCTGAAATAATTAGGGAGAAAATATTTCTTTATTATGGAGAAGAATTGCCTTATGCTTCTTGTGTTGAGATTGAAGAATTTACTGAAAAAGAAAATATAATTTATATAAAAGCAATAATTTATGTTGAAAAAGAATCACAGAGAAAAATGATAATAGGACATAAGGGGAGCAAGATAAAAAATGTTGGTATAGCAGCAAGAAAGGATATTGAAGGTTTTCTTTCTAAAAAGGTTTATCTTGATTTATGGGTTAAAGTAAAAGAAGGATGGAGAAAAGATGGGAGTTTTTTAAGAAAAATTGGTTATGTTTCTTGATTTGGAACTTGAAATTTTTAAAATTTTTTAGTATTATTTAAAATATGAAAACGAAAAATTTACCACAAGAAATAAAGGAGCTTATAAAAAGTGTAAAGGAAGATGGTGGGGAAGTCCTTGCGGTGTATGAAGAACCTTATGGTTCAAACATCCAGCTTTTTGTTAAACTTCCTCTTCAAATGGTTGAACCAACCCCTTATCAAAGAGATTTATCAAATCCACATGTTGAAAGATTAAAACTTGTTATTGAAACGATTGGTAGATTTCTTGACCCAATAATTCTTGTAAGAGTTGGTGAAAAAAAATACTGGACTCCAAATGGTAATCATAGAAGGGAAGCATTGGCAAGATGTGGTAAAGAATGGATAACAGGGATTTTGATTCCTGACCTTAGCGTCGCATATCAAATACTTGCATTAAATACTGAGAAGGCACACAACTTAAAGGAAAAATCTCTTGAAGTTATAAGAATGTATAGGTCATTAATGGAAACTGATGAAAACAAAAAGGAGATTGAATATTCATTTCAGCTTGAAGAGGCATGTCTTATAACCCTTGGAATAACTTATGAGAAGGAACCAAAGTTTGCAGGTGGTGCTTATCATTCCCTTTTAAAAAGAATAGACGATTTTCTGGACATACCGATGAAAGAAGCTTATGTTGAGAGGGAAAAAAGGAGTCAGATACTTCAGGAAGTTGATGAAATAGTTCGTGATATCGTGATAAAATTAAAAGAGAGAGGAATTACCCATCCATTTGTTAAAAATTTTGTAGTCTCAAAATGTAATCCACTTGGAAGAAAGAGAAAAACAGAATTGGGATATGAAGAGGCAATGCAAAAATTTAAAGAGAATTTAACCTCTATGGATGTTAGTTCTATTACTGCTACTGAGCTTATGAGAGAGGGAATAGAAGAGGAATTTGATTAAATTTTAAATTCTTCTTTCTTCTTTTCCTTTTTAATTTCTATTTTCATCTCATTAAATACCTTTTCTTCAACAAAAATCTTAACCCCTTTTCTTATTGCAATATTTATTGCATCAGAAGGGCGGGCATCAATTTTTAATCTTTTATTTCCCTGTTTTATATGTATGTTTGCATAAAATACCCCATTTTGGATCTTATCAATCGTAATCTTTTCAATTTTTCCTCCAAGTTCTTCAATTATTTTATTTAAAAGTTCATAGGTCATCGGTCTTGGAATAGGTGTTTTATGTAATTCCCTTAAAATTGAAATACCCTCATTATCTCCAATTGCTATTGGAAGAATTTCATCTGAATCAATTTTTTTTAAAACAAGAAGAAATCCGCCTTCTTCCTGTGGAATTAAATTGCTTATTTCAACTTCAAAAAGTTTTGTTATTAAATAAAAGAAGATAAAAAATTTCATTTTAACCTCCTATTTTTTAAATTATAAAGGATTTGATTTAAATTTTTAAAATACTTTAAGATAAAATTTCTAAAATGGGGAGAAGTTTTTTTATTTTAATTAAAAAGGAAAGGAGGAAAAATGAAAAAAATTGTCGCAATTATTCTTATTTTCTCCTTTATAGGTTGTTATGCTGTAAGATATGTTGCCCCAACAGGAGTTCAAGTTAAAACAATGGATGAATTAAGTCCTGCAAAAGTAAAGGTTCAAAAAAGGGTGTGGTATGCATTGTATGGGCTTATTCCAATTACAGATAATTCAACAGCAGATTTAATTCAAAAATATAATTTAAAAAATGTAAGAGCAACAAGCAAATTCACAATTTTAGATTACATTATTTCTGCTTTTACAGGTGGTGTAACAATAGTTACATTAACAATAGAAGTTGAAGGCGAACCTTCTGAATAAATTTTTAACCCTTCTCCCCATTTGACTTTTAAAAATAAATTACTTTATAATTTAGGCAGTTTTTTAAAGGAGGTATTTTTATGAAAAAAATTATAGCAGGAATGGTGGTAATGGCATTCCTTATGGGATGCCAAGGGGCTGCAAAAATAAAGGAAGATGTAGACACCCTAAAAGGGAATGTGACAGAACTGCAGGGTAAGGTAAAGGAACTTGAAGGTAAAATAATGGAGCTTGATGGTAAAATAACACAACTTGAAGGAAAAATAACACAAATGGAAAGTAAAACAACACCTACAAAAGGAACAGTTCCAAAAGAAAGTGGAAAATTACCACCTGTAAGGAAAAAATAGGAGGTGAAATATGAAGAAATATTTAATAGGTATAGGAATAATTCTTGCAATAGGTGTATATTTTTATGGTTGTCCCAAAGGAGAAGTTCCTGAGACACCAAATGTTCATACAGTAAAAGTAATTCAAAATGGGGGAGGATTGAGATTTGAATGGGATGCTGTTGATAATGCTGATGGATACAGGGTTTATGCTGATGGTGTTAAAAAATATGAGGGAAATAATACATATTATGAACTAACAGAACCTACAATGGAAGTAGAAATTGTTGCTTATAATGATGAAGGAGAATCAGACCCATGGACACTTGATTTAACTCCAAAAGCAAGTTTAAATGTAAAAGTTTATGATGCTCTTGACCCAGACCCTAATCATCCATCTTATGTAGAATTTGTTAATGGTGTTGCTACACCAAGAAATGCTAATTATAAACAGCAGGCATGGATGTTATTTTATAGAGATTCAGTAAGCACAAATTCTCATAATAATCCTAACATTGATGCTGGATTTTCTGCAATTTCAGGTAGCATTGATGACGCAAATATTGCCCCTGGTGTAGGAAATTATCTTACAAGAGATGAAGCAATTGAAGGAAGTGCATATTACATATGGTTTGATTTTGAACCAATAAATGTGATGGGAGAGGAAGATTATTTTGCAAAAATGAAGATAACTGCAAAATCAGGTTATGAATATACGGTTGATTTCTATTTCCAGACATTTAAAGGACTTCGCTGGGTAAAAACAAAGTAAATTAAAAAATAGGAAAAATGAAAGGGGAGGCTTTGTCCTCCCCTTTTTTATTTTATACGCCCCCGGCAGGACTTGAACCTGCAACCCTCGGATTAGAAATCCGATGCTCTATCCTCTTGAGCTACGGGGGCAAGTAAATTATGATAAAGGAAATTAAATAAATTTTTCAAATTGAATTTATAATTTTTTATCCTTTATAATTAAAACTCTTGGCGACGTAGCTCAGAGGTAGAGCAGGGGTTTCATAAGCCCTGTGTCGCAGGTTCGATTCCTGCCGTCGCCATTTTAAAAGGAGGTATATTTATGAAAAAATACGGAATAGTGTTGGTAGGGATATTCATAATATGGGCATGTGCACCAAAGGCTACTCAACCTTCTGCAAAACCTCCAGAGGAAGAAGTTGTTGTAATAGGAGAGGAAGAAGAAACTACAAAACCTTTTGAAACACCTACGGTTGAAGAAGGTGAAGTAACTTTGGAAGAAGCAACACCAACTCCACCAACTGAGGTTAAAAAAACAGCACCTTCAAAACCTCTTTATGGATATAGAGTTCAAATACTCGCAACTTCCAATAAAGAAAAAGCAGATATGTTTGCAAAAGAGGCACAGGCACGATTTAAGGATCAAAAAGTGTATGTTGAATTTATTTCACCATATTATAAAGTCAGGATTGGTGATTTTTTAACAAGGGAAGAAGCAGAGGCATTTAGAGCAAAAGCAAAATCTCTTGGTTATTTTGATGCTTTTATTGTTGAAAGCCCTATAACTCCAAAATAAATATTTGCAATTTATTTTTGTTTCAAAAAATAAAGGTAAATTAAAGGAATTTCAAAATTTTTTTAAGGATTTAAATATTGAATTTATTCAATTTTATAAAGATATTCGTGAAGAAGGATTAACTTTTTTTGAAAATGCATATTTAAAGGCGAAAGAAGGTTTTAAGGAGAAAGGAATTGCATCAATTGGTGAAGATTCGGGTCTTGTTATTGATTATTTATATGGGATGCCTGGTGTATTCTCAAATAGATTTTATAAGGAGGGAGATTATAAAGGGAATATAAAAAAAGTTTTAGAAATTTTAAAAGATGTTCCTTTTTATAAAAGAAAGGCAAAGTTTGTTTCAGTAATAGTTTTATATTTAGGAGAAAATAAGTTTTTTAGTTTTAAAGGAGAGGTTGAAGGTTTTATAAGTTTTGAAGAAAAAGGTGAACAAGGATTTGGTTATGACCCTATATTCCTTTATCCTCAATTAGGGAAAACATTTGGTGAAATTTCTATTGAAATTAAAAATAGAATAAGTCATAGAGCAAAAGCCTTGATGGAATTTAAAAAATTTATAATAGAAAATGAAGGCAATATTTTTGGATAGAGATGGAACAATAATTAAAAATATTCCATATTTAAATGACCCTGAAAAGATTGAATTTTTACCTTTTGTATTTGATGGTTTAAAAATTCTTTCCTCTCATGGTTTTTCATTTTTTATAGTTACAAATCAATCAGGTGTTTCAAGGGGTCTTATTAAAATTTCAGATTTAAAAAAAATACATAAAAAAATTAAAGAAATTTTGAAAAAAGAAGGAATAGAAATTAAGGAAATTCTTTATTGCCCTCATCTTCCCGAAGATAATTGTAATTGTAGAAAGCCAAAAACTGGTTTAATTCAAAAAATTTTAAAAAAGTATAAGATTGATTTGAAAAATTCATATTTAATCGGTGATAAGGAAGAAGACATTTTACTTGCAAAAAATATGGGTATAAAAAGCATTTGTTTATCAAAAGATATTAATGTTAAACCTGATTTTTTTGCAGAAAATTTAAAAGAGGCGAGTTTATGGATAATAAAAGATTCCTCCTCTTAATTTTTTTATTTTTTTTAAATTTTAAACTTGCAAGAGTTAAATATGAAGGGGGAGGTGATTGGTATAATGACCCTGAAATTCTTCCAAATCTTGCAAGAGAAATTTCAAAAAGGACAGAATTAAAAATAGAACCAGTTCAAGATATAGTTGAACCATCTGATAAGAAAATATTTCAATATCCTTTTTTATTTTTAACAGGGCATGGGAGGGTAAGTTTTTCGCAGGCAGATGCAAAAAATTTAAGAGAATATCTTTTAAAAGGGGGTTTCCTTTACATAGATGATGATTATGGTATGGATGAATATATAAGAGAAGAGATAAAAAAAATTTTTCCTGAAAAAGAGCTTGTCCTTGTTCCTTATGACCATCCGATATATCATATATTTTACGATTTTGAAAATGGACCACCGAAAATTCACGAACATTATCCAGGTCCACCACAAGGACTTGGAATATTTCATGAAGGAAGACTTTTAATTTTTTATACTTATAATTCAAACATTTCTGATGGGTGGACTGATGCTTATAATGACCCACCTGAAAAACAAGAAGAAGCAATAAGAATGGGTATAAATATAGTCCTATATGCAATTTTATATTAAGAACCTATTTAAAGGATGGATTGTCTAAAATTACAAAATGAGGAGGCGAAGATGAAGACAATAATTAAAATAGTATCAGTTTTAATAGTTTTACAATTTAAAGCTCTCTTTTCTTTTGAACATCATATTGCACTTTTAACAGAACCAATAATTTTAGAAGAACTTTCATTAACAAAAGAACAAAGAGAAAAAATAAGGAGTTTGCATTTTGAAACACAAAAAAATGCTGAAAATATAAAAAGTAAAATAAGGATTGAGGAGATTGAGCTTAAGGAACTTCTTTTTAAAGAAAAACCAGAAATTGAGAAAATTGAAGAAAAAATAAAGAAAATAGGGGATTTGAATTCAGAATTAAGAATTTTAAAAATAAAAGAATTTTTAAAAATAAGAGAAATTCTTACACCTGAACAATTTGAAAAATTTAGGGAAATTGTAAGGACAAGACCATTTTTAAGGGAAAGAATAAGACGTTTTAGAGATTAATGGATGATTATAAAAGAACAAAAAAACTTGAAGAATTTATGAACCTTTATTCAAGAAAAATTTTTAATTTTTTTAACTATGCAATTGGAAATAAAGAGGAAGCAAAAGACCTTGTTCAGGATGTATTTTTAAAAGTATATAAATCTTTACCAAAATTTAGAGGAGATTCTTCTCCATATACATGGATATATAAAATTGCAATAAATACATTGAGAAATTATATAAGGCAAAAGAAAATTAAAAAAATTTTCTCCTTAGAAAAAATTCCAGAAGAAATTCAGATGGGATACGACCCACCTTCAAGACCGCATTCTCTTTTATATGATGCTTTTAAAGAAATGCCTCAGGATTTAAAAGAGGTTATTTTACTTTATTATTATGAAGAATATGGAACAAAAGAGATTTCTGAAATTCTTGATATTCCAGAAGGAACTGTTAAATCAAGACTTTATAGGGCAAGGGAATTTATAAAAAATTATTTTGAAAAAAGGGGAATATATGGAGTGTGAAAAATATAAAGAATTTTTATGGGATTATTTAGAAGGTAAAGAAATTCCTTATGAGGTTTTAAAACATATTGAAAATTGCAATTTTTGTTTAAAAGAAATGGAAAAGATAAAAAAGACATTGGAAATATTAAATAATTTAAAGGAAAATTTAATAGAGCCATATGATATAAAAGAGGATGTTTTTGAAGAAATTGAAAAATATGAAAGGTTAAGAAAAAATGTTAAGAATTTCTCATTAATTACTACTCCTGTTTTCTTCATCTTTTTATTATTTATAATGTTTAATTTCTATAAGAATAAAAAAGCAATTGAAATAATTTATCCTGAGGAAGCCCAAGTTTTAATTCCTGAAGAAGTTTATTTTACTTTTAAAATTCCGAAAAATAAGAACTTTGTTGTTCAAATTGATACAAATGATATTACCGAAAATATTGAATTTTTTGGAGAAGTTTGCTTTTTTGATGCAAGTGATTTTGAAATGGATCCCGGTTACCATATTTTTAAAATAAGTATTTTTGATGAAAAGGGGAAAATTATAAAAAAAGTGGAAAAAACCTTTTATCTAACAAATTATAAAAGTGGAGAATATGCTTATTCCCCCTAACTAAATTGTTTCATACAATTTTTTAATAAGAATTGCATCCTTTTCTAAACTCGGGCTTTCACATATTATAAATCCTTTAACATTAAAATCCTTTAATGCCTTAATTAAATCCTTATAATTAAATTTGCTTTTCTTTAAATTTAAATGTTCTATTTCTCCTTTTTCACCATATTTCATTCCTGAAATGTGTATTTGCATTCTTTCAAAGGACTTTTGACCAAGTGCCTTTTTGTAATTTTCAAGAATTTCACAAAATTTATCATAATTATTTATTTCTCCTAAACTTCTTGCATAAATATGAGCAAAATCAATTACTGGTTCAACACCTTCAATTTCCTGTGAAATAGATAAAAGTTCTTCTAATGAACCAAATTGTGATAATTTTCCCATTGTTTCAGGTCTTAAAATAACATCAAGTTTTAATTTTTCAATTTCCTTTCTCAAAGATATTATTTCTTTTTTTACCTTTTCATAAACTTTTTTTGGCTCTTCATCCTGATAATAGGCAGGATGAAAACATATATCTTTTGCACCACAAATATTTCCTACAATTGCAGAATCTATTATATGTTTTTTTGAATTTTTCAAAATTTTTTTATCAGAGGAATTTAAATTTATCCAGTAGGGTGCATGAACCGTTAATTTTATATTTAATTTTTCAGCAATTTCTTTTACATTTTTCGCCTTTTCCTTTGACATCTTCACTCCTTTTACAAATTCTATTTCCATAGCATCTAATTTCAATTTATGAATTCTTTCTATACCTCCTTCTGTTGTTTTCTTTTTTGCTGATAAAGGAACACCTGCTGTTCCAAATAAGATTTTTTCCATAACATAATTATAATTTAATCTTGAATTTTTTTTCAATTTGATATTTCATTTTTTAATTCCTTATAATTTTTTCCTTAATGGAAAATAATATTGTTGAAATCATTCTTCACCTTGTTCTTCAGATTTCCTTTATCCTTTTAATAGCAAAAATATTTGCTGAAATTTTTGAAAGATTTTTAAAACAACCCCCTGTTCTTGGTGAACTTATTGCAGGAATAATAATAGGTCCTTATCTTCTCGGGAATTCTATTAATATTCCAAATTTTGGTCCAATTTTTCCAAAAATAAGTCATTCAAATATTCCTGTTTCAAATGAGCTTTATGCGGTTGCACAAATAGGAGTATTGATTTTGCTTTTTATCTCAGGTGTTGAAACTGATTTTTCACTTTTTTTAAGATTTGCAGGTCCTTCTTTTTTAGTTGCAGCAGGCGGTGTTATTCTGCCTTTTTTCTTAGGAAATTTTTTAACAGTTATTTTTGGTTTTGCAGATAATTTCCTTTCTCCAACTGCTCTTTTTATGGGAGCAATTTTAACAGCGACTTCAGTTGGAATAACTGCAAGGGTTTTATCAGATTTAAAGAAAATAAATACACCTGAAGGAATTACAATACTTGCTGCTGCTGTTATTGATGATGTTCTTGGAATCCTTGTTCTTACAATAGTTATAGGTATTATAAGAGGTGGAAATTTAAATGGATTTCAAATTGGTATTGTTGCTTTAAAGGCAATAGGAATATGGATTGCAATACTTTTAACTACTATATTAATATCAAAGCCATTTGTTAAAATTTTGAAAAAATTTAAAACGGATGGTGCAAGAATATCGCTAATACTATTTTTATGTTTTCTTGGTGCTTTCATTGCAGAATATTTTGGACTTGCAATGATAATAGGCTCGTATGCAATAGGACTTGCATTTTCAAATACTGAAATAAAAGAAGAATTAATTGATTCTTTAAAAGGTTTATATTATTTTCTTGTTCCAGTGTTTTTCGTGGTAATGGGTATGATGGTTGATATTAAAAGTATTTTACCTGTTATTCTATTTGGAAGTTTAATATCAATTGCAGCAATAATAGGAAAGGTTTTTGGATGTGGTTTTTTATCTTTAATTTCTGGATTCAATTTTTTAGGGGGAGCAAGAATCGGTTTTGGTATGCTACCAAGAGGAGAAGTTGCTTTAATAATTGCAAGTGTTGGAATTGCTCAAGGAGTAATAAAAAGTGAGATGTATGGAGTTGCTGTAATGATGGCGGCAGTTACGACTCTTATCGCTCCATTTATTCTTGTTTATTTATTTAAAATTGAAAAGGAGGGTTTAAGAAAATGGAAGAAGAAATAAAATTTGAAGGGGATTCCTTTTTTGTTGAAAAAATAATAAAGAATATTGAGGAAATTTCAACAAAAAAAGGTTTTTTAAAAAAAATTGATGTTGAAAGTTATGTTGATAAAAGGATTATTGAATTTTATAAAAAAGATGAAGGTTTTTCAATTTATATTGATTTTAAAGAAGGTGATAAGGCATTCTTTAATTTAAAAGGTAAAGAAGGAATTGAAATTTTCTTTGATGCACTTGAAAAATTTTTTAAGGATATGATAGAGGATTTTAAAAATTTTTTTGATGAGGAAAAAATTAAAAAGTTGAAAAAAATTTTTGAAGAAATTTTAAAATAGAAAGGAGGAAATAATGCTTGTAAAATTATATGATGGAAGAGAAATTCCTGTTGAAATGTATAAAATAAGGATGCTTCAAAAAATAGAACTCAAACCCGTTAAAAGAAGAATTAAAGCAATTGAAGAAGCAGGTTATAATACATTCCTTTTAAAGACCGAGGATATATTCCTGGATATGCTTACAGATAGTGGTGTGAATGCAATGAGTGACAAACAGTTTGCAGGATTTATAACGACTGATGATGCATATGCAGGAAGTATGACATTTTATGAATTAAAAGAAACTGTTAAAGAAATTCTTGGATATGAATATTTATTACCTGTTCATCAAGGAAGGGCTGCTGAACATTTAATTTCAAAGGTTTTTATAAAACCTGGTCAATATGTAATAACAAATTATCATTTTACAACAACAAAAGCACATATTGAAATAACAGGTGGTGGAACTTGTCTTGAACTTTATACTGATGAAGCCTTAAAGACAAAAAGCAATTTTCCTTTTAAAGGTAATCTTGATATAAATAAAACTTTAAAGGTGATTGAAGAATATGGAAAAGATAAAATTGCTTATATAAGGATGGAGGCAACAACAAATTTACTTGGAGGGCAACCCTTTTCAATGGAAAATTTTAAGGAGGTCAGAAAAATATGTGATAAATACGGGATTTTACTTGTTCTTGATGGAAGCTTAATAAGTGAAAATGCTTATTTTATTAAGAAAAGGGAAAAGGGATATGAAAATAAAAGTATAGCAGATATAGTTAAGGAATTATGTTCTATTCCTGATATATTCTATATGAGTGCAAGGAAAAATACATGTGTAAGAGGAGGACTTATTGCTACCAATAATGAAAAGCTTTTTAAAAAGATGGAAGAATGGCTTCCTGTTTATGAAGGATTTTTTACATATGGTGGAATGTCAATGAGGGAAATTGGTGCAATGGTTGTTGGAATGAGAGAAATGGTAAATGAGGATGTCGCTGGTTCTTCAATAGAGCAGATAAAATATTTTGTTGAAAAGCTTGATTCGCTTGGAATTCCTGTTGTTACCCCACCTGGTGGTTTAGCATGCCATTTAGATGCAATGAAATTTTTACCACATGTTCCACAAAGTGAATATCCTGCTGGTGCACTTGCAGCAGCCCTTTATATTGTTTCAGGAATAAGGTCAATGGAAAGGGGAACAATTTCAATGGATAGGGATAAGGAGGGAAAAGAAGTGTTTTCTGATTTAGAACTTACAAGAATAGCAATTCCAAGAAGAGTATATACTCTTTCTCATATTGAATATGCAATTGATAGAATAAAATGGTTATATGAACACAGAAATTTAATAAAGGGATTGAAATTTGTTTCAGAGCCACCTGTTTTAAGATTCTTCTTAGGAAAGTTATCTCCAATAGAGAATTGGGGAGAAAAGCTTGCAGAAGAATTTAGGAAGGATTATGGTGAATATTAAAAGGAGGGAAAATGGCAGGAATAAAGGAAGCAAAATTTATTTGGATGAATGGTGAATTTGTTCCATGGAAAGAGGCAAAAGTTCATGTTCTTACTCATGCACTTCATTATTCCTCGTGTGTATTTGAGGGAATAAGATGTTATAAAACAAAAAAAGGACCAGCAGTTTTTAGATTAAGAGAACATATAAAAAGATTATTTGATTCTGCAAAAATTTATAGAATGGAATTGCCTTTTTCTTTTGATGAAATTGTAAAAGCATGCGTTGAAACGATTAAGAAAAATGAACTTGAAGAATGCTATATAAGACCACTTGTTTATAGAGGTTATTATGATTTAGGAGTAAATCCCTTTAATTGTCCTGTTGAAGTTGCAATTGCTGTTTGGGAATGGGGAAAATATTTAGGACCAGAGGCAATTGAAAAAGGAGTTGATGTTATGATTTCATCATGGACAAGGATTGCTCCAAATACTGTTCCACCAATGGCAAAGGCAGCTGGAAACTACTCAAATGCCCAACTTATAAAAATGGAGGCAATTACCTATGGTTTTTCAGAAGGAATTGCACTTGATGCATATGGATTTGTTTCTGAAGGTTCAGGTGAAAACATATTTGCAGTAAAAGATGGAATCATATATACTCCTTTTCTTGATGCCTGTATCTTACCGGGAATAACAAGAGATACTGTCATAAAAATTGCAAAGGATGAGGGGATAGAAGTAAGGGAGGTTTTAATTCCAAGAGAATTTTTATATATAGCAGATGAAGTTTTCTTCACAGGGACTGCTGCTGAAATTACTCCTATAAGAAGTATTGATAAAATAATTATAGGTAAAGGTGAAAGAGGTCCTATAACGAAAAAATTGCAAGAAATATTTTTTGCCTATGTTTCTGGAGAAATTCCTGATAAATATAACTGGTTAACATTTGTTAAATGAAATTTTTAAAAATAGCATTAGGTTCTGACCATAGGGGCTTTTTTTTAAAAAATTTTATCAAAAATAAATTGGAGGGGGAAGGGATTTATTTTTTTGATTTTGGAATAAATGAAGAAGAAATTTGTGATTATCCTGATTTTGCAATAAGGGTTGCAGAATCTGTTTCAAAAGGGGAATTTGATTATGGAATTTTGATATGTATGACAGGTATAGGTATGAGTATTAGTGCAAATAAGGTTAAGGGGATAAGAGCAGCAATATGTAATAGTCCTCAAGATGCCTATTATGCAAGAGCTCATAATGATGCAAATGTTCTTTGTATTGGTTCAAAAGGATTTCAAAAGGAACCACAAAAAGCAATTGAAATTATAAAAATATTCATAAAAACTCCATTTGAAGGGGGAAGGCATTTAAGAAGAATAGAAAAGATTAGAATTTATGAAGATAAAAATTTTAGCAAGTGATTCAATGGGTGTAAGGTCAATGTGCACATATGTGGAAACAAAAGACTTTTCCATTTTAATTGATCCATCATGTGCACTCGGTCCTTTAAGAAACAATCTTTATCCTCATCTTTTGGAAATAGAAAATCTTTCTAAAAAATGGGAAATTATAAAAGAATACATTAAAAAATCAAAAATTTTAATTTTTACCCATTATCATTATGACCATCATAATCCAAGGGAAATTTATCTTTATAAGGATAAAAAAATTTTTTTGAAAAATTATAAAGAATTAAATAAAAGGCAAAAATTGAGGGGAAAAAAATTTTCAATTTTTTTAAAAGAAAATGGAATAAATTTTGAAGAAGGTGATTCTAAATTTTATAAAGAAGGTGATACAATTATTTTGTTTTCAAAACCTTTACCTCATGGAAAAAATAAGCGTCAGGGTAATGTTATAGGAATTGGAATAAAGGAAAATAATGATGCCTTTTTTTATACATCCGATATTCAAGGGTTTATAAATGAGGATTTAAAGGAAATCCTTTATAAATTGTCTCCTTATTTTATATTTATGGATGGACCTGCTTTTTATATTTATTCAAAAGAAGAAAAGAATAGAGCATGTTTAGAATTTGTTCAAAAATTAGAGGAAATTAAAAGAGAAATTGCAGAATTTAAAATTCTTATTTTAGACCATCACTCTATGAGAGGAAAAGAATGGTCGGAGATTTATTCTTTTATAAAAGAAAGGTTAAAGAAAATTCAAGTTGAGTTTCTATGTGCTGCTGAATATGAGTGTCAAGATGTTATGGATTATGAAGCAAAAAGGAGGGAAATTTATGAAAAGTATTCATCCATTGGCAAAAAAACATCTTGAAAAGGTTTCACCTTACATTCCCGGTAAACCAATTGAAGAGGTTGCAAGAGAACTTGGAATTTCTCCTGAAAAAATTATAAAACTTGCTTCAAATGAAAACCTATTGGGTCCTTCTTATAAGGCATTGAAAATTTTAAGGAAAAAAATAAAAGAAGTAAATTTTTATCCTGATGATAACTGTTTTTATTTAAGAAAAAAAATAGCAGAAATTCATAATGTCTCAATGGATGAAATTATTGTAGGAAATGGTTCTGTTGAGATAATTTATTTGCTTGGTTTTGCGTTTTTAGGAGAAGGTGATTCGGTTGCATATTGTAAAGGTTCATTTCCTATATATGAAATTATTGCTGATGTAACTGGTGCTGAAAAGATTTCTCCTCCTTTAAAAAAAGAAAATAAGGCAGTTGATCCAATTGCACTTTTAAATTCTATAAAACCAAATACAAAAATAGTTTTTATGAGTAACCCAAATAATCCAACAGGCACATATTTTACACATGAGGAAGCAAAATATATTGTTGAAAATTCTCCTAAAAATGTTCTACTTGTTTTTGATGAGGCATACAGTGAATTTGTTGATGCTCCTGATTTCCCAAATGTTTTTTCCTTTTATAGGGATTATTCAAATGTTTGCATTATGAGAACATTTTCAAAAACAGTTGGACTTGCAGGTTTAAGGGTCGGATATATGATAGCAAGAAAAGAAATAATTGAAACACTTCATAAGGTTAGATATCCCTTTAATGTGAATTTACTTGCTCAATACGCAGCAATTTATGCTCTTGAAGATAAGGAATTTATGGAAAAAACCTATAAACTTATAAAAAAAGAAAGAGAATTTTTATACAAGGAATTTGAAAAACTTGGTCTTGTATTTCTTCCATCACAAACAAATTTTATATATGTGGAATTTCCAAAAGATGCAAATTTTGTTTATAATGAACTTTTAAAAAGAGGAATTATTACAAGACCAATTGGTCCTCTTTTCCCTAATGCTTTAAGAATTACAATTGGTAAAAGAAAACATAATTTATATTTAATAAAATCGTTAAAGGAGATATTGAAAGGTTAAAAAATTTGAAGGAATTTGAAATATTTCTTGAAGTTTTTTATAGATTTGAAATGGGAGGAGAAGACCCTTTATTTGTTTTGGAGGAAATAATAAAAAGAGAAAATTTAAAGGAAGATTTGAAGGAAGAGTTAAAAGAGATTATAATAAAAATTAAAAATTCTATTGATTTAATAGATAAAATGATTGAGGAAAATGTTCTTAATTGGGATAAGGAAAGGATATTAAAGGTTGACCTTACACTTTTAAGAATTGGAATTGGAAATTTTCTATTCGGGAAAAAAGATGCGAAAAAAATAATAAATGACATTTTAAATCTTTCAAAAAAATATTCCACTGAAAACTCTTACAAATTTTTAAATGGTGTTTTAGATAAAATTGCCAAAAAACTTGGTAAATTATGAAAGTAGTTATAATCTCTGATATTCATTCAAATTATGATGCCCTTTTAGAATTTGAAAAAAGAATAAAAGATATAAGTTTTGATGAAATTTGGTGTCTCGGTGATGTTGTTGGTTATAATGCTCAGCCAAATGAATGTATTGAATGGGTGAAGAAAAATTCAAAATATATAATTATGGGGAATCATGATTATGCAGTCTTGAATCCTGAGGAAGCTTCTCTTTTTAATGAATATGCCAAAAAGGCAATAGAATGGACGCAAAAAAAACTATCACAAAATAATAAAATTTTTTTAGGAACCTTTAAAATCACCTTTAAAATAGAAAATATTTTTTTGGTTCATTCATCTCCTTCATCCCCTTTAAAATGGGAATATATTTTTACCCTTGAAGAAGCCCTTTATAATTTTGATTTTTTTGATGGAAAAATATGCTTTATAGGACATACACACATACCTTGTATATTTGAATTTAAACAAGGAAAATTTAAATTTATATATCCTGAATATAAAGATGGGATTTTTTCATACAATCTTCATGAAGATGCAAAATATATGATAAATCCTGGAAGTATTGGACAGCCAAGAGATGGTGATCCAAGACTTTCTTTTTGCATTTTTGATTCAGAAAATTATGAAATTAAATTTTTTAGGAGCAATTACAATGTTGAAGAAGCTGCAGAAAAGGTTTTTAAAAGTGGATTGCCCTATTTTTTAGGAGAAAGACTTTTTATAGGGAGATGATGAAAATTTTTCTTATTATTTACTTTAATTTTTGTTTAGATTATAATATAAATTCCTTTTTTGAAAAAAATAGAAATAAGGATGTGGAGAAAATAATGGATTATATTTCAAGAAGTTGTGAAAAAGAGAATTATCTTTTATTTATTAATTCTTATGTTATATTAAAAAATGATTTAAAACCCTTTTATATTACAGGAACAGAACTTTTAGGAACCCATTTAGTTGTTTATACCTTAAAGGGGATTACAGGAAGGAAAAGACCTTCTGGAAATTATTCAAGATGGAATTCTTCTTTTCCTTCAGGGCATGCTGCTCTATCTTTTGCTTTTGCAAATTCCTTTTCAAAAATTGAAAAAAATTATAAACCTTTATTTTTTACATGGGCTTTTTTTGTGTCTTTTTCAAGAATTTATTTAAGAAAACATTGGTTTACAGATGTGATTGCAGGAGCAGGAATTGGTATTTTTGTTTCAGAAATTATTCATAAAAATTTTTGGAGCAAATGAGCATACCTTTTGATTTTAGAATGCAACTTCTACTTTCCCTTTCAAGAGAAATCTCTGGTAGTTTAAATCTTCCTCAAATTATGAGATTTGTAAAATTTTCCATTCAAACCTTCATTTCCAATATAGTATGGATGAACATATTTGAAGTAGAAAAAGATAAATTAATTCCAGTAGAAAAAGAAGAGAAGGAATATCTTATTAAAAATGAAAAATTTTTTTCAGAATTAAAAAAAAGAAAAGAATATATTTACATTGAAGATTTGAAGGAAAAAAAATATGATTATTTTCCATTTTGTAAAGAAGCAAAAAGTGCTTTATGGATACCGATAAAAAGATGGGATAAAATAGAAGGTCTTTTTGGAATTGAATCAGAACTTGTTAAGGGTTTTAAACTTGAAGATGTAATATTTTTAAGAATAATATCGGATTTTCTTGGTGTTTCAATATCAAACATAAAACTTTTAAGGGAAAATGAAGAAAGGAAAAAAGATTTTGAAAGTGCTTATGAAATTTCTCTTCAAATAAACAAACCCTTTAAAAAAGAAGAACTTGTTAAAACATTTTTAAAATTAATTTCAGAAAAATTTAATAGCATTTATACTGCTTTTTTTGAAAAACAAGGAGATATTCTTTATCTTTTTGATTATTATACTACCTCAAATAAAATTTCTCTTCCTCATCAAGTTTTAATAGGAGAAGAAATTTGCGGAAAATCAGCCCTTTCTGGAAAGCTAATTAAGGAATATAAGGAAGAGGCAGAAGGTATAAAAAGTAAAATGGCAATTCCAGTTTTCTGGAAAGAAAATCTTGTTGGAGTAATAGAGATAGGAGGGGAAAAAGATTTTTCAGAAAATGAGATTTTTCTCGCGAATTTGCTTTCAAATACTTTTTCTCTTTCTTATCAAAATTCAAAATACTATGAAGAACTTGAAAAATATATAAATGAGATGGAAAAATTGGTTTATGAAAAAACTCAAGAGCTTATAAAAACTGAAAAGTTTGCTTTAATAGGTCAAATGAGTTCAGTAGTTATTCATGAAATTAAAAATCTTTTAGCAGGAATTTCTGCTATGGCTGAATTTATACTTTTAAAAGTTCCTGATGAAAAAATATGTGAAATTGCAAAGATGATGAAAGAAGAAGTGGAAAAAGCGTTTAAAAATCTTTCAAACATTTTAGAATATGTTAAACCAATAAAGCTTGATCTTAAAAAAACAAGGATAGAGGAAGTTATAAAAAAAGCACTTCTTTTATCACAAGGATTTTTTGAAGGGAAAAATATAGATGTAGAGTTAAATTTTGAAGAAAATTTACCTGAAATAGTAATGGATGAAGATAAAATAAAGGAAGTTTTTTTAAATTTAATTTCAAATGCAGCACAGGCAATAGAATCTAAAGGTTTTATAAAAATAAGGGGACATAGAAAAAATGAATTTGTTGTTATAGAAGTTGAAGATAATGGTATAGGAATTAAAAAGGAGGATATTGATAAAATATTTGAACCATTTTTTACTACAAAAAAAGGAGGAACTGGACTTGGACTTCCAAGAGTTAAAAAAATACTTGATTACCATTTATGGCAAATAAGTGTGAAAAGTGAAATAAATAAAGGGAGCATTTTTGAAATTAAAATACCTTTAAAAATTTAAGGAGGATTTATGAAGAAAAAAGTTAAAAGAATTTTAATAGTGGAAGATGAAAAAACACTTGCCCTCACCCTTTATGAAGTTCTTTTTACTGCTTCAGGTGATTTTGAAATTATTGTGTGCGATAAAGCAGAAGATGCTTTACAAAAAATAAGTGAGAAGGAATTTGACCTTTTGATAACTGATTTGAGATTACCTGGGCAAATAGATGGGCTTGAACTTATAAGAAGATTAAAAGAAGAAGAGAAAAGGATACCCTCAATTTTAATGACTGCTTATGGAACTGAAGAAGTAAGAGAAGAAGCAAAAAAACTTGGTGTTAAAGCATATTTTGAAAAACCTTTCTCCCTTGTTGAATTTATCAAAAAAATAAAAGAGATTCTTGATGTAAAATAAAAGGAGAATAAAATGGCTCTTATTGGCGATTTAAGAGATATAAAGATGCAGGATATTTTGAGGTTTGTGAAAAGGATCAATAAATCTGGTATTTTAATAATAAAAGGTAAAAATGAAGGTGAAATATATTTTAAGGAAGGAAAAATAGTGAGTGTTAAAATTTTTGGAAACTTTGCTCCCCCTTCTGAGGCATTTGATAAATGTTTAGAACTTTTACATCAAAAGGAGGGTGAATTCAGGCTTGAGCCTTATGAAGAAGAAATAAAAATGAATGTAGAAATTGACCCTGATGCAATTGTGAAAAAGATGAAATGATCATTTTTTCAATGGGTCATAGTAATAGGAGTTTTGAAGAATTTTTAAAAATATTAAAAAATTATAATATAAAAAATTTGATTGATGTAAGAAGATTCCCTTCTTCAAGGAAATTTCCACATTTTAATAAAAATTATATTGAAGAAAAGATGAAGGAAAATGGAATTAATTATGTATGGCTTGGAGAATTTCTTGGAGGAAAAATTGGTTCTTATATTGAGCATATGAAAAGAGGTGAATTTAAGGAAGGGATTAAAAAGATTGAGGAAATATGTAAAAATGGTAATACATTATTTTTTTGTGCAGAAAAATTTTATTGGAAATGCCATAGGAAATTTATTTCAAGAGAACTTATTAAAAGAGGATATAAAATTATAGATATAATTGAAGATGGAAAAGAAATAAGGATAAAATGAAAACATTTGTTTCAGGTTCAGAAGCAATAGGTTTTTCTGCAATAAAAGGTGGAATAAGATTTTATGCTGGTTATCCAATCACACCTGCAAGTGGAATATATGCTTATATGATTGAAAATTTGCCAAAGGTAGGTGGTTTTGCAGTAGGTGCTTCTGATGAAATAAGTGCAATTTCATATTGTATTGGTGCATCAATGAGAGGAATAAAATCAATGACAGCAACCTCTGCACCCGGTTTTTCACTCATGATAGAAAGTATTGGGTATGCTCTTATGACAGAAATTCCTGTTTTAATAGTTCTTTGTCAAAGAATGGGACCTTCAACGGGTGCAGCAACAACCTCTTCTCAAGGAGATATTTTCTTTTCAATTTTTTCAAATTCAGGAGGATATCCTTTACCTGTTTTTTCTCCATCTTCTATTAAAGATGCCTTCAAAACAACCATTCATGCAATAAATGTTTCGGAAATTCTTAGAACACCATGCATCCTTTTAACCGAAAAGGAAATAACAATGACTTATGAAACAATTGATGAAAAAGATATAAATTTACCAGAAATTTTAGAAAGAAAATATTTTGAAGGGAATGATTTTAAAACATATGATTTTAAAAATTTAGAAGATGTTCCATTTTTTTCACCTGTTGGAGGTAAATACAGGGTAATGTTTACAGGAAGTGCCCATGATAAGGAAGGTTATTTAAAAAAGGATGATCCTGAAGTTATAGAAGTTTTAAAACATTTAAATGAAAAAATTGTTAAAAATATAGAAAAATTTAATATACATGAATATTATGAAGGGGAGAAAAATTTGATTATAACTTATGGTGTAACTTCAAAAAGTGCTTTTGATGCTTTTAAAAAATTAAAAAATGCTGGTCTTTTAATAATGAAACTTCTTTATCCTGTCCCTAAAAATTTTTTAAAGGAAATTGTTAAAAAATATGAGAAAATTTTTGTTGTTGAAGAAAATTTAACAGGGCAATATGCTGAAATTTTAAAAATGGAAGGAATTTTAAAAGAAGAGAATGTTGTAAAAATAAATAAAATAGGTGATTTAATTTCACCATCAGAAATTATAAATTTTATAAAACAAAATGGATAGATTTTTAAATACAAATTTAAAATTACCTTATTGTAAAGGTTGTGGTCATCCCCTTGTTTTAAGAGCTCTTGCAAATGCGTTAGAAGAAATCAATGTTCATCCATTAAAGTGTGCAATAATTACCGATATAGGATGTGTAGGGCTTGCTGATAGATATTTAAAAACTCATACAGTCCATACCTTACATGGAAGAAGCACAGCAATTGCAGCAGGTATAAAAATGGCTGAAAATATTGAAGGTGAAGAGATTAAGGTTATAGTTTTGATAGGAGATGGTGGAGCAACAATAGGTCTTCTTCATCTTGTAGAGGCGGCAAGGATGAATATAGACATAAATATTTTATTACATAACAATTTTCTTTATGGAATGACAGGGGGTCAGCATTCTTCTCTTACACCAATTGGATTTAAAACAAGAACAACACCTCATGGAAATCCATTTCCTTCAATGGATATCATATCCCTTCTTGATTCTGTAAAGGCACCATTTTTAGCAAGGGTTTTAGCGCAGGATAAAAATTTAAAGGAAATAATAAAAGAAGCAATTTGTTTTAAGGGTTTTTCCTTTATTGAAATTGTTGAAATATGCACAGGTTATGGTTCAAGGTTTAATAAAATTGATAAAAGAATAGTTGAACAAATTCTTGAAAGGGAAGGGAAAAAATTGGGTATTATAAAAAAGGAAGATAGAGAATATATATTTAAAAAGGAAATAAAAGAATACAAGGATTTAGAAATATCTTTTGTTGAAGAAAAATATGAAGCAAATTTAAAAGAGGATTTCTCAATTTTAATAGCAGGAAGTGCAGGTGAAGGGGTTCAGTTTGCATCAGAAATTTTATCAAAGTCTGCAATTTCATCAGGTATATATGTAACTCAAAAAAACGATGTTCCAATAACAGTATCTTCTGGCTTTTCGGTGTCAGAATTAAAATTTTCTAAAAAAGAAATAAATTATACCGGTATTGAAAAACCAGATTTTGTTTTAATAACTTCAAATGATGGATTTTCAAGAATTAAAGAGAAATTAAAAAAATGGGATACAAAAATAATAGCAGACGAAAGTATAAAAGAAATTCATGGAGAGAAAAGGAATTTTAGAAAATTTCAAAATATAAGAAGTGGAATAAACATTTCTGCAATTTCGTTTTTCTTAAAAATAAATCCTTTTATTTCCTTTGAAATATTTTTTGAATCATTAAAAAAATATGGAGAAGAAATATTAGATGTTGCAAAAAAATCTTATGAAGATAAATTTTGAACCAAAATTAAACTTTAATTGTCTAAAATTTTCATAATTCTAATTTCTTCTCATAACACCCCCTTTGCCCCCTTGTTAAGGGGGTTTTTTAAAATTATGTATTTAATTTGACAAAAAATGGGATTTTTTAATATAATTTAAAACTTATTTTAAAATTTTGAAAATTGGAAACAAAATGAAAGGAAGTGTAACTATTTTTAAAAAAATTGAAGAAAAAGAAAGGAAATGGTATTTGATTGATGCTAAAGATAAAATTCTTGGAAGACTTGCTTCAAGAATTGCTTTAATTTTGATGGGGAAAAGAAAAGCTTTTTATTCGCCTTCTGTGGATGTGGGAGATTATGTTGTTGTTATAAATGCTGATAAGATTAAGGTTACTGGTAAAAAATTTGAAAAAAAGATTTATTATCGTCCTTCTTTTTATCCTGGTGGTTTAAAGGAAATACCTTTTAAAAAAATGATGGAGAAAAAACCCGAAAATATCATATATCTTGCCGTTAAAAGAATGCTACCAAAAAATAAACTTGGAAGAAAAATGTTAAAAAGATTGAAAATTTATAGAGGAGATACACATCCTCATATTGCTCAAAAACCTATTAAAATAAATCCTGAGGAGGTCTTATGAATGAAATATATTTTGCAACAGGAAGTAGAAAAACTGCAAGGGTAAGAATAAGGTTAAAGAAAGGAGAAGGTAGAATAATTGTTAATGGAAAAGATGCTTTAGATTATTTTAAAAGGGAAGACCTAATTTTATGTCTTAAAGAACCATTTAGAGTTTTACAAAAGGAAAATGAATTTGATGTTATAGCAAAGGCAAATGGGGGAGGTCTTTCAGGCCAGGCACAGGCTTTAAGGCTTGCTATTTCTCGGGCTTTAACTCTTTATAATGAAGGATTTAGAAGGGTATTAAAAACACATGGTCTTTTAACAAGGGATCCAAGGGAAAAGGAAAGGGTGAAATATGGACTTACAAAAAGGAGAAGGGCTCATCAATACTCTAAACGTTAAAAGTTTACAGAATATAACAAAGGATGATCTTCTTAAAGCAGGAGTTCATTTTGGACACAGAGTTTATAAATGGAATCCAAAGATGAAGCCATTTATCTATACAAAGAAAAATGAATATCATATAATTGATGTTTCAAAAACATATGAATGCCTTTTAAATGCCTGTCAAAAGATAAAGGAAGTTGCGTCAAAAAATGGTAAATTTCTTTTTGTTTGCACAAAAAAACAAGGGAAAGATATTGTAGAAGAAGAAGCGAAAAGATGTGGTGCTTTCTTCATAGTTGAAAGATGGCTTGGGGGAACACTTACGAATTTTTCAACAATTCTTGGAAGGCTTGAAAAGATGAAAGAAATTGAAAGGATGAAAGAGGAAGGGAAGATTGAATTATTTGTTAAAAAGGAAAGATTAAAAGTTGAAAAAGAATATGAAAAACTTTATAAATTCTTTAGAGGAATTGCAAACATGGACAAATTGCCTGACATGCTTTACATTGTTGACCCTGTAAAAGAAGAAATAGCAGTAAGAGAAGCAAATAAACTTTCAATTCCAATTGTTGCTCTTATTGATACAAATGGTGACCCAGATCTAATTGATTATCCTATACCTGGCAATGATGATGCAATAAAATCAATTTCTTTTATAACAAAAATTGTTGCTGATACAATAATTGAGGGTAAAGAAGAATACAAGGAGGAACAATGAATATTGATTCAAAACTTGTTAAGGAATTAAGAGATAGAACAGGTGCAGGTATAATGGATTGTAAAAAAGCACTTATAGAAGCACAAGGAGATATTGAAAAGGCGATAGAGGTTTTAAGAAAGCTTGGATTAGCAAAAGCAGAGAAAAAACTTGATAGAGAAGCAAAGGATGGAAGAGTTGAGGCATACATTCATCATGGTGCAAAACTTGGCGTTTTGATTGAAGTAAATTGTGAAACCGATTTTGTTGCTTCAACTGATGAATTTAAAGAACTTGTTCATAATCTTGCGCTTCAAGTTGCTGCAACAAATCCAATTGCAGTAAAAAGAGAAGATATTCCTCCTGAAATAATTGAGAGGGAAAAAAGGATATATGAAGAGCAAGCAAGAAAAGAAGGCAAACCAGAAAAGGTGATAGAAAAAATTGTTCAAGGAAGGCTTGAAAAATTTTATCAGGAAGTATGTCTTTTAGAACAGCCTTATATAAAAGATCCAAATATTACTATTGGAGAACTTATAAAACAGTATATAGCAAAACTCGGTGAAAATATTGTTGTAAAAAGATTTGCTCGTTTTAAAATTGGTGAAGCATAAATTTGAAGTTTGAAAGAGTTCTTCTTAAAATAAGTGGTCAAATTCTTGGTGAGAAAGAAAACATTTTTTCTAAAAATATTTTTTATTCAATATGTGAAGAGATTGCAAAGATTTACAAGGATTTTGGAACTGAGATAGGGATAGTTGTAGGTGGAGGAAATATTTTGAGGGGGAGTGAAAGCGAAAAAATAGGTATAGATAGAGTTACAGGGGATTATATGGGAATGCTTGCAACAGTTATAAATGCACTTGCAATGCAAAACATTCTTGAAAAAATGGGTGTTCCTGTAAGAGTTTTATCTGCAATTGAAATGAATCAGATTGCAGAGCCATATATAAGAAGAAGAGCAATAAGACATCTTGAGAAAAAAAGAATAGTTATTTTTGCAGGAGGGATAGGTAATCCTTATTTTTCAACAGATACTGCTTCTGCTTTAAGGGCGATAGAAATAGAGGCAGATTTATTTTTAAAAGGAACAAAGGTTGATGGAATATTTTCAGATGACCCTGTTCAAAATCCTTCTGCTTGCTTTTATGATGAAATAGATTATGATGAAATTTTAAAAAAAGATTTAAAAATATTGGATACATCTGCAGTTGCTTTATGTAAAGAAAACAATTTACCCATAATTGTTTTCAATTTTAAGAAAAGAGGAAATCTTGAAAAAATAATAAAAGGTGAAAGAATTGGAACTTTGGTAAGAAGGAGGGGATAAATGGAGGAAATACTAAATGAGGCAAAAGACAGGATGGAAAAAACTTTAAAAAATTTAAAAACAGAATTTTCAAGAATAAGGACAGGAAAAGCATCTCCTGCTATTCTTGAAACTGTTAAAGTTGATTACTATGGAATTCCAACCCCTTTAATTCAAATAGCAGGGATAAGTGCTCCTGAACCCCGCCTTCTTGTGATACAACCATGGGATAGAAATGTTATTGGAGAAATAGAAAAAGCAATTTTAAAATCAGGACTCGGTCTTACACCTAAGGTTGAAGGAAATGTTATTAAAATTCCTATTCCACCTTTATCTGAGGAAAGGAGAAGGGAACTTGTAAAACTTGTTAAAAAACTTGCAGAAGATTCAAAAGTGGCGATTAGAAATATAAGAAGGGATACAAATGAAAAATTAAAGGCAAAAAAGGATAATAAAGAAATTTCAGAAGATGATTTTATGAGGTATCAAAAGAAGGTTCAGGAAATAACCGATGATTATATTAAAAAAATAGAGGAGATACTCGAAAAAAAAGAAAAGGAAATAGAGGAGGAGTGACAAATTTCTCAAAAATACCAAATCATGTTGCAATAATAATGGATGGAAATGGTAGATGGGCAAAAGAAAGGGGTTTTGAAAGATATATAGGACATAAATTGGGGATAGAATCTGTTAGAGAAATTATAGGAATTTCAAAAAAAATTGGAATAAAATATCTCACCTTATATGTTTTTTCAAAAGAAAATTGGAAAAGACCAAAAGAAGAAATAAAATTTTTATTTAACCTTTTAAAAAAAACTCTTGAAGAGGAATTGGAGCGTTTAAAAAGAAATAATATAAGGGTAATGGTTATGGGTAAAATTGAGGATTTAAAAGATAATGTTAAGGATTTTTTGGAGAAATGTGTAAATGAAACAAAAAACTCTAATGGAATGAATGTTATAATTGCTTTTAATTATAGTGGAAGACAAGAAATAATAGATGGGATTAATAAAATTTTAAAGGAACGGAAAAATATAAGGTCTGAAAAGGAATTTTCTAAATACCTTTATTTAAAAGATATTCCAGAGCCAGATTTACTCATAAGAACAAGTGGGGAAATGAGAATTTCAAATTTTATGCTATGGCAAATTGCTTATACAGAATTATTTTTTACAAAAAAATTATGGCCAGATTTTAGAAAAAAGGACTTTCTTGAAGCAATTGAAGATTTTTCAAAAAGGGAGAGAAGATTTGGTGGAATTGAAGGAATTTAAAAATCTTAATGAGCATATTACAAGAATAATTGTTGGAACCTTAATTTTTTTAATTGTTTCATTTTTTATTTATAAGGGTTCATTATTTTTAATGCTTTTTTTGACCTTTATTTCCTTCCTCGGTTCTCTTGAATTTTCAAAAGTTTTAAAAGATAAAATAGGGAAAGAAAACCTTTTACCTTTTATAATTATAATAACACTTTATTTGCCCTTTTATTATTTTTTACCTTTAACCTCTTATGAAACAATTCTAATTTTCCTGCTTTTTATATTATTTTTTTCTTTAAATTTTTTTAAAATTGGTAATGGTATATACTGGACCTTCTTTTTTTCTTTCCTTTTACTTTATCTTCCCTTTTTACTTTCTTTTGCTATTGAAATAAGGGAAATTGGAATGAAACCCTTATTTTATCTTTTATTAATAGTTACAATATATGATACCTTTGCCTTTTATATAGGTAGATTTTTTGGAAAAACAAAACTTTTTGAAAAAATAAGTCCTAATAAAACCCTTGAAGGATTTTTGGGAGGATTGATTGCAGTTTTAATTTTCAATATATTTTCTTTTAAATACTGGGGATTACCTGCATTTTCAATGCCCTTTCTTGTGATAGTTTTACCAATCTCTGCCCAAATGGGTGATTTTTTTGAATCCTATTTAAAAAGATGTTTAGAAATAAAGGATTTTTCAAATATTTTACTTTCACATGGAGGAATACTTGATAGAATAGATAGTTATCTTTTTGCCTTACCAATCTTTTATTTGATCTTGAGAATTACATTATAATTTTATGATATTTTAAGGATTCTTTTATGCTTAAAAATTTATATCCTCTTTTTTTCAATTCTTTAATAAGGGATTTTAAAAATTTATAAAATTCATCATTTTTTGAAGGGGAACCAAGATGAAGTAAAAATATGTATCCGTTAACATTTTGTTTTGATATTATATCCTTTAAAATTTCATCAAAATTTAAATTTTCTTCCCCCATCCAATCTTTTGTATCATATGTCCATTTTATATGAGTATATCCTATCCTTTTTGCCCAATTTTTTATTTCATAATTTTCTTCACCATATGGTGCTCTCCATATTCTTTCCATTTTTTTGTTTGTTAAATTTTCAAAAATTTCCTCACATCGTATTAATTCTTCAATCAATTTTATTTGATTTATTATGTTCAATGTTTTTTGTTTTTTATTAATTTCATAAGTTGTTAAATGTGGATGAGAAAATGTATGATTTCCAACTTCAAAATTTTCTGCAATTTTCTTCGTTTTTTCAGGATATTTTTTAATAAATTCTCCTGTTAGGAAAAATGTTGCTTTAACATTTTCCCTTTTTAATATTTCCAGAATACTATCAACTCTATTTGCATAAAATCCGCCATCAAAGGTAAGGCAAACAATTTTTTCATCCGTTTGAATTCTTGAAATATCAAAAAAATCTTTTTCTTCTTTAGAAATTTTTTTAAAATAAATTTTTTTAATTTCAAAAGATGGAATTTTTAATGTTTGAAATATTTGAAATAAAAAAATGGAAAAAAGGAATAAAAAAGAAAAATAAAAAATAAATTTTCCAGCAAATGTATTTAATGGCTCTTTTAAAAATTTTTTTAATTCTTTATTCTTCTCTATTTTCCATAAATAAGCACATTTCCTTGAACAGAAAAAATGATGATATTTTTTAAATATATCTTTTTTGCATAAAGGTTTTTTACATCTAAAACATTTCCTCTTTAAAGGAAGTTTATGCTTCTTACAAATTTTATTTTCCATTTTAAAAATTATAAAGAAATTGAATTTTTTTCTTCAAAAAATTTATAATTTAAAAAACAAAAGGAGGAAAAATGCAAGAAGTTTTTATATTGAGTGGTGTAAGAACTCCAATGGGAAAACTTTTAGGAGCACTTTCTTCTTTCTCCGCAACTGATCTTGGTGGTATTGTTATAAAAGAAGCAATAAATAGGGCAGGGATTTCCCCATCTGATGTTAATGAAGTAATAATGGGTTGTGTTTTACAAGCAGGTCTTGGACAAGGACCAGCAAGGATTGCTGCAATTAAAGGAGGTGTTCCAGTAAATGTTCCTTGCTTTACAGTAAATAAGGTATGTGGTTCTGCTTTAAAGGCAATAATTCTTGGGGTTCAGGCAATAAAACTTGGTGATGCTGATGTAATTGTTGCAGGTGGAATGGAATCAATGACAAATGCACCTCATATGTCCTTTTTAAGAACAGGAACAAAATTTGGAGATATAAAACTTATTGACCACATGATTTATGATGGCTTATGGTGTTCTTTTAACAATCAACATATGGGAGGACTTGCAGAATATACTGCTGAAAAAGCAGGAATAACAAGGGAAATGCAGGATGAATTTGCCTATAATTCCCATATGAAAGCAGTTAAAGCAACAAATGAGGGGAAATTTAAAGATGAAATTGTTAAAATTGAAGTTAAAACAAAAGAAGGTATTAATATAATTGATAAAGATGAAGGACCAAGACCTGATACTTCATTAGAAAAACTTGCAAAACTCCCACCAGTTTTTAAAAAGGATGGCACAGTTACTGCGGGTAATGCTCCAGGAATTTTTGATGGTGCTTCTGCAGTTGTTATTGCTTCTGAAAAATTTGTTAAGGAAAGAAATTTAAAACCATTTGCAAGAATAATAGCATATGGTTCTTATTTTGTTTCCCCAAAAGATTTATTCTTTGCACCAATTGGTGCAATTAAAAAAGTTACAGAAAAAACAGGATTGAAACATCCAAACGATTTTGATTTAATAGAATTGAATGAAGCATTCTCAGCACAGGTTCTTGCTGATGTTAAGGAACTTGAAATAGATATGAATAAATTAAATGTTAATGGAGGAGCAGTTGCACTTGGTCATCCAATAGGTGCATCAGGGGCAAGAATTGTTGTAACACTTATGTATGCGTTGAAGGACAGAGGGTTAAAAAAAGGGCTTGCTTCTTTATGTCTTGGAGGAGGTGGAGCAGTAGGAATGAGTATAGAGATCTTGTGAGAAAGGTTTCAATAATAGGTTCTGTAAATTTTGATATAATTTATCCCTTTAAAGGGGAAAGTTTTTCTTCTTTTGGAGGAGTTACATATACAATTTTAACAATTGCAAAACTTTTACCAGATTATGAAATAATTCCCTTAACAAACATAGGGAAAAATGAAAAAGAGAAATTTTTTGATATCCTTTCAAATTTCAAAAATATAAGGATTGAATTTATTAAAGAAATTGAGGAAACCACAAAAAATATTTTAAGATATTATAGCTTTGAAGAAAGGAAAGAAAAAATTGAATTTCATGTAGAAGAAATTGAATATGAGAGAATAGAAAAACACCTTGATTCAGAAGGTTTTTTAATAAATTTTATTTCACCATTTGATATTTCTTTAAATACTTTGAAAAAATTGAGGAAAAATTTTTATGGAGTAATATATTTAGATGTTCATAGTCTTATAAGAAAAGAAATAAATGGGATTTTGACCCCTTATTATCTTTCAGGATGGCAGGAATATTGTTCTTTATGTGATATAATTCAGATGAATCTTGAAGAGATGAAATATTTTACAGGTCTTGAACCTTTAAAAGGTGTTGATTTAATTTCCCTTTTGATTTTAAATTCAGGACCAAAAATTTTAAATTTAACACTTGGTAAAAATGGAGCAATTTTATATCTTAAAGAAAATGATAAATTTTTGAAAAAAGAAATTAAACCAGAAGAAATTTATGAAGGTGATGTTACAGGATGTGGTGATGTTTTTGGTGCTTCTTTTTTCTCCTTTTATTTAAAAAATAAAGACCCCTTTGAAGCAATCCAGAAAGCAATTTTTTATTCTTCAAAAAAAGCAAAACTAAAGGGAATAGAAGAAGTTATAAAATTTTTGTAAATTTAAAAACTATATTTTACTTCTATGAAAAATAAATTGCCTACATGTTTTCCCATTTCAGAAAAAGGAGAATAACCTTTACCACCTGAAAGTAAAAATCCGGATGCAAAATTTATCCCTTTACCAAAGTCATGAGAAATTCTTGAAATTGAAAAATAATCTTTATTTGTTAAATCGTAAATTATAGGGATATGAAATTTCAATTTCTCATTTATAATTTTTAACTGCATATCAAAAGTTGAATAATAGAAAATTTTTTTCGTTTGGAATGAAATTTTTCTCATAAAATCTTCAAAAATGTCAGCTGAATTTTGATAATAAAGTATTTCTTTAAACCCTCCTTGAATCTCAAAATACAATTTTTCTTCAAGAAAATTCCTTCCAATCCCAAATATTCCATAAATATATGGATTTTTAATTAAAGAATTTTTTCCTTTTTCATCTTTTGTTCTTGCATAGGAAATTTCTCCATGAATTTCATAAACATCTTTTGTTTTTGAAAAATCAAAACCAAAAAGTGAAATTTTATTGTATTTTAACCATAGGTTAATTGAATCCTGTGTTACCCTTTTATTTAAGTCAGGGTCTCTATCGTAAATATTAAAATAAGAAAAGGTCATATCAAATCCCTTTAATAAAAGGTTTAATCTTGTTCCTCCTTCAAAATTTTTCAAACTTCTATCTGGTTTTTCTTTTAAATAAGGATTTAAAGAAAAAATAATTGTGTCAGGGTAAAAGGAAATTGGAAATGAAATATAAGGCATAGGATAAATATTTTCTCTAAAATTTGTGAAATAAAAAAAGGAGAAATTAAGAAAGTTTTTCCATAAAGAAATTTTTACAGATTCTATGCCTTCCCTGAATTCCTCAATCGTTGAATACAGCTTTGAATAATCCCATGGATTTATCACATCTGTTGGATTTAACCAACTTGCTTTACCAAAGGAATGAATTTTTTTGCCAATTGTTATTGCATAACAATTTCCTGAATAACTGAAATAACCCTCTATAGGTCTTATATAGAAATTTTCTTTTTCAAATATGTCAAATATTGTATTGAAACTTCCGTATATTAGAAAATTTTCGTCCTCGTAATCTACTTTCAATTGAAATGTTAAAGCCTCCTTTTTCCATTTTAATGTATCATTCATTCTTCCAAATAATTCATATCTCAAAAATCCACCAATTGAAAAAATTATGATTAATATATTCATGTTCACCTCTCCAAGTAAGAAGATTTAAAATATTTTTCAGGTATGTCTAAATTTGTTTTTATATTTTTAAATATAAACTTACTTTTATGACCAGTTGCCAAATTTTCTGCACTCATTTCCGTTTCAAACCATACTCCATCTATGTTTTCAACTTTTTCAATATCAATTTTTTTACTCAATTTTCCCGATTTATCATAATGTTCAGATAGAATAACAATATAATTATCTTTTCTAACCCATTTTATTATTTTAGAATAACCTGTCTTTTTAATTATTTCTTTTGATTTAGCAATGCATTCAATAACCCATACAGGATTTCCTTTTAAGGTATCTTCTTTGATTAACTTATAATTAAAATCCTCATATTCTCCTCCTCCAATATCATAGTTGGAGAAATCAGAACCCATAAAAGAACCTGATTTTTCGCCTGCTGAAATTCTTTTTGCTTTTCTTAAAGCAGGAAGATATATCCACATATCATCTTCTCCTTCTTTGTGTTCAATTAATAAAAATTTTGTTCCCTCAATATCAGAAGGATATATAAATTTTATAAACATTCTTGTTTCATCCTTTTCATTTTTTTTTGAATAACTTTCCATCTTATAAATCCTCTCCCTTCCTGCTTTTGGTAAAAGTAAAAGCTCAAGTTCGGCTTTCATACTTTTCCATGTAGGACGATTATGAACTCTATACATGATTTCTTCAGCATTTTCAGCCATTAGATTAATTATCATAAAAAGCAGGATTATTTTTTTCATTTTAACCTCCCCTTAATTTTTTTATAAACATAAAAAATGAAGGCAAGATATAAATTGCTCCAAAACCTGATAAAAACATTGTTATTGAAATTAAAATTGAAATTTCCTTTACTCCTTTAAAGGATGAAAGAAGAAGCACCATAAATCCAAATGCTACGGTTAATAGATTAAAAATTATTGCATCACCAACCCCTTTTGTAGTTTTCTTAATCAATTCTTCTTCCTCTTTTATTTCTTTTCCATATATTCTCATCCTATTTATATAATGGACAGCATAATCTATACCTATCCCTATTGCAATTGAAGCAACAATTGAAGTTGAATGAGTTAATGCAAAATTAAAAAACCCCATTATTCCAAAATTTGTAATAACTGTTACAAACATTGGTATAAGAGATAAGAGGCCTGCTCTTAATGAATGAAGTATAATAGATGTTATTAAAAAAACAAGAATAAATGCAGAGATTAAGGAAAATATTTGACCTTTAACAATTAGATTATCCATTACCACAAATAATCTTGCATTTCCCGTGATTGACATTTTAATATTTTCTTTACCAATAATTCTTTTTGAATAATCTTCAATTTTTTTGACTACTTCCTTTAAAATTTCAGTATTAGATGTTTTTAAAAAAATTGTTACATTTGCTTTTTTAAAATCACTTGTAACCATACTTTCAAAATCAGAAGGGTCTCCTGACATACTATAAAGGAAAATTAATTGAGAAATCAAATTTTTATCTTCTGGAATTTTATAAAATTCAGGGTTATCTTGATTTAGAGCTTTATATAATCTTTTAATAAACGAAGAAATTGCCATGCTTTTTCCTACATAATGGATTTTTTCTGCAAAATTTATTATTGAATCAATTTTTAAAAGTAAATCAGGATTTTTAAATCCATCTTCTTTGTCAGTTTCAAAAAGTATTGTTAATGGAGTTATTCCAAAATAATTTTTGTTTATGTATTCAGTTGCAATTCTAATTTCACTTTTTTTATCAAAATTTTCTATCTCATCAGAAGATGTTTTTATTCTTGGTATTCCTAAAAATCCGAAAATGATAAAAAGAATTGCAATTGATAAAAAAACATAATAGTATTTTGCTGTTAGAATTCCAGAATTTTCTAAAAACTTATTGAAAAATCCAATTTCTCTTTTATTTTCCTTTTTAACTTTCAAAACATTTAAAAAAGAAGGAATTAAAATTATAGAGAGTAAAAGAGTTACAAGAACACCTGAACCATTCAATATACCAAAAGTTTTAATTGTTTTAATATTTTGAGTTATAAGAGAATAAAATCCTGCAACTGTTGTAAGCCCTGCAATCAATACTGCATTTCCCCTTTTTATTATTGTGTTATAAACCGCCTCCTTTTTATCACCTATCTTTTTAATTTCCTCGTTAAATTGATGAATTAAATGAATACCATAAGCAGTTCCAATTGCGACAAGAAGCATAGGAAGTAGAGAACTTTCCATTCCAATTGGTATTTTTAAAAGTCCCTGAATCCCCATCATCCATGTAGAAGATAAAAAAACAGTGAGAACAGGTAAAATCATTCCTCTTATAGAACCTAAAAACAAAAGTAAAAGAATCATTGAAACAATTATTGAAATGGGAAATAGTTTTCTTAAATCTTTTATTATATGTTGAGCAATTAAAGCTTCTGTAATCCTTTTCCCTGATATATAAATTTTTTCTGGATTTTCATATTTTTTTACAATTTTATTGATGTTTTTATAAAGATTGATTATTTCCTCTTCCTTTAAATCTTTTTCAAGAATTAGTAAAATTCCTGTGCTTTTCTTATCTTTCCCTATGAGCATTTGTTCAAAAAATTCATCTCCCGAAACCAATTTTTTAATCCTTTCAACATCTTTTTCATTCTTAGGTCTTTCCTCTATTAAAGGAATTATAGAAATTCCCTCTTTTTCTCCTTTTATTTTTGAAGCACTTGCCAAGGACAAAACATCCTTTATTCCTGATAGGAATAGAAATTCTTCAGTTAAATCATAAATTTTTTGAAGATATTTAACAGAAAATATTGAATCACTTTCCAAAATAACGAAAATTACATCACTTGAAGGGAAAATTTCCTTTACTTTATTGTAGGCGATAACTTCAGGAAGATTATCAGGAAGACCTGTTACAAGTTCTGCCTGAACCTTTATGTATCTTGTAAAATAGCCTAAAAGGAAAGTAATTATTAAAAAAAGAATTATTAAAAACCATGAGAAGTTTGATACAAATTTAGCAATCTTTTTCATTTTTTAAAATTCCTTTTAAAAAAATTTCAGCAATTTCTTTATAATCTTTTAAAATAGTTCCTTTTAAAAAAACATAATGAAAAATAGAGGAGAGAAGAAAACAACCAAATTCAGGGTCAATTTTTTTAAAAATTCCTTCTTTTATTCCTTCTTCAATTATTTTTTCCAAAATTTCTTTTTCTTTTAGATGTATCTCTTTAAAAAACGGAAATTTTCTCCTTAAAAAATAAATTTCTTCGTGAAAAATTTCATAAATCAATTTTACAAATCTTTTATTCTTTTTATAAAACTCAAATTCAAATTTTATAAATTTTTTCAACCTTTCTAACGAAGATAAATTTAATTTTAAAATACTTTCCAATTTAGGAATAAAATCTTTATAAATTGAATTCATTATTTCTTCAAGAATTTTTTCCTTTGAATCAAAATAGAAATACAAAAGTCCTTTTGATATTAATGCTTTATCGGCAATTTCTTCCATTTTTGTATTATAAAATCCCTTTTTTGAAAAAAGGTAAAGTGCAGCTTTCAAAATACTATTTTTCCTTTTTTCTTTTTCAAAATTTCTTCTTAATTTTTTTGACTTTAAAGTCAAATTTTGACTCATAGGTTAATAATTATAAAGAAATAAAATTTAAAATTTCAAACCTTTCCTGCCTTAAAGGTTTTTCATCCTTGAATTTATACTTAATCAGTTTAAAAATAAATACACAGGACTTGACCTTTTTTTAGAAAAACTTTATAATTTAAACTGAAATGAAACTTTTAATTTTGATTTTTTCATACATAAATGCTTTTATTTCAAGGGATTCTTCAACAATAATTTTTGAATACAATTTGAAAAATGTAAGGGAAATTGTTTTTATTTATAATTATAAAAACAAGGATTATATTATTGGGGTTATTAAAAATTTTTTTAAAAATGAATTGAAGGATAAATTTGTAT
>Ga0272445_1000368_pt1 | contig 43135 bp, 43 predicted proteins | sample YNPCB0031_FD_194404 | JGI IMG/M metagenome (GOLD analysis project Ga0272445, IMG submission 194404) | Hot spring sediment microbial communities from Yellowstone National Park, WY, United States - YNP-CB-003-1 | ecosystem: Environmental > Aquatic > Thermal springs > Hot (42-90C) > Sediment... | reverse complement strand
TATCACATAAGTAAAAAGGGGGTTGGATTTGAGAGTACTTTGAAATACTACTTTGGGAACCCAGACGAGATGATACCTCCTTTGGGTTTAGTTTCTTTTCTTGAAGTAATGCATTTTCACACATGGAGTCAGGCGGCAGTTATTTTTATTCTTACTTTTCTTTTTTCATTAACATGTTTTCATGAAAAACTAAAAGCTACTATTATCATTCTAACTTTTCTTTCTTCTTTGGGACACATTTTTTTGCCAACTCTTACAAGATTTGTAAGTAGAAAATTTGTTTATCTTCTCTTTTTAGATACTGTTTTACTTTCTTCTTGTATTATCTTTATATCTTTGTCTTTGATTTTTGAGGTTGTGAAGAGAAAAGAAGAAAGTAAGGTGTAATATTTTTTTGATTTTCTTTTGCAATTTCGCTCTTTGAGTAAATTAAATAGAAAAGATAATTTTATAGAAAAAATTTAATGAAATCGGGATGGCGATTCAAAAGAATTTGAGGCATGGTTTTATATTTGCGTGTACAACTAAAAGTGAGCATACTCTATTAGATAGCCTTGTTTTTGCAACTAATAAAACTTACGCACATAGGATTTTCGCAATAAAAAAAGGTGATTTCATTTTCCTTTATAATCTTGATACTGATGTTCTCTGGGGAACATTTGTTGCAAAGAGTGAAGGGAGATATAATCCTTCTTTGCATCTTTTTGATGGTAAATATCCGTACTATGTATTAGTTGAACCGATTGGTCAAATAAAAAGTATGGAAAATGCAAGTAAGACTTTTGAAAAACTTGGAATTTCCTGGAGAGATATTTTAACGGAGAAAGGAGCTAAGGTTTTGAGTTTGATTTTAGAGGGAACTCCAATTTTTGCGGAACTTGATAAAAAAGCAGATCTGATAGATGAGAACTATTGTCCGCCTATTTTCTCAACAACACTTTGGGATTATCCGAAACAAAGCTATGGTGATACGCCGAAAGGAAATAATAAATATCCTGGGGTCACTCCTGCTTTCATTATTTATAATTTGGTTCATAGATACACTGAACCAGGAGAGATTGTTTGCGATCCTATGGCTGGCTCTGGAACAACAATTGATGTTTGCAAAGAAGAAAAACGTCGCGTTATCGCTTTTGATATAGTACCAACGAGACCAGACATAATTCAAGCGGATGCAAGAAATCTCCCTTTGAAAGATAATTCTATTGATATGATTTTTGTTGATTCACCTTATGGTGATAATATAAGATATAATGAGCATCCGCTCAATATCGGGCATATTCCTGCAAGTGATGAAAAATTCTTTGACGAACTTGAAAAGGTTATGATTGAGTGTCATAGGGTTCTCAAAGATAAAAAAGTTCTTGCATGGTTAATTGGTGATCAGTGGGCAAAAGGTATTTTTATACCTGTTGGTTTTAAGGTTTATGAACGATTGGTCAAATACTTTGAACCAGTTGATATTGTTTGTGTTGTCAGGAGAAATCAATCTTCAAACACACCTTTCTGGCATAGTAAAGCAATCCAGCATAATTTTTATTTGAGGGGTTTCAAGTACCTCATAATTGTCAGGAAATCTTATGAGAAGAATTCTCCAAAAGATTTGAAAATCAAATGGAATTACTATGAAAGAGAAAAAAAGAAAAACCGAGCACATTGAAAAATATATATCAGAGCAAATCAAAAGGAGAGGTATAAAATTCTTATCTGAAATTCTGAAGGAAGCAAAGGAAATGTATGAGAAAAGTTTGCAAGGAGTTGTTAAGGATGTGGAGCAATCTTGGAAGCCTTTCAAGGGGAATATACTGGAAAAAATTATTCTTGATGCAATAGGTGATGAAGTTAGAAAACTTGGTTTAAATGTTATACTTGGCAAAAATTTAGAGAAAAAAGATTACAATTTAGATGAATGTTTAGGTAAGGTTAAAAGAAGTGTCCTTATTGACTATGGTGAATTTGGTATGCATCTTCCAGATGTTGATTTAGTTATTTATGACCCGAAAGAATGTAAAGCTTTGGCTATAATTTCTTCAAAGGTAAGTTTGAGGGAACGCATAGCACAAACTGGATATTGGAAATTAAAACTTCAAGGTAGTCCTGTTACGAAAAATATAAAAGTTTTCTTTGTAACTTTGGATGAGGATGGTGATCTTGTTGTCAAAAACCCGGCAAAGAAAGGAAGAGCCATTGCAGAAACGGATACGGATGGAACATTTGTTATAACTACACGAGAAGTTGAAGAAAGTGAGAAAATCAAAAAAATTGATAGATTTTCAGAGGTTCTTCGCAATTTACTTTACAAGAAGTAATCAATTTTATTTTTTAAATCTTTTGAGATATTACGAAAAAAATAACAAGCAAACTCGTTTGAATTAAAATTTCAAAATATGCGCTTTGATAAATTCACAACTCGTGCCCAAGAGGTAATAGAAGAATCTGCTGAGCTTGCAAGAAAAAGGGGAAATGGCGAAGTTTTTCCCGAACATCTCGCTTACACTCTTGTAAAGGGTCCTATGTCAAGTGTAATAAAAGGACTTGGAAAAGATCCAGTAAGACTTATATCAAGATTAGATACGGAAATCGCTCGTCTTCCAAAAGTTTTCGGAGATTCCTCTGAAATTTATATATCTCCTCCTATGAGAAAAGTTTTGTCTCGTGCAGAAGATGTTGCCAACCGACTCGGAGATAACTATGTATCAACGGAACATCTTTTCATTTCTGTTCTTGAATATGATCCGGTTATGAAGGTTTTTGTACAGGAAGGTTTAAGTCCATCAGAAGTTGAAAAATATATTCTTGATTTGAGAAAAGGGAAAAAGGTTGAAAGTAAAGAAGAAGATTTAGGAGAAGGTTCTTCACTTGAAAAGTTTGGAAGAGATTTGACTGCTCTTGCAGCTCAGGGAAAACTAGATCCTGTGATAGGTCGTGAAGATGAAATAAGAAGAGTAATTGAAGTTCTTATGAGAAGAACAAAGAATAACCCGGTTCTCATAGGTGATCCTGGTGTTGGGAAAACAGCAATAGTTGAGGGACTTGCTCAAAAGATAGCAAAGGGAGATGTTCCAGAACCCCTCAAAGGAAAAAGAATTTTCCAGCTTGATATGACATCTTTGCTTGCTGGTGCAAAGTATAGAGGTGAGTTTGAAGAAAGACTTAAATCTGTTCTGAAAGAAGTTCAGGAAAGCAACGGAGAGATAATTTTGTTTATTGATGAGGTCCATAATCTTATAGGGGCTGGAAGAGCGGAGGGGCAGGCAATTGATGCTGCGAACATTCTTAAACCTCCTCTTGCTCGTGGTGAAATAAGAATGATAGGAGCTACAACCGTTGATGAATACAGGAAATATATAGAAAAAGATCCAGCGTTGGAGAGAAGGTTGCAACCTATTTATGTCAGGGAACCAACCGTTGAGGAAACAATTTCTATTTTGAGAGGATTGAAACAAAAGTATGAGGTTCATCATGGAGTCAAAATATCAGATTCAGCTATCGTCGCGGCCGCAAAATTATCTGCTCGTTATATTCAAGATAGGAAGTTGCCAGATAAAGCCATAGACCTTATAGACCAGGCTGCAAGCTCTTTGAGGATGCAGATTGAAAGCTTACCAGCTCCAATATACGACCTTGAAAAAAAGATATCTGAACTTGAAGTTGAGAAACAGGCCCTTAACATGGAGCTTTCCACAGCTTCTCCGAGAGAAAAGCAGGAAATAGAAAGAAAAATAAAAGATATAGAAGATAAGTTAGCTGAGTTAAGAGCAAGACTTTCCGAGCTCAGAGCAAAATGGGATAATGAAAGGAAACTTCTCGAAAGAATAAGAGAGTTAAAAGACAAAATATCTGAACTTGAATATGAGGCAGAAAAGGCAACTCGTATGGGAGATTACGAAAAGGCAGCAAGAATAACATATGGTGAAATTCCAAATCTAAAGCGGGAGCTTGAAAAGTTGAACTCAGAATGGGAAAATATAAAAGACAAGCTAATCTCTGATCAGGTGACAGAAGATGATATCATGAGGCTTGTTGCCAAAATGACAGGGATTCCAGTTGAAAGAATGAAAGAAGAGGAGATAGAAAAGTTAGCCAGGATGGAGGAGTTCTTGTCAAGAAAAGTTGTTGGACAGGAGGAGGCGATTTCTTTGATCGCTAATACAATAAGAAGGGCGAGAGCTGGTTTTTCTGATCCAAAAAGACCCATAGGTTCATTTTTGTTTTTAGGACCTACTGGTGTTGGAAAAACTTTAACTGCAAAGGCTCTTGCAGAATTCCTTTTTGGAGATGAAAACGCTCTTATAAGAATTGATATGTCAGAATACATGGAAAAACATTCTGTTGCTCGGCTAATAGGTGCTCCGCCAGGGTATGTGGGTTATGAAGAAGGAGGGCAACTTACAGAAGCTGTGAGGAGAAAGCCGTTTTCAGTTATACTTTTTGATGAGGTTGAAAAGGCTCACCCCGAAGTTTTTAATGTACTTTTGCAAGTTCTTGATGATGGTCGCCTTACAGACTCAAAAGGAAGAACCGTTGATTTCAGGAACACAGTTATAATTATGACATCTAATCTTGGTAGCGATATTATAATGCGTGAGAGTTTTGATGTTGCTAAATCAAAAATAAAAAATCTTCTTTTGTCTTATTTCAGACCTGAATTTATAAACAGAATAGACGAGATAGTGATTTTTAAACCAATTGATAGACAAATGCTTCTCAAAATAGTTGAACTTGAACTTGACAAAGTAAGAGCAAGGGCAGAGGATCGCAGGATAAAATTTTCTTTTACTGATTCTCTGAAAAATTTCATCGCTGATGTTGGGTATGATCCGTCTTTTGGGGCAAGACCTCTAAGACGCGCAATCCAGAAATACATTTTAGATGAGCTTGCATTAAAATTCATAAAAGGTGAAATTTCAGAAGGTGATGAGGTTGTGATTGATTACGATGGAAAATCCGTTGTTTTTCAGAAAGTGTCCTAAATTCTGAAATTCTAAAAAGCCTATTTGCTTTTCTTTATTATTCCCTTTTTCTGAAGAAGGAAGTATAGGGTGGTTAGAATGGTTATCAAATAGTGTAATGAGGAAAGCAGTAGATGAAGTTAGGAATTTTTAGTTTTGGTTTTAAATTTTATCTAAAATTTTTAAATTTTATTGTTAGGAGATAGGGATTTCTATGCTAGTTTTGAAAAGGAAGGTGGGAGAGAGAATAATTATAGGAGAAAATATAATTGTGCAGGTTGTTGAGGTTGAAGGGAAAAGTGTAAAGATAGGTATAGAAGCTCCGCAAAATATTTCTATTGTTCGGGAGGAACTTTTGGAAAGAGTAAAAGAGAAAGTAGCTGAATCTGTGATTAAAGATAATGTTTATATTACTAAATCTTTCAAACATAAAGCTGAAACTGAAAAATCTGAAAGGTAAATTTTTATTTTGTGATAGATTTTTTGTTTTTTTACTTTGCTTTTTTATAAAAAAACTTGAAAAAAAATGAAAAAATTATTAATTTTGAGATAAAATAGTTTTATAGCTATGGAAGGGAAAAAAAGAGTTCTTATAGTAGATGACAGCATCTTTACTTATGAGCAGCTCAGAAGCATAGTTGATAAAACGGGAATAGCAGAAGTTGTTGGACATGCAAAAGATGGTATGGAAGGAATAAAAAAATACAAAGACTTAGCTCCTGATGTGGTCTTTTTAGATATACTTATGCCAAATATGGATGGACTTCAGACTCTGAGAGCTATAATGAATATGGATAAAAACGCAAAAGTTGTTATGGTCTCCTCACTTGGAGGAGCTGCAGAGAAAGCAGAGGAGGCTCTGAAATTTGGAGCAAAAGCTATAATTTCAAAACCTTTCAACGAAAAAGAAATAAGAAACATTTTGGAAAGGTTATAAAAAAATAAAAAGAAAGAAAAATGATGATAAGGAGGTAGATAGATGGGGGTAAAGTTTTTTGGAGCCTTTTTAGTTGAAAGAGGAGTAATCACTAAGGAACAGCTTTTTGAAGCTCTTGAGGAACAAAGAAAAGCAAACCTAAAATTAGGTGAGCACGCAATTAGGCTTGGGTATCTCACACCTGAACAAGTTGAAGAAATAAGAAGATTACAAAAAAGGGAAGAAATTAGATTTGGAGAGGCTGCTGTAAGACTCGGTTATCTCAAACCAGAGCAGATAGAGCAGCTCATAAGAATCCAAAAAAGCTCTCATAAGCTCCTAGGTGATATTCTCGTTTCAAAAGGCTTTATAACACGAGAAACTCTTGAAAGAGAGTTAAAATTGTTTGAGGCAGAGCAGAGGTTGTACATGACAGAGATGGTCTATCTTCCAGAGGGTGTGAAAGAGAGAGATTTTATAAATATTGTTGTAGATCTTACAAAAAAATTCCTTTTGAGAACTGTTGATATTAACACCAAGTTTGGAGATTTCTCTTTTGAAGAGTATAAGCCATCAGGAAACTTTGATGTTCAAGTTGATATTTCCGGTGATGTCAGAATGAAAGTTATTTTTTCCCCTCCCGAAAGGTTAGGAGAACTTTTAGTGAGAGAGTATGGTCTCCCGGATTCACATCAGATGAGAAAAGATGCGGTTTATGAATTTATGAATGTGGTTATGGGTAATGTTGTTGCTAAAATGGAGAGGCTTGGAAAAAGAATAGCTATAGGTGTCCCTAAAACTCCTGATATTTCTGGAAAATCTTTCAGGTATAACCTTATTTCTCCTGACGAAATTTATGCGGTTTACTTTCAAGAATACTGATTAAAATTATCGGGTTGAATATACTTTGCTCTTTTTTATATTCCTATGATGATTTATTGTGGGATATTTCTTTGTAGGAAGTCTTATTTTCAAGAAGTCTTATTATAGTTTAGGTGCTTCTTATTCTTTTCTGTTACATTTCCCGTAGGTCAAAGAATTCTGTTCTTTCTGGTTCAACCTTAGTTATTCTTCTTTTTTTCCTTTTCTTTCTCTTTTTTGTTTGTTGTTCTATCATTTTTGCGAGTTCCATTTCTTCTTTTGTTCTTCTTTTTCTCCTTATTTTATCTTTGAGCATGTCTATTCTGAAGGTTTGTGCGTATTGAGAAAGAGCTGTTCTGAGCTTTTGGAAAGCTCTTTTTTCTACCTGTCTTATCCTTTCTTTTGATATTCTGAGTTCATCTGATAGTTCTTTTAGCGTTTTTGGTTTTGGGTTAAGATATCTTTGTTGTATTACTTGTTTTTCTTGCGATGTAAGATGTAAGAAAGCGTCATTTAGTCTTCTATATATAAATTCTCTTGCATCTTCCATCTCGACCTTGTGGAGGGGATCAAAAGTCTCCTCTGCTTTGAGTATATCTGCAAGTTTCAGGCTACCTTCATCATCTTGTGGGCTATCAAGTGATACATCCCTTGATCTTACCCTTGCATCCATAAGTTTTATTTTTTCTTCATCTACATTTAGTCTTTGTGCTTGTTTTTGTATGTCTTCTTCTCTCGTTTCGTCTTTTATTTTGAATATGTTTGCGAATATTCTTCTCTCATCTTGTGTTGTCCCGAGCTTTATTATAGAGAAGTTGGAGAGAATATAGTTGTGTATGAAAGCCTTTATCCAGTATGAGGCGTAGGAGATGAATTTTACTCCTTTATCTGGGTCAAATTTCTTTATTGCGAAGAGTAATCCTATTATACCTTCTGATACTAAATCTTCAACTGGAATACCCCAATTTTTATACTCGAGAGCTATTTTTATTACGAATCGTAGGTTAGCGATGGCAAGTTTTTTTGCGGCTTCTTTATCTTTGTATTTTCTGAACCTTCTGGCAAGCCTTTTTTCTTCCTCTGGTGATAGGAGAGAATATTTTGAAACCTCTTTTAGCAAATAAGCAAATGGTGTTTTATTAGAGTTATCTGTTTTTTCTTTTCCTATATCTATTTTCTTTACTTCTTCTGATGTTTTCCTTCTTGTTCCTACTATCCCTTTTGATAGTATTTGATCTATTATGTCTTCTACCTTTGATACCAGCTTCTTTTGAGATTCTTTTTTGTTCTCTTCATTTTTTCTTGATTCTTTTTTTTGTATTTTCTCTTTGTTTGATACTTCCTTACTCTCTGATTTATGGGTGATTTTTGTATTTTGTGATAAGTTACTCTCTTCCCCTTTTTTTATTTCTGTATCTTTTATTGTTTCTTTTTCTTTTATTTTTTCTTTTATTTTTATTTTTTTTTCTTTTTTTACCATAAATTTCTCTCCTTGAAAAAATATTCAAGAATTTGTAAAATTAATAAATTTATTCATAGGTGGCATATTTTTGTTTCGTAGTGCTAACATAAGCTTATATTTTATACATTTTTAGCTTTAAGAAAGATTTTTCTGAAAAAATCGGAAAATATCTCTACTTCTTGTTTTTTACCTATGCTTACTCTTATTGCACCATCAAATCCGTATTGGCTCATATCTCTTACGAATATCTTATTTAATTTAAGTTCGTCTGCAATTGATTTTTTTTTCAGCTGAACAAAAATGAAATTTGCCCAAGAACCTACATACTGTATATTGAGGTCGGCAAATAGTTTTTCAAGTATTCTCATGCCTTCAAGATTGTTTTCAAGAGTTTTTTTTGTATGTTCTAAATCTTCAAGAGCTTTTTCGGCGCATATAGTTGCTATGTAATTAACGCTGAAAGGTGGTTTTATTTCATTTTCTATAATGTCGGCGAGTTGCGTTATGAGATATCCTATTCTTATGCCGGCTAATCCATAAACCTTTGAGAAAGTTCTTGTTATGAATATATTTTCTGACCTTTTGAAACTCAAAGCACTTCTGTATTCATCTTTTCTCCAATCTTTCATATTAAGGAAGTTTGCGTACTCAAAGTAAGCTTCATCACACAAAATGTATATTCCATCTTGATTTGAGACTCCTAAAAAGTTCTCAAGGTCTTTCTTGGGAATTATTTTGCCGGTGGGATTTATGGGATTACAAATGCATATGAGGCACGGCTTATTTTTCTTGGCAGTTTCTTCCATATCTTCAAGGGCATATCCGAAGTTATCTAGTTTTACTTTCTTTGTTTCAAGTCCGAGTGATTTAGCGAGATACTCATAAAATGCAAAAGTTCCTTCTCCTACTATTATTTTCAACTTGCTGCTGTATTTTCTCATCAGAAGTTTGAAAACAAATTCAATAGCTTCATCTGAACCATTCCCAAAAACTATTTCTTTTTCAGATACTTTAAATCCATATTCTTTGAGTCTATTAGATACTTTTTCTTTTAGCTTATCTTGTTTTGGGGGATAAAAATTTATTCTCTCTGCAATCTTTTTTATCTCATCCACAACAAGTTTTGACGGACCAAAAGGGTTTATGTTTGAGTTAAGGATAATTCCTTCTCCTTCATATTTTTCTGCAAATGGATAGCTCACTTTTTTTAAAGTAAAAAATAGAAAAAAGAAAGTGAAAAATTAAAAAATAGATAAATGACACAAGAAATTAAAGAGTATAAAATAGATGGAAGGAAGGGAGATAAAGTAAAATGGAGATAAAATAAGTGTGAGGAAGGGAGGTAGAATTTTGCTATGAGGCGTGTAGTAATAACCGGCATAGGGTGTATCACTCCCTGCGGAAGTAATGTTAAGGAAACTTGGGAAAATATAAAAGCTGGAAAATCTGGGGTATCTTATATAACTTTGTTTGATACCGAAAATTTTCCTGTAAAGATTGCTGCTGAGGTGAAGAATTTTACTCCTTCTTTTGTTGACGAAAAAGAAGTGAGAAAACTTGATAGATTTGAACTTTTTGCTTTGCATGCAGCGGAGGAGGCGCTCCGTGATGCAGGTTTTATTGACGGAACAGATATAAAATTACCGTATCCAGAAAATACAGGTGTTGTAATAGGGAGTGGTATTGGTGGAATAAAAGCGATAGAAGATGCTGTAAGAACACTTTTGGAAAAAGGTCCAAGAAGGGTTTCTCCACTTTCTATACCTGTCGCGATAGTGAATATGGCTGCTGGGCTTATATCTATGAAGGTTGGTGCGATGGGACCGATTTTAGCTCCGGCTACTGCTTGTGCGGCTGGATTGCACGCTATATGCGAAGGATATATGCTTATAAAATCTGGTATTTGTGATGTCGTGATATCAGGAGGAGCGGAAGCTCCTATTACGCCTCTAAGTGTTTCTGCTTTTGCTTCTATGCGAGCATTATCTACAAGGAACGACCAACCTGAAAAAGCTTCTCGTCCTTTTGATGCGAAAAGAGATGGATTTGTTCTGGGAGAAGGAGCAGGTATTGTTGTTTTGGAGGAGTACGAACATGCAAAGAAAAGGGGCGCAAGAATTTATGCGGAAATAAAGGGTGTTGGCATGAGTTCAGATGCATATCATATGACCGCGCCACATCCGGAAGGATACGGCTTTGCTCTTGCTATGAGGCGTGCTCTCCAAGATGCTCAGCTACCCCCTGACTCTATAGACTATATAAATGCTCATGGAACATCTACAAAGTATAATGATGAGATAGAAACAAAGGCTATAAAATATGTTTTTGGCGAGCATGCTTTCAAACTCTCTGTATCATCTACAAAATCTATGACAGGTCACCTTATAGCAGCAGGCGGAGCGGTTGAGGTTATATTTTGTGTTCTTGCTTTACAAGAAAATATAATGCCACCAACTATAAATCTTGAAGAACCTGATCCAGAGTGTGATTTAGATTATGTACCATGGAAACCAAAAGAGAAAGAACTTAGATTTGTTATGAGCAATTCATTTGGTTTTGGTGGAGTTAATGCTTCCTGTGTTCTTGGAAAAATTTAATGCGAGTAAGTTCTCCGATGAAATCTTATAAAATTGGAAAACTAAAAATTGGAAAACTAATAAATAAGGTTCTTGAAGTCTATCCTGATGAGAAGTTAGATTTGAAATTTAGTTCTCCTTTTGAGCTTTTGGTTGCCGCTATACTTGCCGCACAATCCAAAGATGATGTTGTAAATCAGGCAACAGAAAAACTTTTTCAGGTGTATAAGACGCCGGAAGATTTTTCAAAACTCAAACCTGAGGATCTTGAACCTTTCATCTCAAGAATAAATTACTGGTATAAAAAAGCTCAGACAATAATTGATGCTTCTAAATTTTTGCTTGAAAGCTATGGTGGTAAGGTTCCAGATTCAAAAGATGAACTTTTAAAAATAAAAGGAGTAGGAAGCAAAACTGCAAATATGATTTTAGGTGGAGCTTTCGGGAAACCAGCAGTTGTAGTTGATACACACGTTGATAGGGTATCAAAGAGATTGGGATTGGTCAGTGGGAAAGCAAAACCTGATGAAGTAGAAGCTGAAATTAAAAAGATAGTTCCGGAGAAAGATTGGACAAGATTTTCTTTTGCTCTAATGAGGCATGGGAAGAAAATATGTCATGCTAAAAATCCTGAATGTGAGTCTTGTCCTTTTTCGGATTTGTGTGAATATTTCAATTCAAGGTAATATTTTTCTCATCATTTTTCTTCTTTCTCTTTGCCCTTTTCTATTTCAGGTTTTGCAAGGGATATAAAGTAATAGGCTCTTTGTCCCTGTTTTATCTTGTCTTTTTTGAACTCTGGTGAGTTTATAGAGATTTTTAGGGAGTTTAGGGGAATTTTTAAACATTCTGCGAGTTCCTTCATAGTTCCGCATATATATCCATTTCTTTTGATTTCATTTTTTATTTTGTTTCTGTAGAAATTATAAATTTCTGTTATCTTGTTTCTTTTTTTGTATGATCTATTATTTTGTCTCTTTTTTATTGTTTGTTTCTTATTTTTCATTTCTGCCATTTTTTTTCATTCGTTTACTTTTGTTTTCCTCTTATATCATATTATGCAGCTGCAATTTTGTTATCATGTTCTCGTGAATCATATAGTTTTATCTTATTTTCCAGAAACTGTTTTATTACTTTTCTTATTATTCTTGACGATTCTTGAGATTTTTCTTCGCTTTCAATAATGTTCCATACTGATGATGGTATCTTTAGAGATACTGTGCCTTTTAGCTTTTTTTCTCTTGGTTTTCTCGTGTTAAAATTGTATTCTATTTTATATACTTTACATAGGATTTCACATAAAAGTCCGCTTGCTGATTTTCCTCTTTTTTTTGCTTCATCTAAGAACATCATTACATCTCTATCTAATTTTAGTTCAATTTTCTTCTGAGAGCTAAAAGATACTTTTATATCTTCTATTCCGTCTTCTATTTTTTTTAGTTTCTCTTCAAATAGTATATTTAGAAACTCATATATCGCTTTTAGCTTCTTCTCATCTTTACCGCAATATTTTAGAGAATATTTTATTATGTTCTTCAAAGGAATTTTTCGCTTCATAGCAAAAAAATTCTCTTTATGATTATATTTATTAATATAAAAGGCATATTTTTTATGATCTGGTTTTATAATTTTAATATAATTGCGGAGGAAAAATTTTGGTGATTATGAGCATGTTTAGAAATAAAAAAATAGCGTTGCATTTTCAAATTATAGTTTTATTTTTTTCGGTTCTATTTCTATTTAATATGAATGATGTTTTTGCACAGTCAAAATCTGGAAAACAAACTCATCAGAAGGGTGGAAGGAAGGTTATTCAGCTTAAAGAACTTGTTATAAAGCAAAGAGTTATAAAACCTCAGGCTATGTTCATTTTGACAAAAAGTAGGCAGGCAAGGGTAAAAGCAGATATTGTGACATCTCAGAATTTTTCCTATGAGACAATAAAAACTGCAGAGGAAGACTTCTTAAGATAATAAGCAGAAAGAAGTGAGGTTGTGGTAAGGGAAAGTTTTCAGTCTATTTTTATTTCCTCTTTTACTATATTGTAGCATTCAATTGTGTCTTGTTCTTTTGCATCTTGAAGACCCTCTATAAGAATTCCGCATTCTTCTCCTTCTTCTACTTCTTGGACCGAATCCTTAAATCTTTTGATAGAGGTTATTTTACCCTCAAAGACTATATCCCCATTTCTCTTTATTCTCGCATTTGCTCCGACTTGGATTTTTCCTTTTTCCACCCTGCACCCAAGCACTTTTCCAACGGACAGTTTGAAGATCTTTAATATGCGTGCCGAACCAATAATAACCTCTTTTTCTTTTGGTTTAAGCATACCTTTAACTGCTTTCTTTATATCATCTACTATTTCATAAATTATCTTATATAATCTTACCTGTACTCCGTGAATTTTCGCGAGGTTCTGGGCTTGTTTTTCTATACCAATATTGTAGCCTATAACAATTCCTTTTGATGCGGAAGCTAAATTTATATCGCTCTGTGATACAACTCCTATCCCTTTATGTATTATTCTTAGCTCAAGCTGTGGGACTTGTATTTCTGAGATTTCTTTCTCCAGAGCATCTAATGCTCCTTTTGTATTTGCTTTCAAGATCAGTGGTAGTATTACTTTATTCTCAGATTCTAATATCTTATCGTAAATTTCTTCAAGGGATATAGATTTGGGTTTTGCTTCTCTTTTCTTTCTTTCTTCTACTATTTTCTTTGCTGTTTCTTCATCTTTTACTACATATAGTTTATCTCCGGCAAGGGGCAAACCATCTGAACTTATTACTATTCTCCCTGGAAGACCGGGGGTTAATTCTTTTATTATTTTACCCTTATCTGAAAAAATACTCCTTATTCTGCCAAATACTAAACCTGCAACAAAAACATCTCCCTTTCTCAAAGTACCTCTCTGAACTATTACTGTTGCGACATTCCCTAAACCTCTGTCTATACTTGATTCTATTATTATTCCTTCAGCTGGTCTATCTGGATTTGCTCTTAGGTTAAGTAATTCTGCTTGTATGAGAATTTTCTCGAGGAGATCTTCTATTCCTATTTTCTTTTTGGCGGATATTTCTGCAAATAGTGTATCACCACCCCAGTCATCTGGAATAAGACCGAGCTGTGAGAGTTGACTCTTTACGAGTTGAGGATTGGCTCCCGGTTTATCTATTTTGTTTATTGCGACAATAATTGGGACCCCAGCTGCTTTTGCGTGCGAAATTGCTTCTTCTGTTTGAGGTTTTACTCCTTCGTCTGCTGCTACGACAAGAATAGCTATGTCTGCTACCTTGGTTCCTCTTGCTCTCATTTCTGTGAAAGCTTCGTGTCCCGGGGTATCTATAAAAGTTATTATCCCTTTATCAATTTCTACTGTGTATGCACCTATACTTTGTGTTATTCCACCTACTTCCTGCTCTGCAACTTTGGTCTGCCTTATAGCATCTAAAAGGGTAGTTTTTCCATGATCAACATGCCCCATTACAACGACAACTGGTGGGCGAGGTTTTAGTTTATCCTCTGGATCAGGGGATAGGTTAAGGTATGCACTTTCATCAAATTCTTCTCTTTCTACTTCTATACCGAACTCTGCACATATAATTTCAGCTTCTTCTGCTGAAATGGTTTGATTTATGGTTAATTCTTTTCCATAAGATAAAAGTTTTGATATTATTTCTGATGCTTTTATCCCAGTAATTTTTGATAGATCAGATATCCTTATGACTTCTGGGATTTTGACTTTTTTAGTTTTGGTTTCTTGGATTATTTGACGCCTTGGTTCTACTTTTTCTCTCTTTCTGAATTTTCTCTTATCCTTAGGTATGTATCTTGGTCTAAATGGTATTATAAACTCTGTCCCGCCAAACACTTCTATTTCATCTTTGGTTTCTTCTTTAGGTTCGGTTCTCGTTTCTGCCTCTTTTTCTTCAATTTCTTTCTCTTTAGCTTCTTCTTTTATTGTTACCTCTTGATTTTTCTCCGAAATTTCTTGTGGTTTTTCTTCTTTTTGTTCTTCTTTTGGTTTAATTTGTTGCTGGTTTTCTTCTAACTTGTGATATTCTTTTTTGTGTTCTTGTTGCTTTGTCTTATTAATTTGTTCTTGCCAACCATACTCTTTATATTTCTTGAATTCCTTTTTTTCTTCTGGTTTTGGGAAATCTTCTTTTGTTGTTTGTATTTTTGTTTTATCTTCTGGTCTGAATCTCTTTTTGGGGAATCTATCTTTTGGGAATCTTGATTTTTCTCTTTCTGTTCTAAAACCTTCTTTTTGTCGCAATTTCTCTGGTTTTTCACCCTCTTTTTCTTTTTCTACTATGTATGTGGTTTGTCTATTTATATCTTTTATTTCCTTTTCGCTCCTATCTTGTTTTATTGCTTCTTCTTGTTTAAGGCTTTTACTTTCTGTTTTTTCAGGTTTTGTTTCTGACTTATCTATTTGTTTTTCTTCCTGGTGTATAGTTTCTCCCTGTGGTTTTTCTACTTTCTTTTTTATAATTATATGAGTACTGCTTACGCTTGTTTTTTCTTCACCTTTCTTCATATCTTTGCTTATTTAATGAAAATATTTTTTTTCTTGCTACAATTTTTTTATTTTTATAATCTTTTTTTAACTTTTATTCTTTTTCATCAATTTAGTTTGGAAATAGATTATATGTTAGCTATCTGCTTTTTTCTTCTTTGTCATCTTTTCTACCGCTTATGAATTCAGCTAAATTTTTTATCCTCATAACATATATTGTTAGGGAAGCACAAATAATCCCAGAGACTGCCCAAGCCCAATAATTTTTTATACTAATAATGGTTGGTATAAATATTGATAACCATAAAGATAAAACTACCATAACCTTGATTTTTGTTGGGATTTCTCTGTTTATAAACCTGGCCGCGGGAGTTTTCATGATTATTCCTGTTAGCTTACTAAATGCTCTTGCATAAAGAGCTACACCAAGAGCTATAAATGGAATCCCAGGAATTATTGGTAAAATCGAGCCAATTATACCAAAAAAAATAAATATACTTCCTATCAAGACAAATAAAATTGCTTTTATATTTTTCTTTATAAAGCTATAAGATAATCTCAAAGGAAGGAGAAGGAAATTTCCTAATATCTTCATTCAGCAATAAAAAATATAGCTTAGAATTAAATTTTTATTTATATGGTAGAAAGAGAAGCGAAGACAACCGAATATTTTTTGAGATTCGTAATTATGGTATTCCATTTATTATTCTCGTTCAGCTGTTCATCTTCTTCCGATAAGGAAAAAGATATAACACCACCTTCAACCGTTTCAGATCTTTCTGTATCTTTTATTGATTACTATGGAGTACAGATCGAATTCACTGCCACTGGTGATGATCTCCGGGAGGGAACTGCTAATAGAATAGAGCTAAGATATTCCCAAGATGAGCTTTTTGCTAAAAATCCAGAAATTAATTTTCAAAGTCTTGGAATAGAATACCCAGAGGTTCCGGTTCCTCCACCTGCTGGTAAAAAGGTTAAAATTTTCTTAAAGAACCTTGAGCCAAAGACAAGGTATTTTGTCGCCGTAAGGATTTGGGATGAAGCTGGAAATTATTCTCGTGTTTCAAATATTGTTGAGTTTATAACCAAAGATGCGCCAGGATCTTCCGGAATTTTTCAGGGGAGAGTAAATCTGGATGCTCCATACTTTAATCTATCATCCGATGGTAAGGATGTTTATCTTCTTTTTCCTGGAATGCATAAATTGCAAAAAGTTGGAGAATTTTACAAAATAGAGACCATTTCCCAATCTGTTCCTCCTATATTTGGTGCGCAAGTTGTCTGGGACGGTGAAAAGTTCGTATCCATAGGTGGTATTATTGGGGACGAACTCGTTGATCTCCCGCTCGCTATTTTCCCAGATGGCAGAGTTGTTGCCTTGGGAAATAGAGGTAATCTTATACCTTTTGGCTCGGGAGGATTTTTTAGTGCCGGAGTTCTCAACCATAAGATATCAAAAATTGATGGTAGATTCGTAGTATTAGGGGGAACAAAATTTTACTCAAAGAGTTATAAAAAGTCAGTAAATGAATCTACTTTCGGAAGGATCGGCATGGATTTGATACCACAGTTTATTACAGATGGTAGCTCAATCTTGTGGGATTATATCAAACCTTCTGGTTTGACTTCTCCTGTTTCGGTTGCCGGTCCAGCTGTTTTCTCCGTAGACGAGAAGAAAGTGGTATTGTGGGGCGGAAACACATCTGACCTTATAGTTGCTCCTTCTACATCTGCTTATGTGCTCAAAAAATCGCAGGGAGATGAATTTCTTTGGGAGCCATTTGTACCGTACTCTGGTAGAACTTTTGGTATAGTAGATTCTTGTGAAGCTGAAAGTGTTGTCAGAATTCTGCATGTGAAGGAAGTTCAAGCTGACCAGGAGGTTAGTGAAATTGATCTTGAAAAAGGCATCCCACCTCCGGGAACTATATTTCTATGGGATGGTAAGAAAGTTGTGCTTGAGAAGGAAGAGTTTATAAAGAGGATGATTGTTATGGGAAATTTCAGGTTAGGTGATATTAGTTTCTCAGGGATGGTAGGAGTTTATATATACGATGATGGTAAGGTTATTTTAGTTAGGCTAAAACCCATTATTGGAGGAGGACAGGAGTTTTTTTTCCCAAGATTTTCTGGGCAGTGCAGGGCGGTTTTTCAAGATAATAAATTCCTCTATCTTCTTACTACTAATGAAATATATGTTTTTAGGTTTAGAGATTATGAATTGCTTCTTGAAAAGTAGTATTTTAGGTCAGTTGATTTGTGACTGACTTTTTACATAGTCTTTACAATCTATCATTATATCCTTTGGTTTGATTTCTTTTTCAAGATAGAGACAAAACATTTTATCTTTCTTTGTTCTAAAAAAGACACAAGTGTAGCACATGTTCTGATATTTTATCAACCCAAGATCAAGCGCTTGTTTTATTAGTTCAAGAATAAATTTATATACTATCTCTTTTTCTCTTATTGAAAGCTTATTTAAGGTTTCTTTTACAAATAAAAAATTTTCCATTACGGTACTTATTATTTCTGCTCTTCTTTCGGTAAGAGAGACTATCTTCTCTCTTTTATCTTTACCTTCATTATACGAAATCATTTTTTTCGCTTTAAGCTCTTTGAGAGATTTAGATAAAGTTGATTTATCTTGACTTGTTTTTTCTTGAAGGGCTTTTAGATTCTCAGGTTTATTTTTTAGATTTAGCATGATTTGTATCTGTTGTCTATTTAAGTCAAGTTTTTTCCCGGATTTTGTGAGTGCTATTGAAAACAATTCGCTAATCCTTTCTAAACCAGTTATTATTTTTTCTTCTAAATTGTCTTCATATTTTTCTGCTTTGTTCTCATCTTTTTCATTCATATTTTTCTTTTTATACATAGTCAGAATCCTTTTGTAGAGGGGGAGCGGGTTAGCTCCCCCATTTATTTATTTTTTATTCTCTTATTTTTGAGAAGACATAATCGGTATCTTTCTGAGTCTCGTGGCATGAAAAACATTCTGATTTCGGATCTTTTACGACCTGCTTGTTTCTATCTCCTCCTGCGAATGCTACCCATTCCCATCCCCCAGTTTCTTTGAATTTTGAGTTTTTTCTCATATATGCCAACACTTTTCTTTTTCCTTCCTGTATTGTGTTATCTGATTTTGTAGTTTCAAGTAAGTCGAACACTATTACAGAACCATCTTCGAACTTTCCGGTTTTGTATCCTTTTTCAGCTTTTTCGTTCGCATATATGTGATGTATCCCACCGAAGGCGCTAAATAGTGGATGTCCTTCTTCTATTATCATAGATTTGACATGGAACCATTTCCGGTATCCATCGGGAAAGTATGTTTTTTGTGCCTCAGATAGAATATATAGGGATGCTACTACTAATACTGTTCCGGCTGATATAATGCCTATTTTTACTGCTGTTTTTTGTTTTATCTTTGTTTTATCCATGTTATTTTCACCTCCTTTTTTTCAATTTTGATTCTTTTCTGTTTTTATTCATTCGTTATAAAAAAGTTGAAAAAATAGAAAATTTGTTGAATTTTTCAACTTTTTTTTATTTTATAAAGAGAATAGGTGTTTTTGACCATTTATCTCCTCTTTTTTTGTTTTTTGATATATGTAAAACGAAGGGAAATTCAAATGATGATGCAAAATTTCTGTGTTATTTAACACCTTACTAATTTTTTGTTAATTAGATAATAGTTTAGGATGAACATAAAAAGAAGAATCATTTTCATTCTGTTTTGTGTAGTTTTAGGGGTCTTTATTTCTTTGGGGAGATTTTTTTACTTGCAAATATCAAATAGACCGGAAATATTGGAGAAAGCTCAATCTATAAGAACAAGGGTAAAGCTCTTACCTCCAAAGAGAGGAGAGATATATACATCTGATGGGGTTCTTGTTGCGGGGAATGGTACATCTATTGATATGCTTATTGTTCCAATAGAAGTTAGAAAAAAAGTCCCTCAGGAGCTTTACATTGTGGCGGAAAATAAAGAGCTTGTGGATGAGATATTAAAGAAGACTATATATTATCCTGTTCCAATAAAAACTGATGTTGAATATGATGAACTTGCTAAAATTTTACCGCTTGTTCCTAATTTGCCTTTTATTTACTTTGAGCTTGTTTTTAAGAGAGTTTATCCTCTTAAAACTTTTGCTTCTCATGTTTTAGGTTATGTAAAAACAGAAAGACCATACGAATATCGGGGAATATATGGTGTTGAAGCGGTTTATGATGAATATATTAGGGGCGAACCTTCAAGAAAGATTGTTGAGATAGACGCTCTCGGACGGGAGATAGAAACTGTGAAGAGTGAGGAGGGTCAGAGAGGTCAAACTTTATGGCTTACAATAGATTCACAAATTCAGGCTCTTGCTGAAGATCTCATCAAAGACTACGAGGGAGCAATAGTTGTGATGAATCCGCATAGTGGAGAGATTTTAGCCCTTGTTTCATCTCCATCTTTTGATCCAAATTCTTTCAGTAGGAAAATAGAGAGAGAAAGTTGGGTTGAATATATATCGGATCCAAGAAAGCCTCTTATAAACAGAGCCATTTCAGCTGAGTATCATCCTGGTTCGGTTTTTAAGTTGGTAGTTGCAATAGCTGCTCTTGAAGAAGGTGTAATATCAAAGGATTTCAGAGTCAGTTGTCCCGGAAAATTTTTCTTCGGGAAAAATGAATTCAGGTGCTGGAAAAAAGAAGGCCATGGTTCGTTGGACCTTATGGGTGGTATTGCGAAATCTTGTGATGTTTATTTTTATACTCTTGGATTGAAGGTAGGTATAGATAGGATAGAAAAGTGGGCAAAAAAATTAGGTTTAGGCGAAAGGACAGGAATTGACCTCACTTTTGAGCAACCGGGACTTATACCCGGCAGGGAGTGGAAAAAACAATTTCTGAAGGATAAGTGGTATGAAGGGGAAACTATTTCTGTCGCCGTTGGGCAAGGTTATACTACTGTTACTGCTGTACAGATTGCAAGACTTACATCAGCTATTGTGAATGGTGGTTATCTTATTACTCCTCATGTTGTGAAAAAGGTAGGTGAAAGAACCCTTGATTTTCCAAAGAAAAAAATTGATGTCTCTGATGAAACTCTTGATATCATAAAGGAGGCTATGCTTTATGTTGTAGAGTGGGGTACAGCGGCTGGGAGTAAATTACAAATGGTAAAATACGGAGGAAAAACCGGTACATCCCAGGTTGCATCAATTGGGGCTATAGAGAAAATTTTGGGAAAACGTTGGGAGAAAATAAGTTTTGATGAAATTCCTAAACAGTTCAGGGATCACGCATGGTTTACGGCTTTTGCTCCATACGAAAATCCGGAAATTGTTGTGTCTGTTGTTGTTGAACACTGTGGCAGTGGAGCAAAATGTGCGGCTCCTATCGCAAAGAAAATAATAGAATATTATATGAATTCAAAAGTTGCGTTCAAAGTTCAGAGGGGAGGTTAAACTTTATTTATTTCTACATACTCTTCTGTAAGATCTGTCATAAGAATGTGTGAGCTCGCTTTTCCTGCCCCAACATTTATATAAATTGTATATTTATCTTTTTTCATTATTTTTCTTGCTGATTCAAGGTTTTCCGGAATTATTTTTGTGTTTTTCACTACATGGATCTTTTCCGGTTTTTGTGTTTTTCCCTTTGTTTTGTCTTCGGCTGAAAAGTAGAAATCGTCTTCTATAAATATGTTTATTTTACCTATTTTTTCGCCAGATGAACCTACTGCTGCGAGGACTCTTCCGAAATCTGGATTTTCTCCCCCGATGGATGATTTGAAGAGAAAAGATGATGATACCATATCGCATATTTTTCTTGCAGATTTTTCACTTTCTGCTCCATTAACTACGATTTTTACAACATGTTTTACACCTTCTCCGTCTTCTGCAATTTTTACTGCAAGTTCAGACAAAACCTTTTCCATACCTGTTAGTAGTATTTTCTCATTTGTTTTCTCTTTATTTCCAAACACAAATAGAGATGTATCGTTTGTACTTCGTGAGAAATCTATGTTTACTGATCCTATTGTTTTTGAAAGTAAAGAAAATATTTTTTTCTTTGCTTCTTTTGGTGTGTTAGCATTTGTTAAGATGAAAGATAAAGTTGTTGCGTGAGAGAACTCAGGGAATATCATTCCTGCTCCCTTAGCTATACCCAGGATGAGTATTTTACCATATTCATACTTTGAGATTTTTACTTTTTTATCTGTTGTAAGTATAGCTTCTGCGAAATCTTGTTCGTTTGCTTTGAGGTTTTCAAATGCTTTTGGGACAGCGTTTATTAATTTATCTGTGTCTATTTTTGAGCCTATTTTCCCTGTTGCGAGGAGTATTATATCATCATCTTTTAGTTTATATTCGAAGATTTTTCTTTTGTTCGCTTCTTCTCTTATTGCAGATACTATTTTTTTTATATCTTTTTCTATGCCTTCATATCTGCACAGTGCATTTCCAGATATTACAGCTATGATTTTAGGATTTTTGTTTTTTTTGAGGATTGATTCTGCTCTCTCTATTGCTTCGCTCTTTACTTTGTTTGTAGTAAAGAAACCTATTGTTTGGCTCTTTTGAGGTAGGAGTATTATTCCAAAATCTTTTCTTGAATTTTTCTTTATTCCGGAACTTATTCCGCTGAAAAGGAAGATATTATTTTTATTATTATTTTCAGTTGTTTTTGTTATCTCTTTTTCCACTGCTGTGTTTTTCTTGCTTTTCTTCTTCCGTATTTTTTTCTTTCAACTTCTCTTGGGTCTCTTGTTAGTAATCCAAGAGGTTTTAAAATTTTTCTCAATTCTGGTTCTTTTTTTTCTAATGCCCGTGATATACCGTGGGATATAGCTTGTGCTTGAGCAGACGGTCCGCTTCCTTTTACTTCTGCAAAAACAATATATTTCCCAGCTCTGTTGGTTACTTCAAGGGGACGCTTTACTATTATTTGTAAAATCTTGTCTTGAAAATATTTATTGTAGGGTATTCTGTTCACATAAATTTCTGGTTCTGGGTTTGAGTTTTCTTTCTGCCATATCCAGACTTTTGCTACTGCTCTTTTTCTTGCTCCTCTTTGAGGTTTTTCTTCCTTTGGAACTTTTAAGCTGATTTTTTCTGCGCCTACCATATATTTTTCCTTTCTTAATTTTTATTTTTTCTTTTTCTATTTTTACGGAATTTTTCTCTGTTTTGTTGCGATATCTTTGTTTTGTTGTGATAGATTTATGGTTTAGATTTTTGATTTGGATAGTTTTTGGTGTGGTGGGCGCGGGCGGGATCGAACCGCCGACCTCCGCCTCGTCAAGACGGCGCTCTCCCACTGAGCTACGCGCCCTCGTTATCTGAGTCCCAATCTATATATAAAATCGCTCCACAATTTGGGCAGGTTTCAAAACTGTTCGCATCCATATATAGTCTTGCTTCTATATCTGGTAGAACAACAATATTACACGAAAGGCATACTGAATTTTCTAGTTTAGCGACAATTTTTCTGTCCCATCTTGAATTGTTTGACATACTTTCAAAAACTTTGAATACATCTGGAAAAAGTTCTTTTATTTTCAGGAAAATATCATTTCTTCTTTTGTGAAGGATATTTATTTCTTCTTCAATCTTATCTGGCAATTTTTCTTTTTCTTGTTCATTTTTCCCAATAATTTCTTCTATGTCTGATGCTATGTTGGCTATTTGTTTTTCTAATTCATCTTTTTTTATCATAAGTTTCAGGGCTTCTTCTTCAAGCGCATTCTTTACGCGTTTTGCTTCTCTTATTTCGTCCATAAGTATCATCTGTTCTCTGTATCCTTTTGCTTCCCTAAATTCTCTCTCCCATTTTTTGATTTTTTCATCCTCTTCTTTTATTTTCATTTCAATCTCTTTTATTTCAAGTTCTATATTTAGTTTTTCATCCTGTTTTCTTTTTAGAGCATCTTGTTTTTCCTTTAAAATTTTTTCTCGCTGGTTCATGTTGTGTTTAGCTTCTTCATAAACTGACATTTTTGATATGATTTCTTCTTCTATTTTATCAAGTTCATTTAGAATTTTGTGTAACGAGGTCAATTTTATTTGGTTTGAGTGGGCCCAGAGGGACTCGAACCCCCAACCTGCCGGTTATGAGCCGGCTGCTCTGCCATTGAGCTATGGGCCCACTCTACACAACTTTTTTATTTTAATATACTATCTTCTGATATAAGATAATTCAAAATGTTTTATTCTTTCTTTCTGTTTTATATTTTTGTTTATCCTCGTTCATTTATTTATTTCATAATTTTGTTTATTCATTCATTTTCTGATTCACTATCCATTTTTAGCTCATTTTTTCTAAGTCCAAATATAAAATCTGTTGGGAGTGTTGGAATTACCTCCGTTATTTCAAATTCTCCTTTGTCTATTGGCGTATCAATTTTAATTTTTATTTTTTCTGTCTTTTCTGCTGATGTATTTGGTATGTTCTTCAAATAATTCCCTTTTATCTTTTTGTCCAAAACTCCTTGAAGTTTTTTACCGTGAAAATCTAAGCATAGTGGGAATATTTCTCTTTTAGCTTGCTCAATTATAAGCCTTAAAGCTGAAGTTATATCTTCTGATATAAAATCTGGATCTGTTTGTTTTACTTCTTTTTTTCCATGTCCTGTGAGTACGAGGATAGTCTTTGCACCTATGTTTTTTCCAAGCTCTACATCTGAACTTTTGTCTCCTATTACATACGATAAGCTTAAATCTATTTTGTATTTTTCAAGAGCTTTGTCTATAAGACCTCTGTTCGGTTTTCTGCATCCACACGAGCCGGTTTTATCGTGAGGGCAGAAGAAGAAATCGTCTATTAGACCGAAAAGCCTTCTTGATAGTTCAGAATTGAATTTTTCTACGTCCTCTAATGTATGATATCCGTAATATACTCCTGCCTGGTTTGAGACAACAATAATGTAAAATCCAAGCCTTTTTAATAAGAGTAGTTCGTATGTCGGATCTCCTATTATTTCTATGTCTTCTATTTTGTTTGAGTAGTTCCTATCTACTGCAATTGTTCCATCTCTATCTAAAAATACGCACCTCATCATTTTTATACTATTTTATTTTTTATCCTATTTTGGCTTTACTTTTTGATTTTTCTGGTTTTCATTTTTATCTTTTTTGACTTTTGTAATATAAAAATTAGTAAGGCGGTCAAAACTCCAATAGACGATATATGAATCTGTGATAAGAATTCTAATGGCTTATCATATGGTATCCCTTTCTGAAATATAAGGAATGAGAAATACCCGGATGTAAAAGCTATGAAAGATATGAAAGCGGAGAAAAAAATTCCCAGTGAATAGGAAATATATCCTAAACTCTTTAAAAACATGCAGAAGATACCAGAAAAAGTCACTACACTCTTTGCTAAAATAAAAAAGATAGCAGATGTAGTTATGATAGATGCTTCTTTATAAGGTTTTTTGTTTGAAGAAATTAAACTTATCAGGAAGGGTGTTAATAGGATGAACTTTATATCAGAATTTAAAACCGGTTCATTTGTGAGATAAACTCCGATAAAGAAGTTAATAGCTACCGGTAAAATAGATAGATCTACTTTTTCTGGTTTTATTATGTTCATAAATGAAAGAAAAAAGAATGTGAATAAAAAATGGATTCTTCCCGGAATTGAGATTGATTGGTACTGTTTTAGGTATAGCTTGATGTATGAAAGATAAGAAGAAAAAAGTTTATCAATTAGTAGAAAAAAAGAGAAGGCTATCATCCATATAGTTGCCTCCCTAAATTTTCTTTTCATCGTAAGATAAGCTATGTTATAGGCTACACACATAACGGACAGCTTCTTGAAGAACATCTCAAAAAATATAGAGTATTCAAGTTTATTTATTCTTTGAATATCAAAATTGAACCTCCATAGCGAGTATATATACGATAAGGATAGGAAAAGGAGAATAGCGATTGGAAAGAGTTGTTCAAAGATTTTTTCCGCGTAGATCTTGTGAGAGTTCATTTTTCTATTTTAATTTTAAGTTGAAACTCGTAAGCTTATTTTTCATTCCAATTAAGCTTATTTTTCATTCCAATATAATTTGTGCTATTTGTCATTCTGATTTATTTTCTTGAAAAATATCTTATTTCTTCATCTTATTTCTTTTTTGTCTCATTTTTTATTATTTTGTTCTATTTGTTTTAAGTTTATAGATAAAGTGATGGATAATAACATCATTTTGAGAACGGTTGATCTCAAGAAATATTTTCCGGTAAGAAGAAATATAAGAGAGCTGATTAGACCTTCTTTTGTGAGAGCTGTTGATGGGGTTTCAATAGAAATAAAGAAGGGGGAATTTTTTGGTCTTGTTGGGGAGTCAGGTTGTGGCAAAACGACCTTAGGAAAACTCATAGTGAAAATCATTCAACCAACATCAGGGAAGATAATTTTTAATGGGGAAGATATAACATATAAAAGAATAAGTGGAGAAACGAGAAGAAAGATTCAAATGATATTTCAGAACCCATTTTCGTCTTTGAACCCGAAAATGAAGGTGAAAGATCTTATCCTTGAAGGGATTATAATTCATAAATTATATCCAAGGAAAAAATTTGCGGAAAAGTTAGAGGAACTTTTGAACGCTGTCGGGTTGGGCATTGAATTTGCTGAAAGATTTCCGGACGAGCTTTCCGGCGGGCAGAGGCAAAGAGTTGTAATAGCTCGTGCGATAGCGGTTGAACCTGAAATATTAGTTGCAGATGAACCTACATCATCTCTTGATGTTTCCGTGAGAGCCCAGATAATTGAACTCTTTGAAAAAATAAGGAAAAATATGAACCTCTCTATTATCTTTATAAGCCATGACATACATACAGTAAAGGTTTATGCTGAGAGGGTTGCGGTTATGTATCTTGGGGAAATAGTTGAAATCGGTCCAAAGGAAAAGATTTTTTCTAATCCTTTACATCCTTATACATATATTCTTTTGAATTCAGTTATAGATTTAGAGAGGGTGAAAAATGAGGGGAGATACAATATAGGTTTTGACAGTTTAGGAGAGGCTCCTTCACCTCTTGATGAGATAAGAGGGTGTAAGTTTGCTTCAAGATGTCCTTTCAAAGACAAAATATGTGAAGAAAAGAAACCCGAACTTATTGAACTGGATGGGAGAGTAGTTTCCTGTCACTTTGCGGGGAAAATAAAATTTGAGGGAAACTGAAAAGAAAACTGAATTTACCTGAAATTTTTTCTGATTGATTAAAATAGAGTTTTTAGGCGGATAGCTCAGAGGGAGAGCGTTGGCCTTACAAGCCAAAGGTCGAGGGTTCGAGTCCCTCTCCGCCTACAAAAATTTGTGGTTTTCGTAATTGGTTCATTGAATCTTGATTTTTCAATAAAAACTCCTCGTTTTCCAGAAGTCGGAGAGACTTTGACGGGAGGAAAATTTATAATTTCTCCCGGTGGTAAGGGATTAAATCAAGCTATTGCAAGTGCGAGGGCGGGAGAAAAAACCTATCTTATTTGCTCCGTTGGGAAAGATATAATGTGGCAACAGGTTTTTTCACATATCAGGAGGGAAAGGAAAATAAAGGTAATCCCAGTATTTTCTCGGAAGAATCATACTGGATGTGCTTTTATATTATTAGATGAATCGGGAAATAACAAAATAGTGGTTGCTCCGGGAGCAAATCTTGACCTTAGTTTCAGTGAAGTTCGCAAGAGATTAAAAAGATTCAAGCCTAAACATATTATCTTTCAAAATGAGTTGTCAGAAGAGCTTGTGAGGAATATTTTAAAGTTGAAAAACGAGTTGCGTGAAGCTAAATTTTTTTTTAACCCAGCACCATATAAGGATTTTGTTAAAGAACTTGCTGATAAGCCTGACTTTCTCATAATGAACGAAAATGAAGCATCGCTTTTGTTTGAAAAGCAAATTTTGTCCGAAAATGATGCAATAAAAACATTAGAGTATGTGAAAGGAGATTTCAAAAATAATGTAATAATAACTTTGGGAGAGAAGGGTGTTGTATTATTACATAATGGTATCGTAGAGCATTTACCGGCTTTTCAAGTTGATGCTGTTGATACAACGGCTGCCGGGGATACATTTGTAGGATATTTATCATCTGCTATTTTAAGAAGGAAGAATATTAAAGATTCTGTAGTATTCGCCCAAGCTGCATCTGCAATTTGTGTTTCAAGATATGGAGCATCTACATCAATACCGCACCTTCAAGAGGTAGAGAACTTCCTTAAAAAAAGAAAAATAGAAGTCTAATTAAGAGTGAAAATCTAAAATATAAAATTATGAGGTTATATTCTGTTTTTATGTTTTTAAATAAATCAAATAGGATAATAAGTCAAAACACCTAGAAAAAAGGTTAAAATAATATTATTGTGAGAGACGAAGTAGAAAGGACCGAACCGCCTACCCCGCATAAGATAGAGGAAGCAAAAGAAAGGGGATTTGTTCCAAAATCCAGAGAATTGGTGAGTTTGATAATTCTTCTTTCATTCTTTGTGTTCTTGTGGTTTGGTGGGAAGATCATAATAGATGGTTTTACGGAGGGAATGAATATTCTTGGTTCAGGAGGTGTAAGTGGGGGAGTTATGAGTTTTACTCTTGATATTTTATGGAAGATAGCTGTACCAATTTTTATAGTCGCTGTAATTGCTGCGATATTTGGAAATGTTATACAAACTGGTTTTTTTATAGCTTCTCGTGCTATTGAGCCAAAGATAGAAAAATTCAATCCAGCTGAAAATTTTTCAAGGTTGTTTTCTTTAAGAAATTTTGTTGAATTTACCAAGTCCGTTGGCAAAGCTACTATTGTGCTTGGGGTAGTTTTCCTTTTTCTTTATATAAGCTACTCAAAGATAGATGAATTCTTTGGGATAGATATATCTGAATCTTTGTCAAGGTCATATTCATTTTTAGCTAAATTGGTTGGTATAATTATAGTGTTTTTGGCCTTCCTTTCTGTTGCTGATTACATATGGCAAAGGTGGGATTGGTGGAAATCACTTATGATGTCAAGAAGCGAGTTAAAGGAAGAAATGAGGAGGTATGAAGGTGATCCTACTGTAAAAGGTAGGGTGAGGCGGAGGATGGTTGAAATGGCAAGATTACGCATGATGGCAGAAGTTCCGAAAGCAGATGTCGTTATTACTAACCCTACTCATATTGCAATTGCCCTAAAATATGAAAGGGGTAAGATGAAGGCTCCTCGTGTTGTTGCGAAAGGAATGAACTTTTTAGCTCAAAGGATAGTTGAAGTAGCGAAAGAAAATAATATCCCTATATATCAGGATCCACCCCTTGCCTGGGCATTATATAAATCAACTGATATTGGAGACTATATACCAGAGAATTTATATAAAGCTGTGGCAAAGGTTCTTGCCTATGTCATAATGCTGAAACAAAAACAAAAATCATGAGCCGTAAATTACAGGTTAATATAATAAGAAAAATTTTCCTTTGAAGATGGATTAAAGGAGGTGGAGCAGGTAAATGCTTTTTATTTATAGGTTTGGTAGAATTTCATTATTTTTTGTCTGATCGCATAATAGATTAACTATATCTGTAGTCTTAAATGATGGAGTTCATTATAGGTACATCCGGATTTAGCTATGAGGATTGGCGAGGATATTTTTATCCTCAAAGGTTGAGCAGAAGCGAATTCTTGAAGTTTTACTCACAGCACTTTAGAACAACAGAGCTTAATTCATCTTATTATAAGATACCGAGTATATATATGGTCAGGAATATGATTAGTAAGGTACCTCAATATTTCATTTTTGCGGTGAAGGCAAATCAGATTTTTACTCATCAAAGAAATTTCACTGATGACGATTTAGCGAGAATGAAAAGAATTCTTGTAGAGTTTGGGCGAAAGATGGGAGTGGTTCTTTTTCAGTTTCCGCATTCATTTCATAAATCTGCTGTTACGAAAGATTATGTTAAGTATTTAAGAAATAAGTTTTCTGAATTTGATGTTGCATTTGAATTTAGGTCATATGAGTGGTTTTCGGATGATGTTTTTGATATGTTAGAGAAATCAAATGCTGGAATTGTTTGTGTTGATGAACCGGAGATAAAGGGACTTTTACCTCGGGTTGCTGTTGCTACTACGAAAAAGTTTGCATATATAAGGTTTCATGGGCGAAATGCTCAAAAATGGTATGAGCATGAAAAACCAGAGGAAAGATATGATTATCTATATTCAAGGCAGGAGCTTATGGAATGGTCAGATAAAATTAAAAAGTTGGATGTTGATAAAGTTTATTTGTATTTCAATAACCATCCGAGAGCTCAAGCTGTTTTAAATGCAAAGATGATGGAAGAAATACTATTTTCAGGATCAGAAAGTATGATTTAGGGTATTTTGTTCCTGTTATCCTATTTCTTCCTGGAATTCGGGTTTTTTGGTGAGTTCATCTATTGTCAAGATAAATCTTTCCGGAGAATAAACTTCATAAACATCTAGCATATCAAGAGCACCTGTTGGACATGCTTCAACACAGTATCCACAAAATATGCATTTTAGAATATCTATGTTAAAGACTCGAGGATGTCGGACCTTTTCCGGATGCGGTTCTCCTACTATGAATATTATATCAACTGGGCAGGCGGATGCACAAAACTCACATGCTACACATTTTTCTATGTCAAGGTAATGTCTTCCCCTGTAATTTTTTGGGAGTTCTTTTCTTTCTTCCGGGTATCTTATTGTTACTTTCTCTTCAAAGATATGTTTTGTTGTTACTCCAAAGCCACCAACTATGCTTGCGTATAGCTTTTCAATAATACCTGGTTGTCTTTCTACATTTTTTGCTTTTACTCCTTCTGGAATTATTACTTTGCTCATTTCATTTTATTTTAGTTTTTGTTTTTTAGAAGACAAATTTTCCTTCTTCTTCTGTTGTTATTCCATCTTTTATTTTCTTTTTTATTTCATCTTCAAGTAGGGAGTATCCATTTTCTCTGAATAATTTTCTTATTTCGGCTTCTGTCCAATTCTCTTTTTCTTTTATTGCTTCTTTTAGTTTATCATCAAAGTTTATTACTTCAAATACTGCTTCTCTTCCTGAAAATCCGTCTTTGCATACATCACATTTATTTCCTCTACAATTTTGACATATTTTTCTTACTAATCTTTGCGATATACCGCAGCTTAAAGACGAGATTAGTGTGTATGGATTTATCCCAAGATTAGTAAATCTCAAGAGTGCTGACGCAACATCTTTTGCATGCACTGTTGTTAAAACGAGATGACCTGTAAGAGCAGATTTTATAGCTATATCTGCTGATTCAAAATCTCTAAGTTCGCCAACAAATATAACATCTGGATCTTGTCTGAGAACATGCCTTAAAACCTTTGGGAATGTTAATCCGATTTCAGAATTTATTTGTATTTGATTTATTCCATCTACAAAATATTCTACCGGGTCTTCTATTGAGAACACATTTAGTTCGTCTCTTGGTATTTCAAGTAGGATTGAATATATAGTTGTTGTTTTTCCCGCTCCTGTTGGTCCCGCTACAAATATGAAACCGCTCTGTTTTTTGATTGCTTCCTTTAAGATTTTAAGTTGCCTTTCGTTCAAACCTATTTTTGGGAGCGAGAAATCAAAACTCTTTTTTAGAATTCTTAGAGCCGTTTTTTCTCCATATATTGTTGGGATTACCGATACTCTTATATCATAGTTTTTGAATGAAAATCTGCCATCTTGTGGCATTCTTCTTTCAGAGATATCAAGGTGAGAGAGAACTTTTATTCTGTTTGTAATTAGTTGAAAAGTGAGATTTGATATATTCTGAAAGTTTTTTAGTCTTCCGTCTATTCTGAATTTAATTCTGTTTTCTTTTTCTGATGGTATTATATGTATATCTGTTGCGTTTTTGTTTATAGCCTCTTCGATAATTTTGTTTGTGAATTCTTCAATCCCACCTTCTTGTAGTTGATGAAATGCTTTATCTATTACTGTTTTTACAAGATTTGGGGAGCAAACTCTAACTTCAACATTAGTTATTCCAGATATTTCTGATATTTTCTTTATAGGTAGTTCAAAAGGTTCGGGGGAAGCTACGAATATCTTGTTATCTTCATATTTTGTAGGTATGAACATAAATTGCGTAAGCATATTTTTTGGGAAAAGCTTTACAAGTGATATTTCTACTCCCTCCATACTTCTTATTGACTGGAAACCAAATCTTCTTTCCATCCACTCACAGAATGATTCGTCTCCGAATATACCTAGTTCAATAAGGATTTCTGATACTCTTTTTTCTTTCTCTATGAATAATTTCTTTATTTCTTCTGATTTCCTTTTGGATATTATACCGTCTTCCTCAAGCGCTCTTATTATAACCTCCATCTCATATAAATTATAAATTTGGATTTCCTTGTATAGAAAGTTGATAGATTAACTATAATTTGTCTCTTGATATGTTTTTTACCCATAATAAAGAAAGATATAATAAAAATCATGAAAAAAATAAATTTTCTTGATGGGAACTAAGGTAAGTTTTGTTTTTTGATATGAACGAGATTAGCAAGAAAAAAATTCTTTTTGTTTGTGTGGGGAATGCATATAGGAGCATAATTGCAGAAGCTTACGCAAGGAAATTCCTTGATGCAGAAGTTGGAAGTGCAGGAGTAAGACCTCTCGGATACATACCTTCGGAGGTGGTAGATGTTCTCAAAGAAGATGGGGTAGAGGTAGACGGACTTTTTTCTAAACCTATTGACATTCAGAAACTCAAAGATTATGATATCATAGTTATATTATCTCGTATGATTTTTTTTGCTCCCGAGGGGAAAAAAGTTATATTTTTTGATATTGAGGATCCAGCTTTTTCAGATATTGAATTTTTGAGAAAAATAAGGGACCAGATAAAAAACTTTGTTTTATCTTTGAAAGCTGAATTAGAAACCTAAATTCAAAAAAAGAGGAAGAAACTTAAAATTCAGATAAAAGTCTAAATGAAAAACTCTCTTTAAAAATATGAACTTATGGAGTTGTCAAAGAGAGTAAAAGAGATCAAACCATCACCAACACTGTCTTTGGATGCGAAGGCAAAAGAATTAATATCAAAAGGAGAAGATATAATATCTTTCGGAGCGGGCGAACCTGATTTTCCATCTCCTGATGAAGCTTGTGAATGGGGAAAGAGAGCAATAGACCAGGGTAAAACAAAGTATACCGCTGTTGATGGTATCCCAGAACTTAAAAAGGCAGTTGCGAAAAGATTTGAAAATTTTTTCGGAGTAAAATATGATGTCAAAGAAATAATAGTAACTCCCGGAGCAAAAATGGCAATATATGAAGCTTTATTTTCTCTTGTTGATGAAGGGGATGAAGTTATAATACTTTCTCCTTATTGGGTATCTTATCCTGATATGGTGAAAATGGTGGGTGGGATTCCAAAATTTGTTGAAACAAAGCCAGAAAATAATTTTGAACCAAATCCAGATGATATCGCAAACGCTATTTCTTCAAGAACAAAAGTTTTGATCTTGAATTTCCCTTGCAATCCCACGGGGGCGGTGGCAAGTCCAGATGTTTTTAAAGAGATAGCCAAAATCGTTTCTAAAAGAGATGTTTTTGTGATTTCAGATGAGATATACGGAACTTTGGTTTATGATGGGGTTTTTGAAAGTTTTGCTCGGTTTTTGAAAGAAAAAACTCTCGTAATATGGGGAATGTCAAAAACTTATTCTATGACGGGGTGGAGAATAGGTTTTGGTCTTGGTCCTGAGAAAATTATTTCTGCTATGAGAAAAGTTCAAAGCCAGACAACTTCTAACCCGACTACAATATCTCAGTATGCATCTTTGGCGGCGCTTGAAGAGGAGAGTCAAAAGTTTGTCAGGGAAACTACAGAAAAATTCAAACAAAGGAGGGACCTTATTTTTAACTTGTTATGTGAGCTTGGCATAAAGTGTGTAAAACCTCGCGGAGCTTTTTACATATTCCCAGATGTTTCCGAGTTTTTAGGAGGTAAGGTTAAAACAACAGATGAGCTCAGTGATTTTCTTCTTGGAAATTGCAAAGTTTTAGTCATTCCGGGAAGTGGCTTTGGAGCTGAGGGATTCATAAGATTATCCTTTGCTCTTTCAGAAGAAAAGATAAAGGAAGGTGTAAAGAGGATAAAAGAGGGGTTATCAAGTTTAAAAGGGTGATTATCTTGCAAATAAATTACCCTACTGCTCCTTCCATTTCAAGTTCAAGCAATCTATTCATTTCAACGGCGTATTCCATAGGTAGTGATTTTACAAACGGTTCCATAAAACCTCTTACAATCATTGCAAGGGCTTCGGATTCTTTCAACCCTCGTGAAGATAAGTAGAAAATTACATCTTCTGAAATTCTGCCTACTGATGCTTCGTGAGATATTGTGACATCATCTTCTAATATTTCCATAGTTGGAATTGTATTTGATTTTGAGATTTCGTCTAAAATGAGAGCATCGCATGTTACAGATACAGTTGAGTTGTGAGCACCTTGCGCAACTTTTACAAGACCTCTGTAAGTTGTTGTTCCACCGAACTTTGATACGGATTTTGATGTTATTACAGATTTTGTATGTGGTGCGGCGTGAATGACTTTTGCGCCTGTATCTTGAATTTGATTTTTTCCTGCATAAGCTACCGAGATTATTTGTCCCCTTGCACCTTTACCCATAAGATATATAGCAGGGTACTTCATAGTAACATGGGAGCCTATGTTTCCATCTATCCATATTACTTCTGCATCCTCGTATGCTACTGCTCTTTTTGTGACGAGGTTATAGACATTTTTCGACCAGTTTTGAATTGTTATATATTGAACTCGCGATCCGGGTTTTGCTATTATTTCAACAACAGCTGAATGGAGTGAATCTTTTGAGTATACCGGGGCTGAACATCCCTCAACATACACAACTTCACTCCTTTCATCTGCTATTATAAGTGTTCTTTCAAACTGTCCGACATTTTGAGCATTTATTCTGAAATAAGCTTGCAAAGGCAAATCTACTTTCACTCCGGGTGGCACATAAATGAAACTATTGTGTGCTATTATGCCATTTGCTATAAAGTTTGCGTAATTTTCCACTTGTATGTCATAAACATCCTTTTCGCCTACTAGAACTTTCTCTTTTAACGGGGCAAATCCAAGCCATTCGCTAGTCTCATAAACAAAATTATTTCCCGTTGTTGAATTGTATTTATCAAATGTGCTTTTACTATAGTTCAGCATTTTCTTTATTTTTACATTTCTAGATGCTATTAATTTGACATTACCGGTTATTCTGCAGGAAAAGAATTTCCCGGAATAAATTTTCCTCTTCTCTTTCTTTAAAACCGATTGTTTTTTCCTTGCTAGTATCTTACCATCGCTATATAGTCCGCAACTTATTGCTAATAGTTTAATTTGTTCTATTAATTGTTTATTTGAGAGCTCGAAACGTATGACTGCACCAGCATTATAATCTATGTAACCATCTGCATCTAACAAACCGCCTAAGAATGCTAATTTTTGCTTTATAGGAAGCCCAAATACCCAATTAGGAATGGTTTTAGTCTTAGCTTTTCCGCCAAACCCAAGATCTTCTAGCCATTTACCAAGAGCTTTGGAATTCACAGTAAAGCTTACCTTGTTTGATGTTTTAACTCTGTAGTTAAATAATTTTTTAATTACTCTGATAGCTTCTTTTCTTACAGGATCATTTTCTGGTAAAGCGAAGTTGATAAAACACATGTGATCATTTGGCCAATATATGTTTCCATCACCCATCAAAACACCTAACAACCACATAAGATCTTCATTGGTTTCTACTGGAGCTTTAAGATGTTTTTGTAAATGATTATTCTTGATGTACTTCGGAAGAGGTGGGAGCTTGTATGGTTTACCAGAATCGGGTATTTTTTTAGCTATTGCTATAAGCTCTCCTTCTTTTATGTCTTCTAATTTCTTCCAAACTTTATACCATCTTTTGCCCCTACTATTTAACTTTGTATCCGATTTCTGTAAAGTTAGAAACATATGATTTCCCGTTGCCTCAATTGTTCTACCACCTACACGTATTCTATACACAGGTTTCTTACCATTGTAAATTTTAGCAATCACTCTTGCGGGAACTATTTTTTTATCTTCAGAGAGAGCATATACTATATCACCACTTTCTATTTGAGATATAGGTTTTATACCAGGATTAGCAGTAAAAACCATGGTATCTTTCGTTAGACATCCACCGGACCAGACAGCCGAGTTCAAAGCGGCAAATTTATTATCTGTTGGCGGTATAACTTTTCCAAAATACTCTTTTACAAGGTCCGGATATTCTTTGACAGCTGTGTCTGTATCAACGAATATTACTCCTTTTTTTGCGAGATCTTCTCTTATTTTGTGATACACAACTTCGCTTTCATACATTGCTCCAACTCCTGCAAGGAATTTCCTTTCGGCTTCTGGAATTCCGAGTCTTTCAAAAGTTTCTTTTATGTAATCTGGAACTTCATCCCATGAATGTCCTTTTTTATCTGTTGGTTTTATGTAGTAGTAATATTCATCAAAGTTTATTTCAGATAGGTCCGGACCCCATGTTGGTAAGGGTTTTTTTTTGAAGATTTCATATGCTTTGAGTCTGAAATTTAGCATCCATTCTGGCTCACCTTTGATATAGGACATTTGCTTTATTACCTGTTCATCAAGCCCTTTTTTTGTTTTGAACTCATATATTTCGGGCATTTTGAAATCATACCTTGAATAATCAAATTCAAGATTATCTTCCTCTCTTTTTGTCCTTAAATTCTGTCTTTCTATTTTTTCAGGCATTTCTTTTACCCCACCTAAATCTTATTATATTAACTACTTTTTCCTTTGATTTCCTATTTGCAAGAAAGTGAAAATTAGGATATATTTCAAGGGCTAGATTGAGGGAAAGCTTACTATAAAAAAATTTGGTAAAAATCAGGAAAAAACCCAAATTTTTTTTATTTTCATATTTTTAAAGAATTATGAGTATTTTGAGCAATTTGAGACCCCCTTACAAAGCAACGCATAGAAAAAAGAGAGTTGGGAGAGGATACGGAACGCACGGAAAAACATCTGGAAGAGGACATAAAGGTCAAGGACAAAGAGGAACTCTTCCTCCACCTTGGTTTGAAGGAGGTCAAACACCTTTTATAAGAAGAATACCTAAAAGAGGTTTTAGATCAAAATTTCCTACTGAGTATCAAATTGTCAACCTGAAAGATTTGGCTAAAATTGAAGAAAGCGAAATAACCCCGGAACTCCTTTACGAGAAAGGTTTGATTGATTCTTTGAGAAAACCTGTAAAAGTTCTAGGTGAGGGAGAAATTTCAAAACCAATTACACTAAAAGTTCACGCTGTATCTTCTTCTGCCAAAAATAAAATTGAGTCGCAAGGAGGAAAGGTTGAACTAATTGAGATAAGATAGTTTTAAAATTAATTTCAGAGTGTAAAAAATTCTATATCAAAATTATTTTTTCATCAAATCTATTTTTCTGGAAAGATTTTTTTCAACAAAAAATTTTTTTGATGCTTAAATTTATCTTGCTATGGAAAGTATAAAAAAGAGTGGAAAAATATTTTTTATTTCGGCAGTTCTTTCTTTCTTTTTAAGCTCTTGTATTCTTATTTTTTTCTTTTCGTCTTGTGCTCAGGAACCGGGTGAAAATCAACAACAAACACAGCAGACTCAGCAACAAACTTCTTCTCAACAGCAATCTGATCAAAATCAATCTCAACAGCAGCAATCCCAACAGGATCAATCTCAAAATCAGGCTCAACAACAAAATCAGCAGCAAACTGCTCAATCTCCAACATATAATAAAGATGTGAAGCCTATTTTAGATAGTAGATGTGTAGGCTGCCACAGCCAGCTTTCAAGTTATAACGGAGTTGTAAATGGAGTAGGGACTGGTTCTTGTTCCGGTAGGAATTATGTAGTTAAAGGAAATCCAGATTCAAGTCTTATTTACCTCAAAATAACAAATCCACCTTGTGGTAGTAAAATGCCTCAGGGCGGCTCTCTTTCTCAAAGCGAAATAGATACTATAAAAAATTGGATTTTGGGAGGAGCTCCCGAAAATTGAGAGTTTATAAAATTTTCTTTATATGGAGAAAATTTTTTTTCGTAGTATAAATGATGTTTTAGGTCAGGCATCAAAGTTAAGAGAAATTTTTGAAGCTGGAGGGAAAATACTTTTATCTGACATATCTTGTTTTGTCGTTGCGGTTTTACCTTTTTCAAAAAATACATTAAAAGAAACTTTTGATTTGCTGCAAGAATTTTCAGGTGGGAACTACAATATAGCACCCTATATTATGCTATCAGAAGAATTATTTTTGCCAAGATTTGTTTTCGTTACAGAATATGAGAAGGTAATTTTTGAACTTCTGAAAAATTCTGGTGTGAATGCTGTTTTACTTTTGAAACCTACTTTCCAGTTTCCTCATTTTGTTTTGAAAAATAGGAAAATCGGAGTTAAAGTTCCTGACGCTGAAATAAAAAATATCTTGAGGGTATTGGGTGGAGTTGCTCTTTGCTTCCCAGCTATAAAGAATGGAATCCCTGTTTCAAATCCTGAATTGGTAGATTTTGCAGATGTTGTAGTACAAATTAAAAATTTCGCTCCTGCAAGGCTCCCGACTTATGTTGAGGTTATTGAAAATTATGTTGTGAAAGTTATTTCAGAAGGATTTTTGTCAAAGAATGAGTTCCAAGAAAAATTATCTCCGTTGGGTTTCAGAATAGTTTAAGTTTCGGAATTTATTAGGCAGCGAAGTTATTTTAGCGTAAAGTGGGATTTTTCAGGTAATTGACTTGATTTTTTTTGAGAATATCAATTAAAGATTGTGCAACAAACCTTATTTTTTCTTCATCCAAAGTCAAGCCCGACGGAAGATAAAAGCCATACTTTCCAAGATACTCTGATACGGGTAAGTTATCTTTTTTGAACCAGGGAAATTTTTCAAATGCAGGTTGGAGGTGAAGTGGATAGAAAAAAGGTCTTGTCTGAATCCCTTTCTCATAAAGCTTCTTCATAATTTCGTCCGCAGTAGTCCCATTTTTCAGTAGAACGCCGTACATCCAAAATGTGTTTTTGTGTTGTGGATCTTGTGGTGGTAGAGAAATTACCCCTTTCTCTTCAAGAGGTTTTAGCAGTTCGGAATATAGTTTCCCCATAAAAATTTTCTTCTTTATTCTTTCCTCAATGTTTTCAAGCTGAGCAAGTCCAATAGCTGCTTGGATATTTGTCATTCTGAAATTGAAACCAAGCTCATAATGGAGAAATCTTTTTTCTGGAATAAAAGCGAGATTTCTTAACCTTTTCATTTTCTCAGCAAGTTTTTTGTCATCAGTCAAGCACATTCCACCTTCTCCTGTTGTTATTAATTTGTTGGCATAAAAGCTTGTGCAACTTATAATTCCAAAATTCCCACATTTTACTCCTTTGTATTCTGAACCTATTGCTTCTGCAAAATCTTCTATGACATAAAGATTGTATTTTTGAGCAATTTTTACTATTCTATCTACATCGCAAGGAAACCCGTATGTATGGACCATCAATATAGCTTTGGTTTTTGAAGTTATTTTTCTTTCTATCTCATCCGGATTCATGTTCCATGTTTTCATATCCGAATCAACAAAAACGGGAATAAGGTCATTATATATTACAGCAAGAGCGCAGGAGATTATTGTGAATGAGGGTAAAATAACTTCTGAACCTTTTTCAAGTTCAAGAGCGCGGAAAGCCAGTATCAGAGCTGTTGTCCCACTTGTGCATGCAACACCAAATTTTCTCCCTACATAACTTGCAAATTTTGTCTCAAACTCTTCTATGTACTTTCCCTCAGACGATATAAATGTACTTTTTATTGCATCTTGAACATATTCTAACTCTTTTCCGGTGAGCCAAGGCTCACTTACAGGAATAAAACTTTTCATTATCTAAATAAGTTTGTTTTCTATTTTAGATTTTAGGAAAGCTTGAAAAGTTCAAGATTTTGGTTTTATTTTGATTCCTATTTCTCTTTCTAAATGGGAGTTTTTAATTTGAAATAAGATTCGTTTTTTAAAATCAAGTATAAGGGCGGAGAGTTTATTTTATGAAGGAACTCAAAAGATTTGACCCAATTTTGAAAGAGATTTTCTCAAAAGCTGCGGGAAAAATTATATCAGTAGTCACTGGTGAGAAAATTGAAGAAGAACTTGGAAATATTACAGGTGAAATAAAACTTATCAAATCTCTTCGTCCAGATTTACTATTCAGATCAAAAGAAAAAATCTTTCATATTGAAATCCAGGTTCAGCAAGATAAAACTTTGCCTGAAAGGATGCTGATATATTCCGTTGCGATTAGAGAGAAGTTTGAGAAATTTCCTACACAAATTGTTTTATTTGTGGGAAAAGGTAATCCTCCACCTTCTGTGTTCAAATCAGAATTCACAATACACAAGTTCAAAGTTGTTGATATGAAGAAAATAGATCCAGATGAGTTTATAAGAAGTGATAAGCCGGAGGAGGTTATCATAGGAATTTTAGCCGGGAAATTTAAAGATAAACCCAAAATAATAAGAAAGGTCAAAAAAAGAATTTTAGAAATTTTGAAAAATGAGGAAGAAATCATAAAATATATAGATAGCATAAGTTTTTTAGCAGGTTTATTTGATGTTAAAATAGAGGTGAAACCTATGCCAATACAAGTTGACATAAGAAAGACCTTCCTTTATAAATGGGGAGAGGAAGAGGGAGAAAAAAGAGGTTTTGAGAAGGGAAAAAAGGAAGGAAAGCAGGAAGGATTGAGGGAGGGATTAAAAAAAGCAATTTTGTTAGATGCAGAGGCAAAGTTTGGTATTTCAAAGGCAAGGCAAATCAAAAAACTTTTAGATAAGATAAATGAAATAAATAGATTGGAAAAGATAAAGAGAGAAGTAATAAGAGCAGAAAGTTGGGAAAATTTTGTCAAATCTATCAAGAATTCAAAATCAAAAAACAAAGTTTAGTAAGCTTTTTGAAGTAGAAATAAAGGTAAAGCCCATGCCGGTTCAAGGAGATATAAGGCAAGCTCCTTTTTATTTTCTTATCTCATCTATCCAGTTTGTTTTTGAGACATGTTCTCTTAAATTTTTGTCAAAAATAAGTTTGAGTTCATAAAGCCATCTTGCTTTCATGGTTTCTCCCCAAACATCATATCTTACTTTCATGTCATGTGAGATCATTTTACCTAAGATTTTGTTCAGGATAAAAAGAATAAAAAAAGCATTTGACCTCAAAAATAAAATATGATTTGGTGGAAATTTTCCCCCGAAAAACTTTGAATACGACATCTGAACTCCATGTCCAAATGCTTTTTTTCTCAAGTATTCAATAGAAAGTCTTCTCTCCGGTATCACATGATATACCACTGCATAAGGCGTGTATATTATTTTCTTCCCTAATTTCTTTATTTTTCTGCATAAGCCACTTTCCCCGTCCCCTCTGAAAAAAAGTTTATCTGAAGATTGATATGCATCAGGATTTACTCCTCCAACTTTTATATACACATCTTTTCGGAAAGACATGTTGTTCCCGTTCAGATAATCAACTTCTTTTATTTCGTTTCCGTAATCTAAAACAGAGAGGTATTGGTATTTTAAGTATTTGAAAGATTTTGGAAGTTTTGATTTGAAGATGGGAACAACTTTCCCTCCTACTGCTGCTATGTCTTCTGATTTGTATTGCTTTGCAATTTCTTCAATTAAATTTCTTTCTGCAAGAGCATCATCATCTATAAACTGAACTATTTCGCCTTCTGCTTCAATTACACCTCTGTTTCTTGCATTATGTAATCCTTCTCTTTCTTCTCTTACATATCTTGCCCCTAAATTTTTTGCTACTTTTTTTATTTTTTCTGATTCGTTTTCGTTTTGTGAGTTATCAACAACCAATATCTCATAAGGTTTTTTCGTTTGGTTTTTGAGCCTTCTTATAACTTCTTCAAGGTTCTCATGTGAAGTTGCGGCAGTTATAACTGAAACTTGCCTTGTCGCAATCATCTGAAATTATAATTTTTCCCCTAAATTTAAAAATTTTTGCTAAGATTTCACTTTTAGCTAAAATCAATCATTACTATTATTTCAACTCACATGTTCATAACTACAACCTTTAAACTCGTTGTAAATAAGGAGGAGAAAAACCAAATTCTGAAACTTATGAGGAATTTCTCCTCTGCTGTAAGATTCTCTTACAAAAGATTTCTTGAGGGTTTTACAACTTTGCAAGCATACGCAATAACAAGACAGAAATTCCCAGAACTTAACTCACACTATGTAAATTGTGCGGTTGAGAAAGATGGGAAATTTTTCAAAGCTGCAAAGCAAGAGGTCAGAACCCAAAAAAACTCATATTCGGCGGCAGAACATTGTTTGAGAAACTCAAGAAAAAACATCTGCAAGGAAAAAGATTAAGGGAACTCAAAAGAAAATGGAAAGAAAAAAGGCAGGGTAATTTGTTAAGCATAGGCGCAAAGCACAAAACTCACAAAGGTAATCTTAATTTAAGATTTATCCCTGCTGAAAAAGGTAAAAACAATCTTTTGTTAAGAATAGCTTTGAAGAACAGAAAATTTATATTAGCAAAGGTAAAAAGAGATTTGAGTGGGAAATCAGATAAATGGGCTCTGTTTTTATCAAAAATCATATCAGGAGAGCATTTCCCTTACACTGTTGAGCTAAAACTCAAAGATGGGCAAATCTACGGATTTGTCAGGTTTTCTCTTGATGCTCCTCCTCAAACAATTACAAAGGAAAAAGGAGTGATAGGAATAGATGTGAATGCAAGACCTTTTCATCTCGCTCTTGCAGAAGTTTCTCCTGATGGAAATTTGCAAAGCTACAAATCAATCTACCTTTCCCATCTTTTGAAATTCAAAAGCAGAAATAGAAAAGAGTATGAAGAGTGGTTGATAGCTCATGAGATCGTGAGATTTGCAAGAGAAAAAAATAAAGCCATTGCAATTGAGGATATAAAAAAACTTCCAAAAGGCAAAAGAGGTGATGGGAAAGCAAAGCTCAGAAAAATCCTACAATTTTTCTCTTATAGAAGAATACTGAAAAAGATAGAAAGTTTAGCTATTAAGGAGGGAATAGAAGTAGTTAAGGTAAATCCAGCATTTACATCTTTAATAGGTATGATGAAATATTGTCCGCAGTATTTTATAGATAAAGATGTAGCAGGGGCTTATGTTATAGGTAGAAAAGCATTAGGGTTTAAGGAGGAGATACCAGAGAACTACAAAAAGCTTCTCAAAAGCCAGATTTACATTCAATATGCGTTATGGAGATTGGGAAAAATGGAGGAGGAATTGAGAAATAAGTTGGATCAAGAGAAAAACAAATATAAAGCGAATGGTATAAAGAGAGATTTGAGGAGGTTAAAGAGGGAGAGGAAATTTTTGGAGAAATTTTTGATTGAAGTAAGTAATAGAAAAAGCTCTCAGAGTGAGCCAGAGACCCAAGAGCAGGGGAACCTGAGGAAGGAACCTGTGAGGGGGGAGAAAAGCTCCCAAAAACTCTGGCGAGTTCTGAGGGTAGCCTTCGCTATACCTCTCCTTGGGAGGATGTTTGTAAGGGACTTCTCTCCTTTGCGTCCTGTGATGGTGCAGGGGAAGTGGGAGGGGATAGCGAGCAGGTTAGGTCCTGATGGCTTTGCAGGGCCGCCTTAATATGTTTGCGACAAAGCTACTGAAACTTTCATAACAAAACCTTAATTTCTGGAAAAATTCAATTTGTCATTTTTGCTTATTATTTTAAGTTTATTATGTCCCGTATAGGAAGAATGCCTGTTGTTATCCCTTCTGTTGTTAATGTGAAAGCTGAAGATGGAGTTATAT
>Ga0272445_1000367_pt1 | contig 43275 bp, 36 predicted proteins | sample YNPCB0031_FD_194404 | JGI IMG/M metagenome (GOLD analysis project Ga0272445, IMG submission 194404) | Hot spring sediment microbial communities from Yellowstone National Park, WY, United States - YNP-CB-003-1 | ecosystem: Environmental > Aquatic > Thermal springs > Hot (42-90C) > Sediment... | reverse complement strand
AATTTTTCAACTTTAATTTCTTTTGTTTCCCAGTTTCCATGTCTCTTAATAAAATTTCATCGTTTAAGGCTTCTTGCTGACCAAAAATTAAAACGTACCTTACTCCAAATTTATCTGCCAATTTCATCTGGGCTTTTAGAGAATCCTTTCCAATCGATTCATAAATTGGAATTTTTTCTTCCCTGAATTCTTCTATTAATTTTAAACTTTTTTTCTTTGCCAAATCTCCAATTTGAGCAAAAAATATTTTTGGCTTTTTCTCTTTCGGAAGTTTAATTTGTTTTTCCTTCATCAATTCTGCAATTCTTTCTACGCCAGCTGCTCCACCGACTGCAGGTATCTCTCCCCCTCCCAAAATTTTTGCCAAATTATCATACCTTCCCCCTCCTGCTAAAGCCCCGATTGCCCTTCCCTTTTCGCTCTCTTCAAAAATTTCAAAAACTGTTTTTGTATAATAATCTAAACCTCTGACTAAATAGGGATCTAAATTGTAGGGAAGCTGAAGCTCATCCAAAAATTCCAAAACTGATTTTAAATGATTTTTACAACCTTCGCACAAATGATTTAAAATTTGGGGAGCTTGAGAAACAATTTGCCTGCATCTATCCTGTTTGCAATCTAAAACCCTTAATGGATTTTCTTTTAACCTCCTTTTGCAATCTGGACAAAGGGCATAAGCTCTGTGCTTTAAATAAGAAACCAAAACTTTTTTATAATAAGGTCTGCAAAAGCTATCTCCGATGCTGTTTATTTTTATGACAAGGTTTTCAAAACCCAATTCTTTCAAAATCTTGTAGAAAATCAAAATGACTTGGGCATCTAAGGCAGGATTTTGTTCTCCCAAAATTTCAAAGCCAAATTGCCAAAATTGTCTGAACCTTCCTGCCTGTGGGTGCTCATACCTGAAAAATTGGGAAAAGTACCAGATTTTTACAGGTTGTGAAAGAGTTTGCATTCCATGCTGAATGTAAGCACGAACTACTGGGGCTGTCCCTTCTGGCCTTAGTGCCAAATGATCTCCTCCTTTTGTCCTCAAAGTAAACATTTCTTTTTGGACAATATCTGTTGCTAATCCAATTCCCCTTGTAAAAAGCTCTTCCTCTTCCAAAACTGGTGTTTCGATTCTTTCAAAATTGTAAAAATCGGCAAAAGATTTAACTACTTCAAAAATTCTATTAAAGTATTTCCAGTTTTCACCCAAGATATCATGCATCCCTTTTGGGGTTTGAAATTTTGGTTTTGGCATATTAGTAAGCAGGTGCTTCGATTTTGGCAAAAGAATAAACCGGCCACAATCTCAACAGAACTCTTCCGACAATTTCTTTTTTCTTTATAGGGCCGAACCTTCTCGAATCTAAAGAAAATTGGCGATTGTCTCCTAAAACAAAAAATTCGTCGCTTCCCAGGGTAATTTTAATGTCTCCGAAAGTAAAAGAAGAATTCAAATAGGGTTCATTTAAAACTTTCTTTTCCCCATTTGAAATAAAAATTTTTCCATCAGAAATTTCAACAGTTTCTCCTGGCAAACCAATAATTCTTTTTATAAATCTTTGGCGCTCATTCATTGGATTTTTAAAAACCACAACTTCCCCTCTTTTTGGCTCTCTGAACCTGTAAGTTATTTCATCAATGATCAAATAATCTCCATCTTCAAAATTTGGTTCCATCGATTGGCCTTTAACAATAAATGGCTGAAAAATAAAAAGGCGGATTGGCAAAACGATCAAAAGGGCTAAAATCACTGTTTGAAAAATTTCTTTGAAGAAATCCAAAATTTCCATAATTTAAATTATAGCAAAAAATCGATAAAATTGAAGTGATGAAAATAATCGTTGGGCTGGGAAACCCTGGAAGAAAATTTGAGAAAACGAGGCACAACTTGGGTTTTATGGTTTTGGATAGGTTTTCAAAGAAAAATAAATTTCCAAAATTTAAAATGAAAAGGGGATTTTTAGCAGAAATTTCAGAAAAGAAAATCGGAAAAGAAAAAATTATCCTAGCAAAGCCTCAAACATTTATAAATAGCTCTGGAAATTCAGTAAAACTTTTAACTAGAACCTTTAACCTTAAACCTAAAAATCTATTCGTCATTCATGACGATTTAGATATTCCCTTTGGAAAAATCAAAATTTCCTTTGGCCGAGGTTCTGCAGGCCATAAAGGAGTTCAATCAATAATCGACGAAATTGGAACGAAAGATTTTGTGAGGTTTAGAATTGGAATTGAAACAGCGAACAATAAAGCAGTGAGCAATAAAGAGGATTTTGTGCTTCAAAAATTTAATAAAAACGAGGAAAAAGTCTTAAAAAAAGTTATTGAAATGGCTTGTCGAGCGATTGAAATGGCAATAAAAGAAGGAATTGAAAAGGCAATGAGCGAATTTAATAAATAAAAACTGCGAGCCGCGAGGTTAGGCACTCGGCCCTCCCCGCATTTAAGGCAAAGGATGGGAGGTGGCACCCTTTGCCACTCGCAGTTTAAAATAAAATAACAAATTTTAATGGATTTGTCAAGGTTTAATAAATTGATAAAATAAAAAAATCGAGCAATTTTGCTCGATAAAAGGTGCTTATTAGCCAATTAAGGAACATATTTTGGTGCTCTAAATAGAATGTGTCCACACTTTGGACATCTATACTCTTTCCACTCACCTAGTACTTGCCACGGAAATAAAGGTTCCTCTCCTTTTAACCTCACAATTTTAAGCTCGGTAAGTTTTGAAACGTACCTACACTTTGGACATTTAATCCCCATTTTCAACGCCTTTAATTTTTTATTACATTTTAATGACTTTGTCAAGTTTACTTGAAAACGTTTTGATTGTTTCCATCATTCCCTATTTTTTAGAAAGGGAGAATCTTTGGTTTGACCAAAATATTAAAAAGATTTTGGAGGCAAGAAAAACTCAAATTTTTTGGCAAGAAAATACTTTGTTTTTGGAAAAAAATTTAAAAATTCCTTTTTCTTTTTTGTTGAGAAAACTAGATGAATTGGGATATGAAAAAGTTTGGCAGGTTTCTCAAATTGGCGAGTTCTCTCAAAGAGGAGGAATTGTTGATGTTTTTCCGATAAATTTAAATTTTGCAATTAGGATTGAATTCTCAGGAAATAAAATTGAGAATATTTTTAGGTTGCCAATAGAAATTGAAAATGAGAAAAGAGAGAAAGAAATTTTGAAAAAGAGGCTGAAATCTCAAAAAATTTTCTCAGATCTTAGGGGATTAAAACCAGGTGATTATTTAGTTCATTTAGATCATGGAATCGGCATTTACAATGGGCAACGAACAATAAACAAAGAGCAATATTATGTTTTAGAGTATGCTCAAGGTGATAAGCTCTATGTGCCCTTTGGATTAGGAAGGAAACTTTCTCGCTACATTGGATTTTCAGAGCCAAAAATTTCAAGGCTTGGAACTTTAACTTGGATAAGAACAAAAAAGAAAGTTAAAGAAGAGGCAGAGAAATTCGCTAGGGAGCTTTTGAAAATTTATGCAAAAAGGGAAATTGTAACAAGACCTCCTTACTTAAAGAGCGAAATGGTTAAATATTTAAAAGAAACTTTCCCTTTTGAGGAAACGCCAGATCAAGAAAGGGCAATTGAGGATATTGAAAAGGATTTGGAAAAAGAAAGGCCGATGGATAGATTAATTTGCGGGGATGTCGGATTTGGGAAAACTGAAGTGGCATTAAGGGCAATGGTAAGGGTTGTAGAATCTGGATATCAAGCTGCAATGCTTTGCCCGACAACAATTTTGGCAAATCAGCACTATCAAAATTTTAAAAAGAGGTTGAAGGGTTTGCCAATCGAAATTGGAATTTTAACAAGAATTCAAACAAAAAGAGAACAAAAAGAGACAATTAAAAAATTGAAAGAGGGAAAAATCGATATTTTGGTTGGGACCCACAGAATCTTGTCAAAAGATGTCGAGTTTAAAAAACTTGGGCTTTTAGTTATTGATGATGAGCATAAATTTGGGGTAAGACAGAAAGAAAAATTGAAAAAATTGAGGGCTGAATTGGATGTTTTGTCCCTTTCTGCAACTCCAATTCCAAGAACTCTTTATCTTTCTCTTTCTGGCCTGAGAGAAATTTCTTTAATTCAAACTCCGCCCCCTGGAAGATTGCCGATTAAAACTTTTATTTTGCCATTTTCTGAGAAAGTAATTAAAGAGGCAATTGAGAAAGAGTTGAAAAGAGGGGGGCAGGTCTATTATTTGCACAATAGAGTTGAAAATATAAATTCAGTGAAAAATTTCTTAGAAGATCTCTTGCCAAATGTAAAATTTGGAATTGCCCATGGAAGGTTAAATGAGAAAGAATTGGTAAGAGTGATGGAAGATTTTCAAAATAAAAAAATCGATGTTTTAGTTGCGACAACAATAATCGAAGCGGGTTTGGATTTGCCAAAAGTGAATACTTTGATCGTTGCAGATTCAACAAGGCTTGGACTTTCTCAGGCATATCAAATTAGAGGAAGGATTGGGAGGTCAAACATTCAGGCTTTTGCCTATTTTCTTTATCCTCAAAGATTGACTCCTTTAGCAAAAGAGAGATTAAAAGCTTTAAAAGAAGCTGAAGAATTAGGTTCTGGATACAAAATTGCTTTAAAGGATTTGGAATTGAGGGGAGCTGGAAACATTTTGGGAAAAGAACAATCTGGAAATATAAACAAAGTTGGATTGAATCTTTATTGTCAAATGCTCGCAGAGGCAATAGAGAGAATGAAAAGGAATAATAAATAAAAAAACCGAGGAGAGAAGTTTTAAATACCTCGGTTTATTTTAAGATTTCAAAGAACGAATCGCTTCCGGTAATTGCTGTAGTCTGCTGAAGGAGGAAAAATAAACTTATCAAGAGAACGAGTGTCCATGCTGTCCTTTTTGCTATTTGACCCTTTGACATTTTCGGAAGAATAGTGAGTTCTTTTATCCTTTCTTTGTAATATTCTTTACGCCAACTCCATTCGTCATCTTTTTGTTCCAGAATTTCTAATTCTGCTTTAATCCATTCTAATTTTTCTTCTCGTTTTTCTTCTTTTGCAAAATCCAGAAGTACTTCTAGAAGTCCAAGAGGAATTAATATAACAAATAACCAAAGGTCCATTCGAGCTGCAATTGCTGCTCCAACGCACATCCCAACTGCAACGGCTCCGATACCTATCCATGAATTAAATGAAAACGCTATTGACCTCAGAACTCTTCCACCATCCAAAGGAAGAATCGGTAAGAGATTTAAGAGATTCACCAGGGACATCCAACCAGCTGCAGCAGCGAATTCTAGGTCATTAGTTAGAAGAAATACAAGGTAAGCTATCCCACTCAATGCTAATCCTACAGTAGGTCCCATCAAAGCAATGTAATTTTCGGCTTCCCTTGAGGGAAACTCTTGATCAGTTACAGCTGCAGCTCCAAGGAAAGGAAGAAAATATATTCCTTTAGTTTTCATCTTTCTTTGTTTCATGGCCCACACATGACCGCTTTCATGGAAGAAAAGCAATGCCAAAATCATCACCGCTACTTTCCAACCGAATAAAGCAGTATAGCTCCCGGCCGACGTTCCGAACAAAATTAATTTCGCAGCCTTTCCTCCTTTAAGTAACTTGAGCAGAGTACTTGAAAGCTTTAGACCAATTTTAGTCAAGATTTTAGTGAGGGCTACTATTCCAGACAACCTAATTTTTCCCATTTTCATCACCTTTTTAAAATTCTAATTTTAGTTTAGAATAAATTGAAAAAATGTCAAGAGAATAAGCAAACTCAAAATGCGCACAAAGGAGAATTGAATTTGTATTGCCAAATGCTTGCAGAAGCAATAGAAAAATTAAAAACAAAATGATAAATTTAAGGAATGTTCGGTGAAATTAAAAAAATTTCGCTAAAGGACGAAAATTATCCAAAAAGATTGAGAGAAATTAAAGATCCGCCAAAAATTCTTTATTGTTTAGGTGAGATAAAAAATGAAGAAGATTGTTTTGCAATCGTTGGAGCGAGAAAATGCACAAATTATGGAAAGGAAATTGCATCTCGAATTGCTTCCGATTTGGCAGAAGTAGGATTGACGATAGTTTCGGGTTTTGCTCCGGGAATTGACACAATGGCGCATAGGGCTGCGATTGAAAAAGGAAAAAGAACGATTGCGGTTTTGGGAACAGGAATTGATGAAAAATCTATTTATCCAAAATCTAATTTGAAATTGATTGATAAAATTTTAGAAAATGGAGGAGCAATAATTTCTGAATTCGAACCTGGAACTCATGGAACAAAGTATACTTTCCCGCAAAGGAATAGGATAATTTCAGGATTATCTCTTGGGGTATTAGTTGTTGAAGCAAGAATGCAATCTGGCGCTTTAATCACCGCAAATTATGCCAAAGAGCAAGGGAGGAAAGTTTTTGCTGTTCCAGGATCGATTTTTTCTCAGGCTTCAAAGGGATGCCATTTTTTAATAAAAAATGGGGCAAAATTGGTAGAGAGTGCAGAAGATATTTTGAAGGAATTGGGAATTAGGAAGTTGGAAATAGGAAAAAAGGAAATTAAAGGGAAAACGCCAGAGGAAAATTTGATTTTAGAAGTTTTAAAAGAGGGGGCATTGGATGTTGAAAAGATAATTGAGAAAACAAAACTTCCACCTTCAAAAGTGGCTTCAATTCTTTCAATTTTGGAAATTGAAGGTAAAATAAAGAATTTAGGAGGAAATATTTATGTAATAGTTCGCTAATATACACGAATATTCGTGAAATTCGTGCCCAAATTCGTGTAAATTCGCGAGAAAATATAAATTTATGAATTTAGTTATAGTTGAGAGCCCCACAAAGGCGCGCACTATTTCCCAGTTTTTAGGCAAGGAATACAAAATCGTTGCCTCTTTTGGTCATGTCAGAGATTTGCCAGAGAGAAAGTTTGGAGTTGATGTTAAAAATAATTTTAAGCCAACGTATGTCGTTATCCCAAAAGCAAAAGAAAGAATAAAAGAAATTGAAAGAGAGGCGAAAAAGGCAAAGTTAGTGATTTTGTCTACAGATCCTGATAGAGAAGGAGAGGCAATTGCTTATCATTTGGCTTATCTTTTGAAACTAGGAAAGAAAAGGCCTTATTGGAGGATTGTTTTTCATGAAATCACTGAACAGGCAATTAAAGAAGCACTAAAGAATCCAAGAAAAATTGATATGAATTTGGTCAATGCCCAGCAAGCAAGGAGAATTTTAGATAGAATTGTTGGGTACAAACTTTCTCCCCTACTCTGGAGAAAAGTAGCAAAAGGGCTCTCTGCTGGAAGGGTTCAATCTGTTGCCTTGAGATTAATTGTCGAAAGGGAAAGGGAAATTCAAAATTTCAAACCAAAGGAATACTGGACGATAGAGGCGACTTTAAAAAAATCCCAAGCACCAAATTCCAAATCCCAAAAGGAATTTAAGGCATTATTGGTGAAAAAAGATGGGAAGAAATTGGATCAGTTTGCAATAAAGAATGAAAAGGAGGCAAAAAAGATTGTTGAAGAATTAAAGGGTGCGGAATTTAAAGTATCAAAGATTGAAAGAAAAGAGACAAAAAGAAATCCGCCAGAACCTTTTACAACTTCAACGATGCAACAAGTCTCTTGGCAAAAATTTTCTTGGCCAGCAGAAAAGACAATGCAAATTGCTCAGCAACTCTATGAAATGGGGTACATAACTTATATGAGAACTGATTCTTTGAATTTGTCGGGGCTTGCATTGAAAATGGCAGAAAATTTTATTTTGAAAAACCTTGGAAAAAATTATTATGAAAAAAGAATTTACAAAACAAAATCTAAAGTGGCTCAAGAGGCCCACGAAGCAATCAGGCCAACCGATGTTGAAAAAACTCCAGAAATTTTATCTGAAAAATTAAACCCTCAACAATTGAAACTTTATGATTTAATTTGGAGAAGGTTTTTGGCTTGCCAGATGACGCAAGCAATCTTTGATAGGACTGAAGTTGAAATTTTGGCAAAAGATTATGGATTTTTGGCAAAAGGGCAAATTTTAAAATTCGATGGATTTTTGAAAGTTTATCCGATGAAATTTGAAGAAGAAGAATTGCCAGAATTGGAAAAGGGAGAAATTTTAGAAGTTTTGAAAATTTTGCCATTGCAACACTTTACCCAACCTCCGCCAAGATACACTGAGGCAACTTTAATTAAAGAACTTGAAAAACATGGAATCGGAAGGCCATCAACTTATGCTCCAATTTTGGCAACGATCCAAGAAAGAAACTATGTCAAAAAGGATGAGAAAAAAAGGTTTTATCCAACCGCAGTAGGAATTTTGGTTAACGACCTTTTAGTGAAGCATTTCCCAGAAATCGTTGATATAAATTTTACTGCAAAGATGGAAGATGACTTGGATAAAATTGCCAACGGAGAAAAAGATTGGGTGGAAACTCTAAAAGAATTTTATGAGCCTTTTAGCGAAAATTTGAACAAAAAGTATAAGGAAATAAGGGGGGCTGGAATTTTAGAAAAAACTGAAAAGAAATGTCCAAAGTGCGGGGCTCAACTCTTAATTCGTGTTTCGAAATATGGAAGGTTTTTGGCTTGTTCAAACTATCCAAAATGCAAATACACTTTTGATTTAGAAAACTCGACTGGAATTTTGTGTCCAAAATGCAAAAAAGGAGAAATAATAAAAAGAAAAAGTAAAAAAGGGAGGGTTTTTTGGGGATGTTCGAATTTTCCAAAGTGCGATTTTGTTTTGTGGTCAGAACCAACAGGAGAAATTTGCCCAAAATGCGCTTCTCTTTTGGCAAAAGAAAATAAAAAAATAAAGTGCTCAAATAAAAATTGCGATTTTGAAAAATAAAAAAGAGGGGAAATTAAAGGAAATCGGTTAAACTTTTTTGGATTCCGAAAACCTCCAATATTATCGAATATTCTTCCCTTGGCATCTTATTTTTGAGACTGGATAAGTTTTCTTTTTCTTCAATCACTATGTCAGAATCGTTTTTAATTGGTTCAAAGGGTAAATAACAAACATAATATATCTTTTTGGCCTTTCCAAATTTGGTGTCCATTTGAGATTCTCTAATTTTTTCAAAATGAAGGCTAAATTTTCCAGGTGGGGCAATCTCTTCAAGTTCTTTCAATATCCTTACTAAAGTGCCATAATCACTTTCCCCTCTTCTTTGCCAAGCTTCTAATAGCACAAAAAACTTTCTTCTGTTTATTTCTTTGGTCTTTAAAAGAACTTTAAAAGTGGGTGTAATAAACAAAACCACTATCAATTTTTTCACTTAACCACCCTCTATATTATGTGAAATAAAGAAAAAATTGTCAATGAATTTCGTTGACTTTAGGCAAATTTTTAGTAAAATTAAAGAAAGTTTAACATTTGGGCGAGTGCCGGAATTTAGCAGACGGACGCGACTCAAAATCGCGTGGGCCTTCGAGCCCGTGAGGGTGCAAGTCCCTCCTCGCCCACTTTCATTATTGACAAAATTTTAAATAAGGAATAAAAAACAAGTGAAGGTGAGAAAATTGCCTCGTTTAGTATTTGAAAGTAAAGAAAGACTCGAAGATTGGGTCAAGACATTTGTAACAAAGAAACCAGAGAATTACGTTATAATTTATACTAGCGAAGATAACGAAGTCATAGTGCATCCAGTAGTAACCTCGAGACCGATTTTTGTAGGTTATTTTAAAGGAGTGGAAGATTTAGGGAAGTTTGCTGAGGAACTTTCACAAAAGTACAAGATACCCTTATTGATAGTGCAAAGAGTGGAGTGGGATATTGAAAAGCCCGTAGGAATTAAATATCGAATTACTGAAGAGTAAATTAAATTCCAATTTTTTTGCACATTTCAATCGCTAATTTCACTGCACCAATCACTGGTTCTTTATTTAACAAAATAAAATTTGCCTTTGAGGCAAATTTTTTTATTTCTTTTTCAATTTCTTCTCTAAAAATTTTAGATTTAAACATTCCTCCTGTAAAAACAACTAGGAATTTTTCTTTTTCGAGGTTTAGTTTTTTTATTACAGAAATCGCCATTTTCGAAACCTCCTTTGCCGCTTCGATTAAAATCTCCTTTGAAAATCTATCTCCTTTTTTCGAAAATTCGTCAACAAATTTTGAAATTGAAGCAATTCTGGTAACAAAGTCCTCACAATAAAAATTTTTGTAAAGGTCAATTTCTTTTTTTATTCTCAATTTTTTGAAAATAAATTTTCTTAACTCAAAATCTTCCCTCCTTCCATCTAAGGCCTTTCCAATTTCTTCTAAAACTTTTTTCCCTACCCAAAAAGCAGAACCTTGATCTCCAATCAACCAATCCCATCCACCAGAAATTGCAACTTTTTTTCCTCTCCATCCCATTGCGATTGCTCCAGTTCCTGCAATTACGACTATTCCATCTTTTTCATTAATTCCAGCTCTAAAAGCAATTTTTTGATCCCCATCAACAAAAATCGGAAATTTAAAAAATTTTTGAAGTTCCTTCCTTATTTTTTCTCTTTTTTCTTTATCCCTTTCCAATCCCCCGGCCAAACCTAAATAAGCAACTTTTACTTTTTTATTCTTTGAGATTTTTAAAATTAATTTCCTCAAATTTAAAATGGCTCTTTTGAAACCAATCTTGTTTGGGTTAGTAGAGCCAATTTCAATTTTTTTTAAAATTTTTCCCTTAAAATCTGCCAAGGCGGCAATCGTTTTTGTTCCTCCACCGTCTATTCCGATTACGAATCCTTTTTCCATTTTAGAACAGTGTTATCCTTGATGTTTCCTTTAATTAAAGAATTTGGAAAGATTATACAATTTGAGCCTATGAATTTTCCTGGCATAATGTTAACTTTTGTGCCAATGAAGGTGTTTTTTCCAATAACTGCGCCAAAAGATTTTAAACCAGTGTTTAATTTTTCTCCTTTAACTTCAGAAAAAATTTCTCCTCTGTCCAACCTCACGTTAGAAGTTATGGTTCCTGCCCCAATTTTTGTTCCTTCTCCAATTATCGAATCACCAAAATAACCTGAATGGGTGGTTACCTCTTTTTGAAAAATTGACCTTGCGACCTCACAAAATGCTCCAATTACTACATTTTCTTCCAAATCTGTATAATCTCTAACTAAAGAATTGTTTCCAACAAGGCAACCATCGCCAATATAACAAGGTCCTTTAACGATTGCTCCTTCTAAGATTTTTACATTCTTTCCAATGTAGACTCTTCCCTCAACGATTACATTTTTTGAAATTTTTGCGCTTCTTTCGATTTTTTCTTTTAAAAAATTGTCAAAAAGATACTTCCTTAAATTGAAAAGGTGCCAGGGATATTTTAAAAACGCTGGAGTCTCCTCCTCTTTCTTTTTGATCAATGCTACCCTCACCTCATTTTCTTTCATGTATTCTGAAAGGGCATCTTCTAAATCGTAGGGGTTCTTTTTAACTTTTTGATAGTAATAAAAATACTTTGGCTCTAAATAATAAACTCCCACAACTTTGATATCTGAAGGTTCTTTTCCTTTTTTTGGCTTTTCAACAATTTTTAAAATTCTATCTCCCTTCAATTCCATCATTCCAAAGAGCCAGGGGGTTTTTGTTTTTTGTCCTGCCAAACAAGGTTTTTTCTCTTTTTTTATTTTCTTTAGCATATCTTCCAAGATTTCTCTTGAATTTAAAACATCGGCATTTAAAACAAAAAAGTACCCTTTCAAATAATTTCTCGCCTGCCAAAGGGCATTTCCAGTAGAAAGAGGTTTTGGCTGAATTACGTATTTGATTTTAATTTTTTTAAATTTGAATTTCTTGAGTTCTTCTTCAACATCTTTTTTGGGAGATTGCACAATAATTACTTTCTTTATTCCTGCCTCCTCCGCTCCTTTCAAATTCCAATAGATAATCGGCTTTCCCATCAAATAAAAAAGGGATTTGTGGCGATAATTTAGGGGCCAAAACCTCGAACTTTCTCCTGCTGCCAAAATTACTGCTTGATCCATTGTTTTATAATTTTTGAAAATTTATCTTTCAAAAACTTTAATTTTTCTTTTGTTTTTGCCTCAACATAAAGCCTGATTTTTGGAGAAGTATTTGAAGCTCTAATCAAAATCCAACCGAAGTCAAAAATCACCTTTGCTCCATCTAAAGTATTCACTTTTTTGTATTCTTTTTTGAATTTTTCAGCTAAACTTTTTACAACTTTAAATTTCTTTTCATCGGGGCACTCAAAAACAATTTCTTCAAATGGATAAATTTTAATTTGATCTACAATTTCAGAAAGTTTCTTTTTTTCTTTTATCAAAATTTCAGCAATTTTGAGAGGGATTAAAATCGCATCATCGAAAAGGAAGTATTTTGGAATTACAATGTGATTTGATTCTTCAATTCCCAAAACTGCTTTGTTTTTCTTAACTGCCGAGATCACGAAGGTGTGGCCAACTGGAGTCTCTATTATTTTTGCTCCGTATTTTTTCAATTCCTCATCGATCGCCATCGAACAAGAAACGGTCCTAACAACTTTTTTATTTTTTGACTCCTTTAAAATATCTTTTCCCAAAATAATTCCAATTTGATTTCCGCTCAAGTATCTTCCCTTATCATCGATTATCACCCCTCTATCTCCATCTCCATCAAAAGCAACTCCAAAATCTGCTTTTTCTGAGATTACTTTTTCTCTCAAAATTTTTGTCGCTTCGAAAGTCGGTTCTGGATCTCTGTTTGGAAAATTTGGGTCTGGATTACAGAAAAGTTCTATAACTTCAAAACCAAATTTTTTAAAAATCTGAGAAGCAACTAAAGAAGTTGCTCCATTTCCGCAATCTAAGATGATTTTTAATTTTTTTTCTTTTAAAAGAGGAAATTTTTGAAAAAGAGTTTCGATGTATTCTTTTTTGAAATTAACCTTTTTAAATTTTGGCTTTTTAAACTTGATTTCCTTTCCTTCAATTTTCAAAACTTTATCCCTTATTTTTTCAATTTCTTTTGAAGAGATTGGCTCTCCATCACCAAAATTTATTTTCAAACCATTCCATTCTTTTGGCAAATGGGAAGCAGTGACAAAAAGAGTTTTATCAACTTTTAGTTTAAAACCAGAAAAGAAACAAAGTCCGAAAGAGGATTTTCCACAAAAGAAAACTTTTGAACCAGAAGTCACTAATCCTTCAATCAATGCCAGAGCCAGATTTCTTCCAGATTTTCTAATATCGTGTCCAACCAAAAATTTTTTATTTTTCTTTCCCAAAACAAAACCGATCCTTCTAAAAACATCATCGTCAATGTCCTTTTTATAAATTCCCCTGATGTCGTAAGCCCTGAAAATGAGTAGATTAATTTTCATATTTCAATTTTAGCAAAATTTGAAAAATCAAAAAGATTTTATTAGTATGAATTATGAGTAAAAAATTTTTAATTAAAGGGGGAATTCCTCTTTCTGGAGAGGTTAAAATTCAGGGTTATAAAAACTCTGCTGGGGCAGTTTTGGCGGCAGCTTTACTAACTGAAGAACCATCTATCATTGATAACTTGCCAAAATGCACAGATATTTTAAATGAAATTGAGATTTTGAAACAAATGGGCGCAAAAATAATTTGGATGAATGAAAGAAAGGTTAAAATCGAACCGAAAGATCTCGATCCCGAAAGGATTCCTTTCAATCTTTTTGAAAAAATGAGAATCTCTGTTTTACTAATTCCTCCTCTTTTGCATCGTTTCAAAAAAATAATGGTTCCCCATCCTGGCGGAGATAAAATTGGATTGAGGCCGATAACTACCCATTTGGAAGCTTTTGATGATTTTGGAATAAAAGTTGAAGAAAGGGGAGGGTTTTATCATTTTGAGGCACCAAAAAATTTGAAGGGAAAGGAAATTGTTTTGAGAGAATTTTCTGTAACTGCGACTGAAAATTTAATGATGCTGGCAGCAAAAGCTGAAGGGAAAACAAAAATTGAAATTGCTGCCGCAGAACCACAGGTTCAAGATCTGGGAAAATTTTTAGAAAAAATGGGAGTGAAAATTAAGGGATTGGGAACCCATACAATAGAAATTGAAGGAAAGAAAAAATTGAAAGGGGTAGAATTTAGAATTTCTCCTGATTTGATTGAAGCTGCAACTTTTTTTGTTGCCTTTGCGATCACTGGAGGGGAAGGGAAAATCAAAAATGTCAACCCTGAACATTTGACAATTTTCTTAAAGAAAATGAAAGAAATCGGGGTAAATTTCAAAGTGGACAAAAAAGAAATTTTGATAAGGAAATCAAAAAATTTAAAGGCAACGAAAATTCAGGTTTTGCCATATCCTGGATTTTTAACAGATTTGCAACCAATGGCTGCGGTTTTACTCACTCAGGCAGAGGGAAAATCTTTAATCCATGAACCTTTATATGAAAATAGGTTTCAATATTTGCACGAACTGAGAAAAATGGGGGCAGACATAGAAATTACAGATCCTCACAGAGCTCTAATTTTTGGAAAAACTCAGTTAATTGGAAATAAAATAAATTCAACTGACATCAGATCTGGAGCGGCATTGGTTTTGGCAGCCTTGGCAGCAAAGGGAGAATCGGTCGTTGAAGGAGTGGAGCAAATTGACAGGGGTTATGAAAATTTTGATGAAAAATTGAGGAAATTGGGTGCTAAGATTGAGAAAGTTTGAAGGATTCTAAGTTTTCGTTTAAATATTTTTCCGGAACCACTCTTTTTATTCCTTCTTCCAAGCTTTCTCTTTTTAGAGGAAGGAATTTTTTCTTTTGGGCATAACCTAAAAGATAAACTCCTGCCAAAACCTCTTTTTGGAATTTTTCTTTACAAATTTTTGAAGCCTCGACGATTTCAATTTTCTTTGTGAAATTTCTCAAAGAATTTAGAATTTGATCTTCTTTTAAAACTTCCTCCCCGGGAATTGGAATGATCGATTTATTTAACAAAAATTGAGTTTTTGAAGAAGCGTAATAGAGAGATCTTAAGGCTTCTTGCATTTCTAAGGCCAAAATCAAATCTGCATTTGCTTGGGAAACCAAGGGAGAAAAAATATTTTTCCCCATTCTAAAATGAACCTCAACAGAACCTCCTCTTTGCGATAATCCATGAAGTTCCGATCCCTTAAAATCTATATTTTCGAATAAAGCTGCCTCTTCCAAAATTCTCAATAGAGTAATTTGCCCTTGTCCTCCAACTCCAACTATTACTAAGTTAAAATCTTTTTTCATGATTTTTTCTTTTTTTCTAATAAAGCACAAATGTGCCTAGCGATAATTACTGAAACTTCATCTCTCTCTAAAAATTCTTTTAATGCCTCTTCAAATTCCTTTTGATTTTCAACCTGATCTATCACTTTAACATTCTTTATCCCGCAAGCCCTTACAATATCTTCTATTTTGATTGCCTGACCGTCTCCTACACCAGGATGGGGTTGGTGGCCTGTCATTGCAGTAGTTCTATTTTCCATAATGATTATCAATGGGTTCGATTGGTTAAAAACTGTATTGATCAATGCTGGAATTCCGGCATGGAAAAATGAAGAATCTCCGATAAAGCAGATAACTTTTTGCTTTGTCATTTTTGAAATTCCATGGGCAACGCTCGTTGAAGATCCCATACAATATAAATAATCTTGAAGATTGATTACCTTATGGGAAAAGAGCATGTAGCAACCAATTTCTCCTCCAAAGATTACTTTTTGGGGATCGACAACTTTTTTGATAGCGTTGATTACCCACCAATAGGGGCATCTTGGGCAAAGAATTGGGGGCCTTGCAGGTATTTTTATTTTTTCAAATTTTTTCAAATGCAATCGATAGTTGAAAGAAGGTTTTTTATTCAAGATTTTTGAAATCGCAATCTCAACATATTCTGGTTTTAACTCTCCAATTTGTGGCAAAATTGCCTTTCTTTCTTTCCAAATCCTTCCCCCCTCAATTTTCTCTCCCTTTCCCAAAATTTCAACTTTTAAATTTTCTTTTTTTGCCAAAATCGCAATTTCCCTTTCCAAATAAGGTTCCAGTTCTTCAACCACCAAGATTTCTTTTAAATTTCTCAAAAACTTTAATATTTTTCTTCCTGGCAATGGATAAACAAATCCTAACTTTAAAACCGGCAATTTTAAATTCAACTTCTTTAACGCCTCCATTACGTACAAGAAAGCAACTCCCGAGGTCAAAATTCCAACTTTCTTTTTTGAATTCCCGTAAATTATCTTGTTTAAGTTAGATCTTTCGGCCTCTTTTTTAATTTCTTCGATCTTTTCAAAGAGCTCTCTTTTCATTTCCAAAACTCTCGGCGCCATCGTCGAAAACCTTCTCGGATCTTTAACAAATCTCCTTTCCAACTTCGAACTTCCAACTTCAAACTTCCCTAAAATTACCGGCCCTGATTGATGCGAGACCCTTGTGGTAGACCTTATCATTACTGGAATTTTAAATTTTTGAGAAAGCTCAAATGCAAACTTTGTAAAATCTTTAAACTCTTGAGGAATCGAAGGTTCTAAAGTTGGAATATGAGCCATTAAAGAATAAAATCTTGTGTTTTGTTCAGATTGGGCAGAACTCCAACAAGAAGGGTCGTCGGCAACAAAAATTACCATTGAGCCTTCGATGCCAGAGTACATTAAAGTGCATAAAAAATCTGAGGCAACGTTCAGGCCAAAATGCTTCATTGCAACCAAAGATTTAAAACCAGAAAGGGCAGCTCCAGCTGCTGCTTCCATCGCCACTTTCTCATTTGTGGAAAATTCAAAATGAAAATTTGAATTTAGTTTTTTGATCTCTTCTTTTATCTGCCAAAAAACATTCCCAATTTCAGAAGCAGGAGTTCCAGGATAAGTTGAAACAAAATCAACCCCAGATTCAATGGCTCCTCGGCAAATTGCTTCGTTGCCTAAAAGAACTATTTTTTGACCTACTTCTTTTGTTAAAATTTCTTTCATTTTATTCTACAGTTACTGATTTTGCTAAATTTCTTGGTTTATCGACATCATGACCGAGTAAAACCGCCATATAATAAGCGAACAAATGCAAAGGAATTATTGAAAGCATTGGTGTTAACATTTCTAAAGTTTTTGGGATGTAAATTACATCGTCAACTAATTTTTTAATTTCTTCATTTCCTTCAGTGGCTATCGCAATAACTGGTCCATTCCTTGCTTTAACTTCTTGAATGTTCGAAATCATTTTATCATAAACTGAATCTGAAGGGCAAATAGCAATTGTTGGGAAGTTTTCATCGACCAATGCTAAGGATCCATGTTTTAATTCCCCTCCGCAAACTCCTTCTGCGTGTAAATAAGAAATTTCTTTTAATTTTAATGCTCCTTCTAAAGCAATTGGGAAATTGTACTTTCTCCCAATGAACCAAAAATTTTTGAATTCTTTGTATTTTTTTGCCAATTTTTCAATTTCTGGAGCTTTCTTTAAAACCTCTCTTGCTAAAGAGGGTAACTTTGCCAACTCCTCAACAATTCTCTTTCCCATCACCAATGACATTTCCCTTTGCCTTCCAAAAAATACCGTCATCATTGCCAAAACTGCTAATTGTCCCAAAAAAGATTTTGTTGCAGCAACCGCTACTTCAGGACCGGACCTTGTGTAAACACCAGCGTCAGTTTCTCTTGCTTGCGAAGAACCAACGACATTGGTAATTCCCAAACACAAGATTCCCTTTTTCTTCATTTCCCTTAAAGCTGCCAAAGTATCTGCGGTTTCTCCAGATTGGGAAATAAAAATTGCTGCAGTATTTTCATCTAAAACCGGTCTTTGATACCTAAACTCTGAGGCAATTTCGGCCTTGGCATCAATTCCAGCATACTCTTGAAACATTATTTCCCCAACCTTGGCTGCATAAAAAGATGTCCCGCAGGCAACTAAAAATATTCTTTTAATTTTCCTCAATTTTTCTTTAACACTCTCTAAACCTCCCAATTTTACGTTTCCTTCTTCTGGGACTAATCTTCCCCTGATGGCGTTTTCGATTGCTTCAGGTTCTTCAAAGATTTCTTTTAACATGAAATGAGGATATCCTCCTTTTTCTGCCTGCTCTGGTGTCCAATCAATAAACTGAACTGGCTTTTCTTTTAAAATGAAAAAATCATTTGGCTTCAAAACCGCAATTTCTCCATCGTCCAGAGTTATTACTTGTCTTGTTCTGATTAAAATCGCGGCTGGATCTGAAGCAACCAAAAATTCATCTTTATTTATTCCCAAAAGCAGAGGAGAGGAAACTCTGGCTGCGACAATTTTGGGTGTGTCTCTTCTTGAAATCACCGCAATGGCATAGGCACCCCTAATATCTCTGGTCATTTTTCTCACTGCTTCTTCTAAATTTCCATTAAAATATTTCTCGATCAAATGATCCATTATCTCGGTATCGGTTTCGCTACTAAATTTGTGTCCCTCGGCAATCAATCTTTCTTTTAATTCCTTATAATTTTCAATTATCCCATTGTGTACTAAGAAGATTTCTTTTTTGCAATCAAAATGAGGGTGGGCGTTTTCGATTGTTACTCCACCATGGGTTGCCCACCTTATGTGCCCTAAACCAATGTTTCCTTCAATTTTTTGATCCTCCAACTTCTTTTCAAGATTTTCTAGTTTTCCAATTTCTTTAACTAAAAAAACTTTATCTCCCTTAAAAACAACAACGCCACTCGAATCGTAACCACGATAACTTTCTCTCCTCAATCCTTCAATTAAAATTGGTAAGGCCTCTTTTTTTCCAATGTAACCAACTATTCCACACATAATTTTATTTTAAAAAATGGCGCAAAATACGCCTCAAGAAAAAAGTTCAATTGAAATGGCTTTTTTGGAAAAATACCTTGGGCAGCCCTTACAAATACTGTGGCCATAAAGCCTTCTGAAGCAATCAATGTTTTCTTGGCGATGGATCGTACCGCAAATGATTATGCATTTTTCAGCCGCCTCTTCCCAATATATTCCTTCTTTCTCTGCTATTTCAGCTATGGAAGGAATTTTGATCTTTTTAATTGACTTTATTCTCTCCATCAATTCACCTTTTACGTACCAATTTTAGAATATCAAAACATTGAAATTTTGTCTAAAACTTTTAAATTAAACTACAAAATTGATCAACTTTCCAGGAACGAAGATAACTTTTTTTATTTCCTTTCCCTCTATCCATTTTTTAACTTTTTGGCTAGAAATTGCCAATTCTTTTGCCCTTTCTTCTGAAATATCTGCCTCAACCTCAATTTTGTCCCTTACTTTTCCGTTAACTTGAATTATCAAAGTAATCATTTCTTCTTTTGCTAATTTTTCATCCCATTTTGGCCAAGAACTCAAAAATATTGATTTTTTATGGCCTAAAAATTCCCAAATCTCCTCACAAATGTGGGGTGCAAAGGGCGCTAAAAGTTTTAAAAAGTTCTCAAAAATTTCCTTTTCAATTTTCTCTTCTTTCTCTAACTCATTTGCGCAGATCATCAATTGAGAAATTGCAGTGTTGAATTTGAAATTTTCAATGTCTTCAGTAACCTTCTTTATTGTCTGATGCAAAATTTTCAAAATCCTACTTCCTTCTTCCTTCTTCCTTCTTCCCACTTTATCTTTCAATTTCCAAACTCTTTCTAAAAACCTTCTTGCTCCAACAACTCCTCTTTCTTGCCAGGCAATTTCTTGGTCAAAGGGTCCCATGAACATCTCATAAACTCTTAAAGAATCTGCTCCAAATTTTTTGCAAATATCGTCTGGATTAACGATGTTTCCGTATCTCTTTGACATTTTCCTTCCGTCGGGACCCAAAATCAAACCGACTGATTTTAATCTCAAAAATGGCTCTTTTGTCGAAACTACTCCAATATCATACAAAAACTTGTGCCAAAATCTTGCATAAATTAAATGCCTTGTTGCATGCTCTGCTCCTCCGACATATAAATCAACTGGCATCCAATATTTCTCTTTTTTCTTTGAAATTAATTCCTTTTTGTTTTTTGGATCAATGTACCTTAAATAATACCAACAAGATCCTGCCCATTGTGGCATTGTATTCGTTTCCCTTTTTGCAGGTCCTCCGCATTTTAGACACCTGGTATTTACCCATTTTTCAATTTTTGCCAAAGGAGATTCACCAGTTCCTGTAGGTTCGTAATATTTAACTTTTGGAAGTTTGACTGGAAGATCTTTTTCTGGAACGCAAACCCAGCCAGGATTTAATAGTTCTCCTTTATTAAATTCCCCTTTTTTATAATTTCCTTCCAAAATTCTCTTTTTACAATTTTCACAAAAGACTAAAGGAAATGGTTCTCCCCAATATCTTTGCCTTGCAAAAACCCAATCTCTAATCTTGTAATAAACTTTTTTCCCTCCAATTTTTCTCTCTTTTAACCACCTTGCCATTTTTTCTTTCGCTTCTTTCGAACTCAATCCTGAAAACTTCCCAGAATTTACCAAAATTCCTTCTCCCTCGTAGCATTCTCCTTCTTTTTGCCCTCCTTCTATTACTTTTCTAATTGGCAAATTGAATTTCTTTGCAAACTCAAAATCCCTTTTATCATGGGCTGGAACTCCCATTACAGATCCCGTTGCATAATCTGCCAAAACATACTCTGAAACAAAAATCGGAACTTTCTCTTTGTTGAAAGGGTTTTCTGCTAAAATTCCCTCAACCTTAATTCCAGTTTTCTCTTTTTCCCTTTCTTCTGCCAATTTTGCCTCAACTTCCTTTTTGTATTTTTCAATTTCTTTCCAATTTTCGATTTTATCTTTCAATTTTTCTAAAATTTTATTTTCTGGCGCTAAAACTACATATGTCATTCCAAAAACTGTATCAATCCTTGTTGTGAAAACTTTGATTTTCTCTTTCAATTCCTCATTTCCCTTGAAAACCTTCATTTCAAACTTAACACCTTCTGATTTCCCAATCCAATCTTTTTGCATTTTTATTATGTGCTCTGGCCAATTTAAATATTTTAAGTCTTCTAAAAGCCTATCAGCATATTTTGTGATTTTTATTATCCATTGCCTCAAAGGTTTTTTTTCAACTTTCGATCCGCATCTTTCGCACCTTCCCTTTTCTAAATCTTCGTTTGCCAAACCCGTTTTGCAAGAAGGACACCAATTTATTGGCTCAAAGCTCTCATAAACTAAGCCTGCTTTAAAAAGCTGTAAAAATATCCATTGAGTCCATTTGTAATAAGCTGGGTCAGTAGTGTTAATTTCCCTTTCCCAATCATAAGTAAAACCAATTTTCGAGAGTTGTTTTTTAAAATTTTTAATGTTTTGCCTTACTGCCACTTCTGGATGGATTTTATGCTCAATTGCATAATTTTCTGCTGGCAATCCAAACGCATCCCAACCCATTGGATGCAATACATTATAGCCTTGCATCATTTTCATTCTTGAAATTACATCGGTTGCAATGTATCCTCTCAAATGTCCAACATGAAGACCAGCTCCCGAAGGATAGGGAAACATATCCAAACAATAAAATTTTGGCTTTTTTGGAATATCTTTCGTCCTATAAATTTTTTCCTCTTCCCAAATTTTCTGCCACTTTTTTTCAATTTTTTGAGGATTGTATCGCATATTTTTTATTTTAGCAGAAAAAAATTAAAGGAAGCAAAGCTTCCATAAAAATCATAAAAAATAAAGGGAGTTAAGGTGCTGAAAGGTGCTTAATGTAGCTTGCCGGCAGATTTCCTTCGTGTTCTTCTGAAATCACTTGTAATCCCGATTCATTCACTTCTATAACCTGTTTGAGAGTCCCGCGCATTCCGTTTTTGGTGAAAACCTGAGTAGTTAAAAGATATCTTTTTCCAGGCTGCAATTTGTAATAGCAGATGTCGTGGGGATAGGGAGTTTTTTTCGTTTCTGTTTTGTAAGGTTTTATTTTTTCTCCACTGGGTAACTCGAAAATTTTTTCTCTTACTTCACCATCTTTGCAACGCCCGCATTTCAAAGTTATTTTGATTCCCTCAATTTTCATCCTTTCCCCCCACCGACAGGATTTTTTCCTGCCGGCGAACTGCCCACCAAATTTCGATGAGCAGATCGCCAACAGAAAATTGATTTTAAAGAGCTAAAATTTTTAGGGCCTCCTTTTGGGAGGCCCTTGAAGTATGTTCTTTTCTATTAAAATTTATTTAAAAGGGCCTCCCAACAAAAAAACCAAAATCAAAATGAATTTTGTTGAGAGGCCAATTTTGTTTTGATTTAAAATCTTTTGCATATATTAAATTGATTAGCAAACCCAAAAACCCTTGTCAAGGGGCTTAAAATAAAATGCAGGTAGATTAACTACCCATTGTACTTTGATTAAAGAGCTTCTTCATGACTCGCGCCGCTATTTCGGGCCTCACTCGTAATCTAGCTTTTTAAACCATCGAATTTTTTTAGTTCGCGCTTTACTTATAGTCCTCGCAAATACCCTAGCTCATGCATATCTTTAAATCTTGTAAAAAATTATTACTCGCGCATCTCCCTTGGATCTCGCTTTGGCAAGAGCTCGCGCTTTTACTTTGGAGGTCTCGCTTTTATAGCAGCTCGGCCGTATCTATAGGCCTCGCTAATAGATCCCATTTATGTTTTGACTCGCGCATCTCCAATAGGTCTCGCATCCCTCATGGCTCGCGCTTATTCCCTAGTCTCGCAAAAAGGGTAGCTCCATGTACCTTTTCTAGTTCTCGTCCATAAACTAGTTTTAATTTTGCGCGTATTTCATCACGCGCCTACACTATGTTTGCAGAGTATTAGCTCGCGCACATTCAATAGATCTCGCAATTACCTTAGCTCGCGCATTATCCAAGGATCTTGCACCCTAAGCAGCTAACGCGCTCTTAGCCTAGGCTTCGCATATCCAATGGCTCGCGCGGACTCCTTAGGTCTCGCTCCAAATATGGCTCGTGAATCTTTTTTAAACCTCACCACGCGCTGACCCCTTAGGTCTCGCGCGTAACATAGCTTCCGCGCAGCCTCCATGGATCTCGCGCATGGTCTAGCTTTTTACGAAATTTTTAGTCGCGCCTTTACTATAGTCCTCGTAAATACTTTAGCCTAGATGGTAGCTAACGCGCAGCCGTCTCAGATCTCGCATGCCCACTAGCTCGCGTAAACCCCATAGGTCCCGCTTATGCTTTAGCTCGCGTGTTTTAGAAAGGTTTCGCGCGAACCGAATAGATCTCGCATTTTCCTTAGCTCGCGCATCATCCAAGGGCCTCGCCTCCTAAGCAGCTAACGTGCCATTTTTAGGCATCCCTTCCAACCTAGCTTTGGCGCGCATGATAGGTTAATTGCTCATGCCCTTTGATTAAAAATCTGATTTTGGCTCGCGCCTCTTCGATAGGCCTCGTGTACTCATTAGCTCGCGCTGCTCCCTTAGGTCTTGCATATCCCTTAGCTCGCCTACACCTCTAAGTCTCGCTTGAGGAATAGTTTATATTTTTTCGCAAGCCTTAAACTCTTTTTAGCGGCGTATCTCCAATAGCTCTCGCATCATTCATGGCTCGCGCTCTTGTTGTAGGTCTCGCATCACTGTCAGCTCGCGCTTTTAGTAGAGGTCTCGCATGAGGAGTACCTTTACTCGGTTTTAAATAGCTACTTTAATTTTATTTGCCCTATCCTTCCTTGTCAAATAAAAAAAGGTTAGGAAAATAAAGAACCTAACCTTTGCGCTTTGTTTATTCTTCCAAATCCCTTATCGGTGGAATGTAAGATTCTTTTGGATGGCCGAGGACTGCAAAAGCGTAGGAAAATTCTGGCCCCGCTGGGAGACCCTCTGCTTTCCTACACTCTTCCCATAAGTGGTTTACGAAAATCTGCATTGTCTTTCTTAAGGCACGTTGATGGATATGTCCTTCTGAAATCACTCCGGGCGGTTCATACTTTTTGCCATCCCTTTCAGGAAGTTTCGTTGCCGGTACTATCCTCAATCCTTTCTCTTTTGCCTTTTTTATTTCGGCTTCTTTGAACTGTAAATAGAGCCTTCTATACCCACTTTTGCTTTTTCCAGTTTCTCGATCAACTTGCCGGATAAAGCTGGGACCGAGTCGCCCCAATAGAGCGCTTTTTAGCTTCAAATTGCAATGCAATTTTTCTCCTTTAACACGTCTTGACTTTTTGGGATCCCCTAACCCCGCGTACTGTCGCATCTGACTAGGATTTTTAAAGTGGGTTCCCAATGTCTCTCCGGGTCCCAAAGCCGACTCGAACCCCCCTTTTATTTGGGCGGCTAAAAGTAAGTCTATTCCATACAAGAATCTCAACCAATTTTGCCAAACTGGCCAGGACTCAATCGCCTCATTAATTATTTTCATTATCGTTTCTTCCTGCAGTTTATATCTGCGATACATCTCCTCGGTCCAACTGCTCCATTTTCCCTCCTCGATTAGCAAAGGTTTAACGTATTCTATGATTTTTGCGAAAGGTTTCTTCGATTTAACCATTCTTACCAGATTAAAGTAGGGTTCGGCCTGCTCCTTATTTTCAAGGGCTTCTAATTTTTTACTTGCTTCTTCAAAAGCTTCTTCAAAACTTTCTTTTTTTCTTAAAGCCTCTTCAAAATCCAAGACTACTTTCAGTACTTTCTCATCATTAATCCTTCGTTTTAGCGCGTGCTTTGCCCTGCTAACTATTTTAAGCTGGTAGGCAATTCTCCTCCTTTGAGATTCCCAGAATTCTTCCACCATATCAGAGAGCTCTGTCCCCCTTGGCAGAGCCAATAGCATTCTTTCTTCAAACGGTCTTTCCTCTTCTATTTTTTCCTCCTTCAATTTTAAACGCCTCTATTTCGCACAATATCAAATAGAGAAAATTATGTCAAGAGATTTAGAGTAGAATTATTTTAAACTTTTGGAAAGAGATGTTCTATTTTCTTTCCTTCGATTTGCTTTTTAATTTTTTCAGCTGTTTGAGGTAAAAAGGGTTCCAAAAATTTTGCTAGTTGAGAAAGAGAAAACAATAAGTTTCCCATTAATTCTTTTTGTTCCTTCTTTTTCTCCCAGGGTTTCTTTTCTTGAATATATCTGTCGCAAAAACCTATCAAATCCCAAACCAAGGCCAGAGCCTCATTGAACCTAAATCCCTCAATAGCTTTTTTAAATTCCCTCGAAACTTTTTCAATTTCTGCTTTGATTTTTGGATCCCTCTTTTTAAATTTTTTTTCTGAAAAAGGAATGATTTTGAATTTCTTTGCCAATACCACTATTCTAGCTGTCAAATTTCCCAATCCTGCTGCTAAATCTGAGTTATACCTTTTTTTAAATTTTTCAAAAGTGAAATCTAAATCTTCAAAAGGAGAAGACTCTCTCAAAAGAAAATATCTCAGGGGGTCTGCTCCGTATTTTTCGATTATTTCCAATGGATTGACAATGTTTCCTAAACTTTTTGACATTTTTTGCCCTGCCACAGTTATAAATCCATGAACTAAAATCCTCCTTGGAAGTTCGATTTTTGCTGAAAGGAGCATCGCTGGCCAATAGATTGCGTGAAATTTTAGGATATCCTTTCCGATAATATGTAAATCCGCCGGCCAGTATTTTTTGAAAGTTTTTTCATCCCTTCCATAACCTATTGCTGAAATATAATTTGTCAAAGCATCAAACCAAACATAAATTATTTGGGATCTATCTCCTGGAACGGGAATTCCCCATCCTTTCATTCTTTCTCTCGGTCTCGAAATGCTAAAATCTTCCAAACCAGATCTAATAAAACTCAAAACTTCGTTTTTTCTTTCTCTTGGAAAAATCTCAATTTCGTCTCTTTCGATTATTCTTTCTAGGTCTTTTTGATATTTTGACAATCGAAAGAAGTAATTTTCTTCAGAAACTACTTCTGGTTTTTTCAAATGATAAGGGCAAAGCCCATCTTTTAAATCCTTTTCTTTTAAAAATGCCTCGCAACCCGTGCAATAAAGCCCGGTATAGCTTTTTTTATAGATGTCTCCTGCCTCCTTGCATTTTATCCAAAGTTTTTTAACTCCTGGCCAATGGATTTTTTTGTTTGTAGTTCGAATGAAATAATCGAAAGATATGTTAAATTTTTTCCAAAGATTTTTTGCAAAATTTACGTTTTGATCTACAAATTCCTTTGTTGGAATTCCTTCTTTTTCAGCAGCCAAAACATTTTTTTGAGCATTCTCATCCGTTCCTGTTAAGAAAAAAACATCCTCTCCTAAATTCCGATGGTATCTAGCTAAGACATCAGCTTGGACTTTCTCTAAAGAATGTCCCAGATGAACTTTTGCATTTACGTAGTCGATTGCAGTTGTGAGATAGAATTTTCCCTTCATGTGTTTATATTTTATTATTTTCCCACAATCACTACAAATTCTCCCTTTAGAGGGCTTTTTTCTATCTTTTCGATAACCTCATCAATCTTTCCCCGATAAATTGTTTCAAACTTTTTTGTTAATTCTCTAGCAACTACTATATTCTTCGCTGCTCGCTGCTCACTGCTCATTGCATTTTTTAATTCTTTTAAACTCTTTAAAATCCTATAAGGCGATTCGTAAAAAATTACCGGATATTTTGATTCCAAAATTTCCCTCAAAACTTCTTTTCTCTTTTTCTTTTTTGGCAAAAATCCAAAAAACAAAAATCTATCCATTGGAAAACCAGAAACTGAAGCAGCGCAAGTTAGGGCAGAAGGACCTGGAATTGGAATGATTTTCACTTTCTCCCCCAACTTATTGATTACCTCTTCAATCAATTTATTCCCAGGGTCAGAAACTCCCGGAGTTCCAGAATCAGAAACTAAGGCTAAATTTTTCCCCTCTTTTAAAAGGGAGATTATGTAATCTATCTTCTGAAGCTTTGAATGTTGGTGATAGCTCAAAAGTGGCTTTTTAATTTGATAGCGATCGAGCAATTTTTTTGTTACTCTGGTATCCTCGCATAATATCAAATCCACTTCTTTTAAAATCCTTAAGGCCCTCAAACTAATATCTTCCAGGTTCCCAATAGGAGTTGCGACAATGTACAAATTTGCCATTATATTTCTCTTTTGAAAATTTCTTTTGCTATTTCAATAACCGTTGCTGCTAGAGGAATTGAAAAGATTGCTCCCCAAAGTCCCAAAATTTTTCCTCCGATTAAAAGGGAAACTAAAGTTAAGAATGGGGAAAGACCGACAAATTTTTTTGTCAAAATTGGACCCAGAATATTTGCATCTATTTGTTGAATCAAAATAAAAGCTAAAGTTGCAAAAAGAGCTTTTTGAAAAGAATTTAAAAAAGAAATGATAAAAATTAAAATTCCTGAGACTACTGGACCTAAAATCGGAATGAGATTTAAAAAACCAGAAAGCAAACTTAAAGAAAAGACATAATCTACTTTGAAAACCTTTAAAGACAAAAGGGTTAAAACAAAAACAAAAAGGCAACTCAAGATTCTAGTCGCAAACCATGCCGAGACTTTTTCTTGACAGTTTCTGAAAACTTCTACAAATTTTTCTTCTTTTTCCCTCGGAGAAAAAAATCTAATTATTCTTTCTCCTATTCCCTTCTCAAGAGAAATGAAGATAGAAAGGAAAAATACTGTTAGGGTTGTAAAAACTCCACCAAAGATTGCAAAGATTGCTGAAAAAATGCTTTTTGATGCCTTGATTAACCAATCCTGAAAAGTTTTCAAAAGATCTTCAAAATTTTCAGATGTTAAGATCCCAAAGCTTTTCAGGGTTGGAGAAATTTTTTCAAAATATTCTGGAATTGATTTGATTAGTTTTTGAGATTCTGAAAAAATTGGAGAAACCAAAAAGAAAATTAAAATTCCAAGAAATGAAAAAAGGGAAAGATAAATAAATAAAACTGAAATTGGCCTTGAAACCTTTTTTTCTTCAAAAAAAGAAATTGCAGGTTCAACCAAAAAAGAGAGTATAAAAGCAAAAAGAATCAAAACCAAAATGTCTTTCACTAAATAGAGAAGGTAAAGCAAAAATAAAAAAGCGCAAATTCTAAATATTGTTTTCCAAGAAAGATCGAGAGCCCTTTCTTCTCTCATATTTTTAAAATTTCCTTTTTTACTTCTTTTGGTCCGATTAAAGCCAAATTCAATTTTTCTGGTCTAAAAATCTCTCTTGCTAATTCTAAAATATCGTTTTGGGAAACTTTGTCTATTTTCTTGAAAATTTGTTCTGGTGTTAAAATTCTTTTTTCCAAAATTTCTTGAGTTGCAAAGAAAGAGGCCTTAGCATCAGAAGATTCCAGCAAAATGTTAATTTTTCCTTTTAAACAATCTTTCGCCTTCTTCAATTCTGATTTTGAAACCCCTTCTCTCCTTATCTTTCTGTACTCTTTCAATATCTCTGAAATTCCCTCTTCTAATTTCTCATTACTCAACCCTGCCCTTGTAACTAAATAACCTGTATCTGGATCAGAAAAGGCATCTGTCTCAATGTAATAGGCAATCCCAAGTTTTGTCCTAATTCTTTCAAAAAGCCTCGAACTCATCATCCCTCCCAAAATCAGAGCTAAAATCTCCTGAGTATATCTCCTTTCATCAAAGATGTTAAATCCTCTCACTCCAAGGCAAACGTGGGTTTGGTCAGTTTCTCTTTTCTCAAACAAAATTTCTGGTTTTTCTTGTTTTTCTATTACTTTCGGTTTTCCCCTGCTTTTTCCAATTTTTATTTTTGAGAAAAATTTCTTTACCTTATTAATCCCTTCTTTTTCATTAAAGTTTCCCGCTAGGCAAATGATGGTATTTGGGGCTATATACTGAGCTTCCCTATATTCTAGTAAATCCTTTCTTGAAATTTTGCTTACTGTTTCAATCTCTCCTGCAACATCCCAACCAGCAGGTTGGTCTCCATACAAGAGCTTTTGCCACAAAACTTGAACATGCTCCATTGGATGGTCCTTTCTCATATTTATCTCTTCGATTATCACCCCCCTCTCTTTTTCAATTTCCTTTTCTGGTAAAGTTGAATTCAAAAAAATGTCTGAGACCCAATCCAAAGCTAATTCAAAATGTTCTCTTGAAACTTTTGCAAAATACCCAGTGTATTCTTGGGAAGTAAAAGCATTGTAAATTCCTCCAACTTTATCCAAAGTTTCAGCTATTTCCAAAGAAGACGGCCTTTTCTTTGTCCCTTTAAAGTACATGTGCTCTAAAAAATGAGAGATTCCTTTTTCCTCCTTCTTTTCATACTTTGATCCAGTCCCAACTAAAACCAAAACTGTCACTGTTTGAGTACTTTTTGAAGGAACGGTAATAATCCTTAATCCGTTTTTGAGGGTGGTTTTCTTAAACATCTTCAAGCTTTTCTCTTAAAATTTTCACCAAATTTTCGATCTTTACCCTTTCTTGTTCCATCGTATCTCTGTCTCTAATCGTTACTGTATCATCCTTTAGGGTATCGAAATCGATTGTCACACAATAAGGAGTCCCAATCTCATCTTGCCTTCTGTATCTTCTCCCAATTGATCCTACCTCATCGTATTGGCACACAAAATGAGGTTTTAAAATTTGATAAACTTCCCTTGCTTTCTCAACCAATTCCTTTTTATTTTTCACTAAAGGAAGTACTGCAACTTTAATCGGAGCTACTTTTTTGTCGAGCTTTAACAAAATTTCAATTTCTTTTGTTGGTTTTGTTGTCTTTGTTCTTCCTCCTTTTATTTCTTGATAAGCATCGCAAATTAGCGCTAAAAATATTCTATCAACACCGCATGAAGGCTCTATCACGTAGGGGATGTAACTTTTTTTTTCCTTTTCATCATAATACTCCAAATTTTGACCAGAAAATTTTTGATGCTGTTTCAAATCAAAATCTGTCCTGTTTGCAATTCCCTCAATCTCCCCCCAGCCAAAAGGAAATTTGTACTCAATGTCGACGCAGGCCTTTGCATAATGGGCCAATTCCTCTTTTTTGTGTGGCCTTATCCTTAAATTTTCTTTTCTTATCCCCAAAACTTCAATGTACCATTTCATCCTTTCTTTCACCCAATACTCGAACCATTTCTCATCTTCCCCTGGTTTAACAAAAAATTCCAGCTCCATTTGTTCAAATTCTCTTGTCCTAAAAAGAAAATTTTTTGGCGTTATTTCGTTCCTAAAAGCCTTTCCAATTTGGGCTATCCCAAAGGGAATTTTTTTTCTCTGAGTTTCCAAAACGTTTTTGAAATTTACAAAAATTCCTTGGGCAGTTTCTGGTCTCAAATAGCTTTTTGTGCTCTCATCCTCTACAGGACCGACGAAAGTTTTTAGCATTAAATTGAATTGCCTTGGAGGAGTTAATTTTCCACCGCATTCTGGACACTTTATTTTTTCAATAACTTTTCCAATGTCTCTCATTTCCTCTTTTGTATAAACTCCAATCTCATCTAGCTTTACTGAATTTTTCAATTCTTCTACTAAGTGATCCGCCCTAAACCTTTTGTGGCAAGACTTACACTCTGTTAAAAGATCGAAAAACCTTTCCACATGCCCTGAGGCCTTCCAAACGTTTGGATTTTGAATTATTGAAGAATCCAAACCTACAACGTCATCCCTTTCTTGAACTACTTTTTTCCACCAAAGCCTCTTAATGTTGTTTTTCATTTCAACTCCCAGAGGACCGTAATCGTAAAAACCCTGAATTCCACCATAAATTTCAGAAGAAGGAAAAATAAATCCTCTCCTTTTACAAAGTGAAACAATTTTTTCCATCAAATTTTCCATATCTTTTATTTTAACTTCTTTTCCCAAATGAAAAATTTGCTCGTCAAATACCCGCCCTTGACCCGCAAACTTATTGAACGATTCCCATCTCTGGTTTGATTTGGGGATCGTCTGGTAAGGCAGTAGTGATTGGAGTAGATGTTGCTTCTAAAATCTTCTCTGTCCAAGTATCCTCGCCAGAAATCTTAATTTCTCCAATGATTTCTGGAGTTTGTCCTCTTTGAGATTCTGTTGGTAAAAAGGCAACTTGAAAAGCAATGCTCAATGGAGGAGTGAAAACTCCTTTACCTCTCTTTAACTCTCCCAGAGACCAAACTATTTCTCTCGAATTTGGATCGAAGGAAAATTTTGATGCCATTTCCTCTGGAAAGATTTTTCCTGTTAAGCTGACGTATTCTGACAATTTTGCCCTAACTTTCACGTCTTTAACATCAGAATAATAGTTTTTAACTTGCCACAAAATTGTATAGGTTGTTGTTTCTCCAACTCTTGGTGGAATCGGCCCAGAGTTTCCAAAAACCTCATCGTAATAGAAACCTTTCTGGACAACTTCAATCTTTGAAGAAATTTTTGTTATAAATTCTTCTCTCATTTGCAAAATGAAAACCTTATTTTTTAAAATCGGATTTTTGACATTTCCCAAATCGTCTTTTAGCTTTATCCAAAAATCAACTTTCCCTTCATCGGTTGGAGCCAAATATTGAAGTTTTGGAACCCTTCTCCAATCAAAAATTACTGAATCATCTCCTGGTTTGCATTCTCCCAAATCTGATTTTATTGTGTTGAAATCGAAGGCATCCCCTTCCAATTTTGAAATCAAAAACAAATTTTTCATTTCTTCATCTCCAATGTTTTTGAAATAAATCGTATAATGCAACCATTCACCAGGAGTTGCTACGTATTGTGGATTTCCGTTGATTTCTTGCCTCAAAAATATCGAGGGTTTAACAATTTCAACTCCCTTTTCAATTTCTTTTAAAACAATAAATTGATTTTCTTTTAAAAGTCCAATTCTTGCTTTAAAAATCTCTACTTTACCAATTTCACCAGAAATCTTCCCCTGAATTTCAATCCTTCCGCCTTCAGATCTATTCAAAACTAGAATTTCCCATTCTGTTTTTTCAATAGATTTTGGGTTTGAACTAAAAAATTCAAAGCTTTGAGGATAATCTACTTGGACCCTTAAATTTGTTAAAGGTAAATCAACGTTAGAAAAGTAATCCAACTTGAAATTGAGCTCTTTTCCAGTTTCAATTTTTGATGGCAAATCGAATTCGAAAGTAATTGGAACTGATTTAATTTGGGTTGAAAAAGAAGTGGAAACTGAATACCTTGCTTTTAAATTTTTTGGCCTAAAACTCATCGTTGCCTTTGCAACCTTTAGCTCGCCTTCTCTCCCAAAAATCCTTAATTTGAAAGAAAAACTATTCTCTTCACCAGGATAGATTGCAACTCCAAGCTTTTCCTCTTTTAAAACCTCCCTTTTTGCCAATTCATCATTTTTCAAAGAACCATCTGGTAGTTCAAAAATTAATTCTGGTTCTTCCAACCTAAAATTTCCATTGTTTTTGTATTTGACAATGAATTCAACTTCTTTGCCAACTGTAACTTCGCTTGGTCCCAAAATTTCAAGCTTCAAAACTTCCTTTGAGTAAACATTTTTTTTGAAATTCCAATAAAAAAAAGCTCCTGTCAAAATGAAAACTAAAATTAAAATTTTAAACAAATTTAGCCTCATTTTCAGTTAGAAAACGAAAATAAGAATTCGAAATTTTTGATAGCTCTTCAAATTCCTTTTCTTTGATTTTCAACCTTTGCAAAAAATCGAAATCCTTTTCTAAAATTATTCTCAAAATTTTAACTAAATTTTGACTAATTTCTCTTCCCTTCTTTGTTTTTTGAAAACAAACTGGACAAATCGTTCCCCCTTCTTTTTCGCTAAAATAAATCTTTCCTGAGCTCAATCTTTTCTGACAAACACTGCAAGAATAAAGCTCTGGCTTTTCCCCTAAAATTGAAACAAAATTCCAAAAAAAATAATAATATTGTAAATTGCAAATTTTAAATGGCAAACTGGGATCGTTTAAATTTTTAAAAGTGTCTAAAATCAAATTCCAAATTCTTTCATCTTTTTCCTCCCCTTTTATTAATCCATCCAAAACTTCAGAAATTTGATAGGCAATCGAAAGCCTTTTAAAACTTCTCCTTAAATTTTTGAATTTCTCAATTAAAAGAGCGTCAGTCAATCTCTTATAAATTTTTCCTTGGATAAACTCAATTTCTGAAAGATAGAAAATATCAATTTGAGATCTAAGCTTTGAGGAAATTTTTCTGATTCCCTTTCCCAAAACCTCAATTTTTCCAAAATCTTTTGTGAATATTTTGAAAATTTGATCCGCCTCTCCTCGATCTTCTTTTTTGAAAACGAAACCGAAGGTTCGATAACGAAGGAACATTTTATAATCCAAATTTTTCTTTCAAAATCTCGGCCAATGTTTTTGCTTTATATTCTCCAATTTCTTGTCTAACTTTCTTTGCTATTTCCCTTATCTCAGAAGAGGAAGAGCTTCCAGGCTCTTTTAACTCTTTTATTAAAGCTTGAATTTTCCCTACTTCTCCCTTTTCGATGATTTCGCCAAAAACTTTTTTGTCCCCCAAAATTTCTCCAATTTTCTCCCTTTTCTCTTTTGGTAAACCTATCTTCTCAAAATACTCTTCTTTCTTTAACTCCTGAGAAAAAAACTTTGTTTCGATCCAACCCCTTTCTCCAAAAAGGGATGGTTTTTTCTCTGAAGAAGCTGTTAGCTTTTCTTTAGGCTTTTCTGGAACCTTAGGCCTTGGCTCTTTTGGTGGAGGAACTTTTTCCACTGATTTTTTTAATTGTCAAAATTATTTCTTCATCATCGACCTTTACTTTTCTTTCTAAATCAAATTTCCCTTCCTTTTTCTTTAGATCTAAAATCCTTGCCTCTTTTAAGATACTTTCTTTATTTCTTTCTAAAATTTTCAAAACTTCTTCGCTTCCAGAATATCCAACAAAAATTTTATCTTTTGGTTTCAAACCAGCTTCTTTTCTCATCTCTTGAATATGCCTAATTATTTCTCTTATTACTCCCTCCTCTTTTAGCTCCGGAGTGATTTTTGTATCCAATTTAAATTCTCTGCCAAAACTTACTTTTTTTACATTAACTTCGTCCTTTATTAATTCTAATAATTCTGGTTCTTTTTTCAACCAATAATTTTTAATTTGTAATTCATTCAATGGTTGCCTCACTCTAATTTTTGCTTTTTGCCTTTCTGCCAATGCCAAAGAGACGATTTCTCTCACTTTTTCCATTTTTCTCTCTAATTTTTTATCAATTAATTTCTCATTCACCCTTGGCCAATTTTCCAAATGGACTGAAATTGGGAATTTAAAATTCAAATTTTGGATTCTTTGATAAACAAACTCAGACAAAAACGGCAAAAATGGAGCTAAAATTTTTGAGAGATTCAACAAAACAAACTTTAATGTTTGGGAGGCCTCTTTCAATTCTTTTTCGCTTTCTGGTTTTTGGAATCTTCTCCTCGCTCTTCTGATGTACCACAAAGATAGATCTTCGATGACAAATTTTTCAATTAATCTCCCAGCTCTCGTTATGTCGTAGTTTTCAAAATTTTTTGTCACTTCTTTAATAAGGCTTTCGGTTCTTGAGATTATCCATTTGTCAAGAATATTTTTGGATTTTGGGCTTGCCACTTCTTTTTTCTTTGCATAAGTTTCAAAAAACAAATAGCAATTCCATAGAGTTAAAATAAATTTTCTTAAGACTTCAGCAATGTCCTTTTCTGAAAAAAGCTTTGGGTCCCAAGGCTGATTGAAAGTGAAAAAATACCATCTCGTTGCTTCAACTCCGTATTTTTGAATAATGTACCAGGGGTCGACGACGTTTCCTTTTGACTTCGACATTTTCTCTCCCTTTTCATCCAAAACGTGTCCTAAAGAAATAACGTTTTTATATGCCGGGCCAAAACCCATTAAAGTGGAAATTGCCAAAAGTGTATAAAACCACCCCCTTGTTTGATCTATCCCCTCTGCAATGTAATCTGCGGGAAAAAGTTTTGGTTTTTTACCATTTTCAAATGGCCAATGGTACTGAGCGAATGGCATTGCTCCGGAATCAAACCAACAATCGATAACCTCTGGAACCCTTTTCATTTCTCCTTGGCATTTTGGACAGAAAAATTTTATTTCATCGATATAAGGTTTCTGGAAATCTAAATTTCCCTTTTTGTCATAAGGCAAAAGTTTGAACTCGATTTCTCTCAATTCTCCCAATTTCATTTTCCTTGGCTCAATTTTTTCAAAAAATTCTTTGATTGAATAACCCTTAATCGCTCCTTCTAGCATTGCAAATGGTCTTTGATGCCCAACGATTAAAATTGTTTTTCCAGAATACTTTCTCTCCAGTGCCTTAAAGAAATTGTAAATTCTCATTTTCACTTGGTTGTAACTTTCCCCTCCTCTTGGAGCTTTCACAAATTTTTCCTCGTAACTTTTCCAAAATGAATTATGTTCTTTAATGGTTTTTCCCTCAAAAATCCCTGCTTTAATGTCCCTCAATCTCTTATCAAAAATTAATTTCACCCCAAGTTCCTTTGCCAAAATTTCAGCAGTTTGTCTTGTCCTCAAAAGGTCCGAAGAAATTATTAAATCGATCTTTTCTTTCTTTAATTTCTTTGCGACTTTCAAAATTTGCTCTTTCCCCTTTTCTGTCAAAGGACAGGGAACTTTTTCTGGCAAAGTAGAAATCAAAATTCCCTTAACATTCATTTCTGATTCTCCATGTCTCAAGATTAAATATCTATTTTTTGAAAACTTTTGTTTTATTAAGTCTTCTCTACTTCCGATTACTTCCTGATGACCACAACTTTGGCATTTCCAAATTGGCAAAGGAGTTCCCCAATATCTTTCTCTAGATAGTGCCCAATCTTTAACTTCCCTTAGCCATTCTCCAAACCTTCCCTCTTTCAAATGTGCTGGAATCCAATTTATTTTTTTGTTGTTTTTAATTAAATCCTTTTTCACTGCAGTCATTTTAATGAACCAGCTTTTCTTTGCGTAATATAAAAGAGGGGTTTTGCATCTCCAGCAAAACGGATAATCGTGCTCGTACAATTCTTCTCTAAATAAAACTCCCTTTTCTTTTAAATCTTGAATTATTAAAGGATCCGCATCCTTTACAAAAAGTCCAGCAAATTTTTTAACCTCTAATTTGAACTTTCCTTCCTCATCAACATTCAAAATCACTGGAAATTTCTTCTCATTTTGCATTTTGCATTTTGCATTTTGCATTTTTATTAATTCCATATCTTCTTCCCCAAAAGCAGGAGCAATGTGAACTAAACCTGTACCTTCTTCCAATGAAACAAAATCTGCTCCCAAAACTTCCCAAATCTTTTCTTTTCCAAAATCTGGCTGATAGAAATCGAAAACCGCTTGATATCTCAAACCGATTAAATCTTTTCCTTTTACTTCCCTCAAAATTTTCCCCTCGATATTCAATGCTTTTGCTCTTTCTTTTGCCAAAATCAAAACTTCCCCTTCTTTTTCCAAAAGGATATAGTCAAAATTTGGGTTTACTGCTATTGCAACATTTCCTGGTAATGTCCAGGGAGTTGTAGTCCAAACCAAAAGAGAGCAATTTTTATATTCTGGGTTTAAAACTCTAAATTTTACATAGATTGCAGGTTCCTTTATCCTTTTGTATCCTTGGGCAACTTCATGCGAGGATAGAATCGTTTGGCAGCGGGGACAATAAGGAGAAACTTTTAAGTCTTCGTACAACAATCCCTTTTCCCAGATCTTTTTTAGCAAAAACCAAACTGATTCGATGTATTCTGGCTCATAAGTTATGTAAGGATTTTTCAAATCCAACCAAAAGCCAATTCTTTCTGTCAATTTTTCCCAATCTTTTTTGTATTCCCAAACTGATTTTTTGCACAAAAAGTTGAATTTTTCTATTCCAAAATTTTCAATATCTTTTTTTGTCTTTGCCCCAATTTTCTTTTCTATTTCCAATTCAACCGGAAGCCCATGGGTATCCCATCCTGCCTTTCTCAAAACTCTAAACCCTCTCATCGTCTTATAACGACAAACTATATCTTTAAAAACCCTACTCAAAACATGGTGCAGACCTGGTTTTGCATTGGCAGTCGGAGGCCCTTCGTAAAATACAAAATCCTTTTTCCTTTTTTCAATCGATCTTTCAAAAATTTGGTTTTTCTTCCAAAACCTCAAAACTTTTTCCTCCAATTTTGGAAAATTTACTTCCATTTAATTTTCTCTGTTTAATTTTATTACAAATTCTTTTAAAATTGAATAAAATTTCTTTAACCCTTCAATGCTTATCCACTCTTTTTCGGAATGATGCCCTCCTCCTTCCGGCCTCACTAAAATAACCGGAATTTTCTTTTCAAGAAAAAAGCGAGCATCTGAGGAACCATGAGAAAAAGAGAAATTTGGTTTTACTTTAAGTTTTTCTTTCAAAATTTCAAGAAAAGTTTTGACATATTTATTTTCTAAATCGATTTGATAAGATTCTGCGAGGGCGATTTCTTCAATTTTAAATCTAAATTCCTTCTTTAATTCATTCAACTTTGCCTTAATTTTCTTTCTCTCATCTTCGTTTAGAAAGCGAATATCTAAAAATGCCTGGGCAAAATCTGAAACTTGGTTTGTTGCCTTTCCTCCTTCAATTTTCCCGATTGTTAAAGTCCTGTGCCAATGGTTTTTTATTTTGCAAGGTTCTTTTGGAAAAAATTTTTTGAATTCTTTTAAAAATTCAATCAATTTTTCATTCGCTCCTTCCCCTTCCCACGGTCTTGAACCATGGGCAGATTTTCCAAAAAATTTTACTTTTAAATGCCAAGCTCCTTTTGCCTCTTTCACAATTTTCCAGTCTGAACCACCATCTGGCAAAAACACAACTTTGCTTTTGAACCCTTTCTCTATCAATTTTTTAGTCCCAAAAAATCCTCCTGTTTCTTCATCAGAAGTTATCATCATTCCAAAATCCATTTTTTTCAAATCATTTTTTAATTCTGCAATTAATTTCAAATAGCAAGCAATCGCAAATTTCATATCATAAACTCCTCTTCCGAATGCCCTTCCTCCTTTTATTTTCAAACTAAGAAGTTCTGAGGAGGCGGGAACAACATCAAAATGGGCTGCCAAAAAAATCTTTGGGTTTTTAGTCTTAGTCAAAGCAACTAAAGATGGGTGGCCTGAAAATTCAAAGTATTTTAGTTTCAGAGGAAATTTTTTTAAAAAATTTAAAATCCAAAAAATCCCTCTTTTTTTCTCTTTTAAATTCTGAGGCGTACTTTCAAAAGAAACAAGCTTTCGTAAAATTTTTAGCATAACTATATTCTACCAAATAAAAAAATCCCGCAAGGGGATAGAAGGTGCTATTTTAAGGTGCTGTTATGGGTACAAAGAATGAATCGCTTGCGCCGTGGATAAGTAATGAGGGTCTTGTATTTAGAAAGCCACCGAGAGGCATCCATTCACTTTTTTTCGTTGAAAAACCAAAGAAGTATCTTATAATACCGTATTGTGGCGATCCATTTACCACCACTTTAATTGGCCATCTAAATTCTCTTAGATAAAGTGTTTTTCCTTGTTTAATTTCTTCTTGTACGTCCCTGAGGGTTCTTTTTAAACTCCAAATTCCTATCTCTCCCTTTCCTTTTTTTAACCAATTTTGCGCCTCTTTTTTTGCTGGCTTAAATAAAGTAATCCACGTACCTTCCGTTTTTGAGCTTGGAGAAACCTGGAACACGATCCCTTCTTTTCCGCTGTTCTCATACTCATTCGCAATAACTTCGAACGATCTTTCCCCATCCCATTTTTCTCCGCCAAATCTTTCCAAATAGCTTTTATCTTTTCTGTATTTAACTGGCCAAATCGACCGTTCTATCAGCCACGATGGTAGATTTTCTATTCGAGGAGCAACCATTGGGGTTTTTACTTTTGAAAAATCCTCGTCATTCTTTACCTCTATTACTTCCGATGCCCAGAGATAATCGTCACCGCCCTTTTCGCGAGGAGGGACAATCACAGTTACTTCCATCAGACCTAATTCTTGAAGAGTTTTTCCAAACTTCTGAATCGCTATTTTCGCCATCCCAATACCCGCAGGAGAATCTTCTACCTCGTAGAGATATACATCTGAATCGACCGTAAAATCGACTCGCACAATTAAACTAGGTACGTCGTATTTCCAAGCCAATGTTTCTTCTCTTGGAAAAACCGCGGCCCATTTTGGAAGTATTTCTTTTTTCAAAGTCATAATTACTTTTTCCATTATTTCCTCAAAATGGCTGGTCATCTCAGTAGGATAGAGAAAACGTACTTTCCATGGTAGTTGCCGATTTGGTTCTTTTATTTCCCTCACTTCTTCTTTACCGTTTATTTCTATTTCCATTCCCTATTCACCTAGAAAGAACTAATCGGGAGACTTAAAAAGCCTCCCCGGCTGGGAGGCTAAGCTTTATTTAGGAAAAAAATTTTAACTTAACCTCCCAGCCAGAGAGGCTTCAAAATCAAAATGAACCAATTTTGAATTCCTATTTTCGCCATTATATTAAAAAATTTTAAGAAACCAAAAGCCCTTGTCAAGGCCTACATTTTTTTAGGAACATCAATCCCTAAAAGTAAGAGAGAATTTTTTATAATTTGGGCAACTGATTTCGTTAAAATCAATCTGAAATTTTTTATTTCCTCGTCTTCGGCTTTCAAAATCGGATATAAATCATAAAATAGATTGTACTTTTTTGCCAAATCGAAAATGAAATTACAAATTAAATTCGGTGAAAATTTTTCCGCCGCCTCCTGAACTATTTCAGGAAATTTATAAATTTCTCTCAAAATATCAATTTCTTCTTTCTTCAATTTTTCAATTTGCAATTTGAAATTTTCAATTTGCCATTTTTTAGCTTTTCTCAAAACGCTCTGGCATCTCACAAAAGTATATTGCAAATAAGGAGCAGAATTTCCTTTTAAATTCAAAACTTTCTCCCAATCAAAGATTATGTCTTTTGAAGGATGTTGAGAAAGATCATTATACTTTACTGCCCCAATTCCAACAATCTTTGAAATTTTCTCTTTTTCTCTTTCTGTTAAACCCCTTGAGGTTTCAGATTTTTCAATTATTTCCTTTGCCCTTTCTATTGCCTCTTTTAAAACATCTTCCAAATGTACAGTTTCTCCTTTTCTTGTTGAAAACTTTCCAGTTTTTGTTCTATATAAACCATGAGCAACATGGACAAATTTTGTTTTTTTGGCCCATCCCGAAATTTCTACAGTTTTGAAAAGTTGCTGAAAGTGCAATTTTTGATCTGCGCCAACCTCATAGATTATTAAATCTGGGTTCCACCTTTTTAATCTGTACTTTATTGTTGCCAAATCCCTTGTAAAATATGTTGTAGTTCCATCAGATTTTTGAACTATTACTGGCGGAAATTCATTCTTTGGAAATTCGACTATTAAAGCTCCCTGGCTCTCTTTTGCAATCTTTTTTTTCTTTAATTCTTCAATTACTTCTTTTGTCATTGGCTCATAAAAACTTTCTCTCAAAGCAAAATCAAATTTTACTCCCAAAAGCTCATAAATTCTCTCAAACTCCTTTAAAGAAATTTTCACTAAAATTTTCCAAATTCTTTTTGCTTCTCTATCTCTTTCCTCAAGTTTTTTGAACCATTTTCTTCCTTCTTTTTCCAACTGAGGATTTTTCTCTGCCTCTTTATGAAATTTCACGTAAAGCTCCTCTAATTCATCAATCGAATAATCCTCAACTTTCTTTTTTCCCCAATTTTTTATTGCAAAAATCAATTTCCCAAATTGAGTTCCCCAATCTCCCAAGTGATTGTCGCCAATGACTTTGTAACCTAAAAATTTGTAAATGTTATAAAGTGCCTGCCCAATGATTGTAGACCTTAAATGTCCAATTCCAAATGGCTTTGCAATGTTTGGCGAAGAATAATCAATAATTACGGTTTTTCCTTTTCCGATTTTGCTTTTCCCATAGTTTTCTTTCTCTTTTAAAATCTTTCTCAATTCCTCAAAAAGAAAATCCAAAGAAAGAAAAAAATTTATAAAACCAGGCTCTTTGACCTCAACTTTTTCAAAAATTTTTTCTTTTTCTATCGATTTTGCGATCTGATTTGCTATTTCGCTTGGTTTTTCCTTTAATTCTTTAGCAACTAAAAAGGCTAAATTTGTTGAGTAATCTCCAAATTCTTTTTTCTCAGGATGCTCAACCTGAAATTCTGGAATTTTTATTTTCGGAAAAAGTTGGCAAAGTGATTTTTCAAGTATTTCTTTAATTTTTTCTTTCATCAATTCAATTTTAATCGATTTTTGATAAAATTTTAAAATGAGAGTTTTGGCTGAAAATAAAAAGGCTCATTTTAATTTCGAAATTTTAGAAAAATTTGAAGCAGGAATTTCTCTTTTGGGACAAGAAGTGAAATCCTTAAAGGCTTGGGGAGCGAATTTAGCAGGAACTTATGTTGTGATAAAAGGGGAAGAGGCTTTCTGGGTTGGGGCAAACATTCCCCCTTGGCAACCAAAAAACATTGGAGGAAGTTATAATCCTCAAAGAGATAGAAAGCTTTTGTTGAAAAAATCTGAAATTAAATATTTAATCGGGAAGTCAAAACAAAAGGGCTTGACTTTAGTGCCATTGAGGCTTTATACTAAAGATGGAAAAATAAAACTTGAGTTTGGATTGGGAAAGATAAGGAAGAAAGTTGAAAAGAAAGAACTGATTAAAAAGAGAGAAATAGAAAGGGAAATTCAGAGAGCTTTAAGAGAATATTAAGATTGTAAATTGCAGATTGCAAATTGAAAATTGAGGGGATGTGTAAGGATCGACGGAAATTTTTCCTTTACCATGCGGGGCGGAGTTTGCTAGGAACTCCTCAAAAACTAGCAAAAATTAATGCCAACTTAGAACCTAATCTTGCATTAGCAACTTGCTAATGCCATCTGCCTGCCTGTCCTCGCTCAGGCAGGATCAGGTGTTATATTAAGCGAGGAAGTACTTTTGTCTCTAATTCATTGTTTGATTCATTTGAATGGTTGTCAGTTTACCTTAAACTGACTAGGCCCGTAGATTTGGTAAAGGGGAATTTCCGGACGGGAGTGCAATTCTCCCCATCTCCACAGGCTTGGAAAAGAAATTTTTAATAAACAATCAAATAAGGGCAAGTAAGGTAAGAGTAATTGATGAAAGCGGGAAGAATTTAGGGATTTTTCCCTTGGAAGAAGCGCTCAAAATTGCGAAAGAGCGCAATTTAGATTTAATACAGATAACTGATAAGGCAGAGCCTCCAGTGTGCAAAATTTCAGATTACGGGAAGTTTCTTTATCAAATGAAAAAGAAAGAAAAGGTAAAAAAGAAAGAAAAAGGAGGGGAAATTAAAGGAGTAAGATTGGGTTTCAATATCTCAGAGCATGACATGGAAATTAGGGCAAATCAAGCAAAGGAATTTTTGGAAGAAGGAAACAGAGTCCAAATAGAAATGATTTTAAGAGGAAGGGAAAAAGAATTAACAAATTTTGCAAAAGAGAAAATCAAAAGATTTCTTGAGATTTTAGAGAGTAAAATTCCAATAAAAGTTGAGCAAGAATTGAAAAGGGTTCCAAGAGGATTTATAATGATAATTTCAAAAAAATGAAGGTAAGAAAATCAATATTAAAGAGGTTCAAAATCACAAAAAGTGGAAAGATTTTGAGAAGGGTTTGTGGACAAGACCACTACAGAGCAAAGAAATCTTCAAAGAAAAAGAGGCAAGCTAGAAAGTGGGTTCCTTTATCTAAGGCCGAAGCAAAAATTATTAAAAAGTATTTGAGCAGGCCATAAAATGGTAAGAGTAAAAAAAGGAAAAACAAGGCACAAAAAAAGAGAAAGGCTTTTAAGAAAAGTCAAAGGTTTCAAGTGGGGAAGAAAATCAAAATATAGGCTAGCAAAGGATGCCTTGCACCATGCTTTAGAACATGCCTACATGGAAAGAAAAAAGAAAAAGAGGAGAATGAGGGCTTTGTGGCAAACTCAAATTGGAGCTGCTTTAAAACCTTTTGGAATTTCTTACAGCAAATTTATTTCAAAACTAAAAGAAAAGAAAATCGAATTGGACAGAAAAATTTTGGCAGAATTAGCGAAAAACCATCCTCAAATTTTTGAGAAAATTGTAGAAGAAGTTAGGGCTTAGAGGTTTTTAAAAAATCGTTTGCTTTTTTCAAAATTTCTTTTGCATTTTGAAAAGTCAGTCTCTCCATTGCTCCTTCAAAAGGTAACCACTCATAACCTATATGTTCAAATGAAATTTGAACATTTTTTTCTTTCGTTTCAGCTAAAAAGAAAGTGACAAATTTTAAAATGTTTTTTCCTTCGAATTTAAAAAAATACTTAATCGTTTCTTTAAATCCTGGAAGAATCTTTATATCTTTCAACCCAGTTTCTTCAAAAATCTCCCTTTTCACCGTGTCTTCAATTTTTTCTCCTTTTTCAATATGCCCTTTTGGAAAATCCCAATAATCCCTTTCAGCTCTATGAGAAGCTCCAGGATAATGTAAAAGCAAATAATAAATTTTATTATTTTCTCTCCTAAAAATTACTGCTCCGGCTGATTTTTCAACTGGCATTATTTTTTAAGAAATTTTAGCATTTTTTCTAACGGCCAACAGT
>Ga0272445_1000366_pt1 | contig 43278 bp, 41 predicted proteins | sample YNPCB0031_FD_194404 | JGI IMG/M metagenome (GOLD analysis project Ga0272445, IMG submission 194404) | Hot spring sediment microbial communities from Yellowstone National Park, WY, United States - YNP-CB-003-1 | ecosystem: Environmental > Aquatic > Thermal springs > Hot (42-90C) > Sediment... | reverse complement strand
CCTGAAACTTCCGGAAAAATACATTTATATGTTTCAATAATGTTTTTTACTTTTACTCCTCTTTCATTCATATTTTTAGGATTAGCATCAATTTTATCGAAATTTAAAAAATATGGTTTATTTACAATAATTATTGCAATACTTATGATTATCACATGGCTTATTCCATGGAAAAATATAGGAATATATGGTGTAGCTATTCCTGAATTTATATCTTCAATTTTTGCTTCTATATGGGCAATAAATACAATTTTAAAAATTTTTAAAGGAAAAATAAATTAAAGGTTTCTTAATTTTTTAGGTTTTCTTTTAAGTTTAGATCCACATATTTGGCATATTCCATTTGCTTCATTATCATATTTTTTAAAACATGATGGACAATACCATTGCCATTCTATACTTTTCTTTATTTTTGGAAAATGTATACCTTCTATTTCAATACCCAAATGCTTTGCTGTATTTTGTAAAGAATAATCATCTGAAACTATTATTGCATTTTTACCTTTATTTTTTTCTTCCAAAGCTATTGCAAGAATTTCTATATCTGTTTTAGATAATTTTTTAAAATCACCTATTTCTTTAGAAATTTCAATTATTTTTTTAATATATTTTTCTTTTGGTTTTACGATTTTTACTAAACCTTTTTTTATTATAATATCTAAATTTTTAATTAAATTTTTTGTTTTTATTTCTTTTATTACAAGATTACTTGTAATAAATTTTTTATTAATAAATTCTGTAAAACCTGATATAAAAACAGGAGAATCTAAAATATATATTGTTTCATTATTTTTCATTTTAATATCTAAGCCTTTTTTCTATTCTTTTTATAAAACTTTCTTCAATTTTCTTTCTTACAAAATTTATAGGATATTCTGATTCTTTTATTATTATTTTTTCTTCTTTTTTAATATTATATCTAAGATGCCCGTCTATAACAATATCTGCTTCTCCATTTAAAACTTCTATTTCTAAAATTTTTGAAGAAGATATTATCATAGGTTTTAAATTTGATAAAGGGCATATTGGAGTTATTAAAATAGCTTTTAAATAAGAATCTACTATTGAACCTCCTGCTGAACAAGAATAACCTGTAGAACCAATAGGAGTAGAAAAAATACATCCATCAGCTAATCCTTGCATTAAAATATTCCCATTAAAACTTATTTTAAATTCTATTAATTTTCCAGTAATATGAGAAATTAATAAAGCTTCATTTAAAGCTTCTCCAATTTTTTTATTATTTAAATAAATAGATAAACGCATAGCTTTTTCTATAATATATTTTCCTTCTAAAATATCTTTAATAAAATCTATTGATTCTTTTGGAGAAACTTCTGCTAAAAAACCTTTTCTACCAAAATCTATTCCTAAAACTAATGTATCTTTTTTATTTATTTTAGAAATAGATCTTAAAAATAATCCATTTCCACCTAGAATAATTAAAAAATCTATTTCTGAAAAAATTTTTTGAATTTCAATATTATCTAAATCAAAATCTTTTATTAATCTTAATTCTAAATTTTTTTCTAATAAAACTTTTTCTATTTCATTTATTAAAGATATAGATTCATCTTTTTTTAATGAAGAATATATTAAAGCGCATTTTTTTATATTCATTTAATTTCACGTTTAGTATTTTTCTTTTTTTAAATATATTAAAAATAAATCCTTATTTAAAGTTTAAATAAAAATAGAAATCAAAGTTTAAAAACTACTTTTATAAGAATATTTTTGAAGAATTATGAGTAAACCAACTTCTGTAAGTTCATTAAAAGTTGGACATAATATTATAATTGATGGAGAACCATGCAAAATTGTTGAATTAGAAAAATCTAAACCTGGAAAACATGGATCTGCAAAAGCAAGAATAGTTGCAATAGGAATATTCGATAATCAAAAAAGAACAATTATAACACCAGTAGATGCTAAAGTAGATGTGCCAATAATTGATAAAAGAAGTGGTCAAGTAATTTCTATAGCAGAAACTGTAAGCATAATGGATAATGAAACTTTAGAAGTAATAGAAGTACCAATTCCTTCAGATGAAACATTAAAATCAAAAATTGAACCTGGAGTAAATGTAGAATATTGGAAAATTTTAAATAGGTATATGATTACTCAAGTAAAAAGCTAGAATTTTTATTTATTAATTTTGCTTTTTTAATTATATAAAAACCATAATATCCTTTCCAAATTTTTTCAGCTTCAATTATAGAAATTATTTTTTTAAAAATTGGACCATCTAATACAAATGTTTCAGCTTCTCCTCCTTCAAAAGAAATATTTACATTATATTTCTTATTCAATTCTTTTAAATCAATTATGCATTTTTCATCCAATATTCTTCCAAGCCAATTTTCATTAAAACCTTGAGCAGAAACACTTGTAATTATAGCTTTAAAACCTAAATTTATAAATTCATTTAATAAAAAAATAGGGTCTTTATTCCATAAAGGTGAAAAACATTCAATATTTAATTTTTCACAAATTTTTTCAATTCTATTTTTTTGATAATTACTTGCAATAACTCCACTAAAAACTCCTTTAATATTATATAATTGCTTTGCTTTCTTTAATGCAATAAATAAATCTTCTATTTCTTCATTACCTATATTTTTTGCTTTTAATTGAATTATAGGTAAGCCTATTGATTTTGCTTGCAATTTTGTAAATTTAATATTTGGAAAATGAAATAAATAACTATTTTCATTTTTTGGAATTATTGAAATTAAGCATTTTACTTTAAAATTATTTTTCATAGCTATATAAGTAGCTAAATTACTATCTTTTCCACCAGAATAAAGAATAGCAACTTCCATAAAAAGCAAAAATATTCTTCCTAGAATAAAAATTTATAAAGTTTAAGTACTACTTACTAAAAATTTTCATTCAATAAGGTAAAAAGAATGAGCGGTATAGAAAGCTTTGGAGAAAAAATAAGAAATGCAATAAATAAATTATTAGGTGCACCTATAGCAGATAGAAAAACAATAGAAGAAGTTATAAAAGAATTACAAAGAGCATTACTTTTAGCAGATGTAAATGTAAATATTGTTTTAAAAGTTTCTGAAAAAATAAAAGAAAGAGCTTTTAAAGAAAAATGTCCTCCAGGAGTATCTAGAAAAGACCATATATTAAAAATTCTTTATGAAGAATTAATAAACCTTTTAGGAGAAAAACCTTATCCTTTACAATTGGATAAAAATAAAAAATATGTTTTCATGTTTGTAGGAATTCAAGGATCAGGAAAAACAACAACTGTAGCAAAAATTGCTAATTATTTAAAAAAGCAAGGATATAAAATTGGTGTAATATGTGCAGATACATATAGACCTGCTGCATATGAACAATTAAATCAACTTTTATCTCCTTTAGGAATTCCAGTTTTCTTTAATGAAAATAGTAAAAATGCAATTGAAATTGCTAAAGAAGGTTTAGAAAAATTTTTCTCAAGTGGAATAAATATTGTTTTAATAGATACTGCTGGAAGACATAAAGAACAAGAATTTCTTTTAAAAGAAATGAAAGAATTAGAAAAAGAAATTAAACCAAATGAAGTAATTCTTACATTGGATGGAACTATTGGTCAACAAGCAAGTATTCAAGCTGAAGCTTTTCATAAAGCAACTCCAATAGGTTCTATAATTGTAACTAAATTAGATACTTCTGCAAAAGGTGGAGGAGCATTATCAGCAGTTGCAGCTACAGGTGCTAAAATAAGATTCATTGGTGTTGGAGAAAAAATAGATGATATTGAAGCATTCTATCCAAATAGATTTGTAAGTAGACTTTTAGGAATGGGAGATATAGAAGGATTAGTTGAAAGAGTTAAATTAGCTGAAATGCAAGTTTCAGAAGAGAAAGTTCAAGCATTATTATCTGGACATTTTACTTTAGAAGATATGATATCACAAATAAAAGAAACAAGGAAACTTGGACCATTAAGAAAAATAATAAGCAAATTCCCTTTACCAATGTTACCAAACATTTCTGATGAACAATTAGAAATTGCTGAAAAAGAAATGGATAAATGGAGTGCAATAATAAATTCAATGACTCCAGAAGAAAGGAAGAATCCAGAAATACTTAATTCATCAAGAATAAAAAGAATTGCTAGAGGAGCAGGAGTTTTAGAAGGGGATGTAAAGAAGCTTATTAAACAATATAATTTAATGAAAAAATTAATGAAATCTTGGAAAAAGAGGAAAGGGGTGCCTAAATTAAAAATATGAAAAATGAAAAAGAAAATCTATTAGAAATTGTTAAAAATATTCTTTTAAAATATTGTCTTTGTGATAATTGCTTAGGAAGACAATTTTCTAAACTTATACCAGGCCTTACAAATGAAGAAAGGGGGAGAATACTTAAAATTTCACTTTTAATGAATATTCTTTATTCTTATAAAGAAAATGAAAAAGAAATTTTAAAAAAAATAATTTTAAATAGTCAACTTTTTGATATTATAGAAAAATTAAATTTATCCATAGAAAAAGAAAAAATTAATGAAGATATTTTTAAATGTTATTTATGTGAAAATAAAATTAAGAAAGAAAATATAAAAAATTTTTCTCAAAAAATTTTAAATGAATTAAAATCTATTGAATTTAAAACTTTTCTTATTGGAGCATCAATTCCAGTTGAAATACATGAAAGAGAAGATATGATAAGGTCTGAATTTAGTCTTATAACAGGAGAAGATATAAAGAGTGAAATAAATAGAGAAATAGGGAAAAATTTATTAAATTTAACAAATGCAAAAGTTGATTTTTATAATCCAGATGTAACAATTATTACAAATATATTTAATGATAATTTTTTTATTCAAATAAATCCTGTTTTTATTAAAGGTTTTTATAAAAAATTTGTTAGAAATTTACCTCAATCACCATGGATATGCAATTATTGTAGAGGCACAGGATGCGAGAAATGTAATTGGCAAGGTAGGAAATACCCTTCTTCAATTTCTGAATTGATTGGTGAAATTTCCGCAAAAATTTTCGAAGCAATAGATTATAAATTTCATGCAGCTGGAAGAGAAGATGTGGATGCATTAGTATTAGGTTCTGGAAGACCATTTGTTTTAGAAATTATCAAACCTTTAAAAAGAACAATAGATATGAAATTTTTAGAAAAAAGTATTAATGAATATGCAAAAGGAATGATTGAAGTGAATAATTTATGTTACACTACTAGGAAAGAAATAAATGAATTAAAAATTAAATCACAAAAAGCTTCTAAAACATATTTAGCTAAAGTAATTTTCGAAGAAGAAGTAAATGAAGAAGATTTAAAAAATCTTGAATTAAAAATGAATAATATAACAATTGAACAAAGAACTCCTACAAGAGTATTAAATAGAAGGAAAGATAGAATTAGGAGAAAATTTTTATATTATATTAAAGCTAAAAAAATAAATTCTAAAATAATTGAATTTGAAATAAAAGCTCAAGGAGGACTTTATATAAAAGAATTAATTACAGGAGATAATGGTAGAACTATACCAAGTGTTTCAGAAATACTTAAAAATAAAGCAATCAGTATAGAATTAGCAGTAATAGATATAGAAATAATATAGAAAATAAAATATTTAAAAGTAAAACATTTTATAGAAATAATTAAAGATTATATAAAGATATTTGGGGATAAAAAATGCCTAAATCTAAAGGTTATCGAAATCGTACAAGAAGCTTATTAAGAAAAGAAAGAGGGAGTAGAAGTATTGTTTCTCCAGATATTTATTTACAAGAATATAAAGTAAATGATAAAGTAATAATTTTAGCAAATCCAAGTGTTCATAAAGGATTACCTCATAGAAGATATCATGGAAAAATAGGAAGAATTGTAGAAATTCGTGGAAGAGGATATGTTGTAGAAATAATTGAAGGAAATAAAATAAAGAAAATAACTACTGGACCAGAACATCTTAAACTTTTTAGAGGTTAAAAAAATGCCTAGAAAAATAATTTCTATAAAACCTATTACAATTGCAGAAGCTAAAAAAATTTTAGAAGAAAAAGAGAAAAATCTAAATGCTCTTCAATTAAGAGTACTTGATTATGGAAAAAAATTTAGTAAAATGGATATTGAAAAAAGTTCAAAAATATTAAATATTTTAATAAATGAATATCAATTATTGCCTGAAGAAGCTATTCAAATAATAGATATTTGTCCAACAACAATAGAAGAATTAAGAGCTATTTTAAGTGGATATCGTAGATTGGTTTCATTTTTATTATTTTCAGAAGATAAAATGAAGAAAATAGTAGAATTAATAAAATCAAATTTAGAAGAAGAGAAGAAAGAATCTTAAATTGAATGGTGTTTTTAATGCGTAGATTAGAACAAGACTCTAAACAGAGAAAACTATATGAAGAATATGCTTATATTCTTGATATATATCCTTCAGATGCATATAGAGGTACTCCTCCAGTTGCAAAAAATGAAGAAGTACTTCAATTAATTGGAGAAGATTTTTTCACTTTATTAGAAGCAGCTGCTTGGAAAGGTAAATTCTCTACTGGAATGAGAGTATATGTAGGTAGAAATATAAGTAAACAAGTATTAAGAATACTTAGAAGAATTAGCTATAATGAATTAACACTTAATGCAAAAAGCGAATTAGAACAAACAATTCAAAAAATAGTTATTTCTAAAGAAAATAAATTTGTAGAATTTTTTAATAAAGCAAATCCTTTAACACCTAGATTACATTCATTAGAATTACTTCCAACTATAGGAAAAAAATCATTAAGAAAAATTCTTGATGAAAGAGAAAAAGAAGAATTCAAATCATTTGAAGATATAAAAAAGAGAGCTGATATATCAGATCCTATTAAGCTTATTACAAAAAGAATAATTGAGGAACTTTCTAATCCTACAGAAAAATATCGTATTTTCTTAATATCATAAAAAATGCAATATAATATTAAAAAGATTTTATCTAAATATAAAATAAAAATTAATTTTAAATTAGATCAATATTTTTTAATAGATAAAAAAATAATTGAAAAAATTGTCTCTTATGCAAAATTGAATGAAAATGATATTGTTCTTGAATTTGGAACTGGATTAGGTTTTATAACAAAAGAAATTGCAAAAAAAGCAGGAAAAGTTTTTTCTATAGAAAAAGATGAAAAAATATTAGAAGTAGCATCAAAATTATTATCAAATGAAAAAAATATTCAACTTATTAAAGGAGATTTCTTTAAAGTAAATATTCCTTCTTTTAATAAATTTATTTCAAGTCCTCCATATCAATTTTCTAGAAAAATTATTGAATGGATATCAAGAAGAAAAATAGATTTATGTATAATAGTTTTTCAAGATGATTTTGCAAAAAAACTTATAGAAGAGAAAGGGAAAAATTATACATTTGTGTCAGTATTACCCTCAATTTCTTATAAAGTAGAGCTTTTAGATATTATTCCATGCTCCTCATTCTATCCTCCTTCACCTTTCCCTTCAAGAATTGTAAAATTAGAATTTATAAATGAGAATTATAATGAAGAAGAAATTAATAATTTAATAGTATTTTTAAAAAATATTTTTTCTCAAAAAAATAAAAAATTGAAACATCCTTTAAGAAATTATTTAGAAAAAATTGGAATAAAAGATCCTAGTAAAATAAATGAGATTATTAATTCCATACCTTTAAGTGAACAAAAAGTTTGTTTAATTCCAAAAAAATATCTTATACAAATAGGTAATGATATTATTAAATATTTAAAATAATTTATTAATTTCATTAAATATTTTTGATATTGGGTCTTCCATTTTTTTCCAAAGATATTTTGATAATATTTTTTGTTTTTCTTTTATTTTATCAATTTTATTAGAAATTTCATAAATATATTTAATATCTTTTTGAGAATAAATATGATAGATTAATTTTTTCTTTCTAAGGAAATCTATAACAATTGGTAGTCTTCCTGGATAAATAGAAATTGTAGGTATTCCAAGTAATGCAGCTTCTTGAGTAATTGTTCCTCCTCCTGAAATAACTAAAGAAGAATAAAATATTAAAGATGTCCCTTCAATAACTTTATTCAATAAAATAAATTGTTTTCCAAGATTTTTAAAAAATTTTGCTTGATCCAAATATCTATTCATAATAATAATTTTGAAATTAGGAAAAATTTTAGGAAGTTTTTTTAATAAATAAAATAGTAAAAAATATGGATTATTAATATTAAGTAAATATGATGCATACACTTCAGGTGGACGTACTAAAATATATGGCTCATTATAATCAATTCCAATATTTTCTAATATAGATTTATTTGGTGAAAAATTTATTAACCAAGCAACAGGATCAAGAGCTTTATAATAATGTATTTTTTCCTTTTTTATTCCATGAATAATCCATTCTTTTTTAGGTATTATCCAAGGAGTAAATAGAATTTTTGAAATAGGAAGAGAAAGAGGATAAATAGGAGAATGAGGAGAATCGGAAATACATATATGTGGAATAGAAAGACCATATGCTATTCTAGAAGCTTCAATCGATCCGCTTGAAATAGCTATATCAGGTTTTTCTTCAAATACTCTATTTTTTAATTTATTCATTCTTTCTATACTTGCAGAAAGCTTTCCTTCTAAAGTTTCTCCTCCAAAAGAACCTATGATTTCAATTTCTTTTTCTAATCCAAGTATTTTTATTAAAGGTGTAACTTGTTCATAATTTCTTGAAGTAAACCATATTTTCACTTTCTTTCTATTTTTAATTCTATTTTTAAAACTATTAAAAAAAAGCAATTGTTTTGGAGTAAGAGCATCAAACCAAATTTTCATGAAATATCAGAAGAAATTTATATAACTAAAATAAATACTTAAAATTTTTAAAAAAAATAAAATATATATTTATCTAACTATTTTTTTAGCTTTAATAATGTTGTCTATTAAGGAAATAATATTTAGCAATATAATTTGTTTCATAATTACTTTAATAATTATTCCTTTAATAATGAAAATATCTAAAAAATATGGTCTTATGGGTATAGATATACATAAAAAGAATAAGCCACTTATTCCAAAAATTGGAGGAATTGCAATAGTTTCTGGAGTTTTAATTTCATTATTTATAATAGAATTTTTCAATAATTTTAAAAATTCAAAATTTTTAGCTTTTATTTTTTCAAGTATAATAGCAACAATTATAGGTTTATTAGAAGATATTAAAGAAATAGAGCCTAGATTAAAAACATTTTTAACTCTTTTAATAGGTATTCCTTTCATTTTTTTAGGAGCATATACTCCTTATCCAATACTTCCATTTATTGGAAAAGTACGTTTAACAATAATTTATCCATTTCTTATTCTATTAGCTTTTGCTGTAACTTCTAATACAGCAAATATGATAGATGTTCTTAATGGCTCACTTATTATTAGCTATTTAATAATATTTGGAGGAAGCATAATTACTTCATATATAGTTGGATCTATTGAAGCAATATTTATTTCAACTTTGATTATTTCAAGCATGATTGCTTTTCTTCCATTTAATATTTATCCAGCAAAAATTTTTGTAGGAAATTGTGGAAGTTTATTCATTGGAGCAGCTATAGCTTCTATAGCAATTATAGCTAGAACAGAAGTTTCATTAATAGTTGCTTTAATGCCTCAAATATTAAATAGTTTCTATATTTTATCCAGTTTTAAAGGTTTAAAATCTGGTAAAAGTATAGAGAATAGACCAATAAAAATTGAAAATGATATGATAAAAGCTAGTTTTGATAAAAATGCTCCTATAACAATTGTTAGATTAATAACAGCTAGAACAAGTATGAAAGAAAATGAAATTGTTTATATAATTGCTTTATTATCATTCCTTTCAGTATTTTTATCAATTATCACACAAATATTTTTAATTAAGTGATAAAATATGGAAAAGAATATAAAAAAAGATAAAATTTACACTTTATTAAGTTTATATGCATTAATTATTATTGCATGGATTTTATTTTTAATAGCTTTATATTTTTCTTCATTAGCAATCATACCATTATTTAGTGATAAAAAACCTTCATTAATAATTTCTATCTTACAATTATTTATAGGAGTTAGTATTATAACACTTTGGCTAATAACATGGAAAGAATTAGCTAAAATATGGATGTTTAAAATTCTTCCAAAAAGGAGTGATTAAAAATGGATATAAATGAAATAAGCATAGTAGATTCTTCTTTTGATGGGATAGAAAAAGCTTTTAATATTATAGAAAAAGGTATCAAAGTAAACTATGTTACGAATAATGAATATATTTTCCAATCGCTTAAAAATGGTTATGTAAAAAATATAAGAAGAAAAGAACTTGTAAGATACTTAATTAATAAAGAAATTACTATAAAAAAGATAAATGAATGTGATGATTTCTCATCGATTATTTTTATTACAAGAAATATGCTTGAAAATAATCATGATGAAATAGAGGTACTTTGTAAAGATATTGCTGAAAAAATAAAAAAGAAAACAATTATAATATACAATGGTGCAAGTTTTCCTGGAAATGTAGAAGAATATATTGAAAAAACAATGATTAATTTTTCAAATCTTGAATATAAAAAAGATTTCAATATAGGATACATGTCACCACAAATAATAGATTTTAAAAAAATTTTTTTATCAGAAAATAAAAATGATGAAACAAAGAAAATATTAAAAAGTTTTACAGATTCTTTATGGCCAGAATATGAAAAAATATATTTTCAATATATTAAAGATGCGGAAGCTGCAAATATAATTTCAATAATTTTAAATGAAATTAACTTAATTACATATTTTTCAATTATTTTTTTATCAAAATATTTTAATTATGAAGAAAAACAAATATTAGAAATTTTTAAAATAAAACCTAGAAAAATATTAGATGAGGAAAATTATTTGAATATAATAAAAAATTTTATTTTTCAAGAAAATAAAAAATTTTATGATATTAAATTAATTAATCATTATGAAAAAATTTGTAAGAATATTTTTGAAAAAATAATAAATAATATAGAAAATAAATTTTCAAATAAAGAAAGATTATTTATTATTATAGATCCTTTTAGATTAGAAGAAAAATTTTTACAAAAATATAAACGTAAGCGAACAATAATTTTAAAAACTACGAATGAAATATTAAATATGAATGAAAAAGAAATGAAATATTTTATAGCTAATTCAGATACTATTATATCATACACATTAAATACACAAATTTCTAATAAAATATTTGAAATATCTAAAAAACTCAGGAAAAACTTTTATGATATTTATGATATAAAAAATGAGGGAAAGAATAATGGATAAAATAAAAATTGGAATTATTGGAGCAGGTTTTTGGGGAAAAAATCATGCAAGAGTTTTTAATGAATTAAAAGATGTTGAAATAATAGCAATATGCGATATTATAAAAGAAAGAGCTATTGAAATTGCAAAAAATTACAATATTCAATATATTTTTACAGATTATAAAGAATTATTAAATAATAAAGAAATAGATGCAATTTCAATATGTACTCCTTCCATAACTCATGGAGAAATAGCATTAGAAGCTATTAAAAAACAAAAAGATTTATTTATTGAGAAACCAATGACAACAAAAATTGAAGAAGCTATTAATTTAAAAAATGAATTATTAAAAAATAAAAATGAAATAATTTTAATGGTTGGATTCATAGAACGTTTTAATCCAGTAGTACAAAAAGCAAAAGAATTAATAGATAAAGGAGAAATTGGAAATATAATTTTATCATATTCAAGAAGAATAGGTGCATGGCCTGAAAGAATAGGAGATGTAGGAGTTATAAAAGATACTGCTATTCATGATATAGACCTTGCTAGATTTTTATTTCAAGAAGATCCAATTGCTGTTTTTGCAAGGGGTGGATCTATAAAACATAAATATTATGAAGATTATGTTCAAGCAACCCTTCTCTATAAAGATAGAAAAAGTGCTTTAATAGAAGCAAATTGGCTTACTCCAAGAAAAAAGAGAGAAATGCATATAACAGGTGAAGAAGGAGTAATAAGAATAGGTTTTTTATCACAAGAAATAGCAATCGAAAAAAATGAATATGAAATTATTCCTACAATAAAATGGTTAGAGCCTTTAAAATTAGAATTAACTCATTTTATTGAATGTGTTAAAAATAGGAAAGAACCTATTGTAAATATTGAAGATGGTTATAAAGCTACTTTAATAGCAGAAGCATTAATAAAATCCATTAAAGAAAATAATATAGTTAAATTATTTTAAAAATTCTAAATGAAAAATTTTATAATTTAAAAATAGTAGCCCGGGGGAGATTCGAACTCCCGTCGGCGGGTTACTTCTCAAAAAAGATCCAAAGCCCGCCATCCATAGCCCTTTCTTAAAGATTGACCGCTAGACGACCGGGCTACAATTATTAATTATATTTTTCTTAACTATAAGTTTTTGCCAGAAATAGCTTCCTACCATAGTTTAGCCCCCTTTCTGGAACCAGTTTGCATTCATTCAACATGAATGCAAACCAGCACTCCTCCCATTAGGAAGCATCAGCAAAATAGTAGCGAAAGCTACTATTTAACCCTTATTGCTAATTTGTTAAAATTAGCTTAGAACTTCCCTTCTTAAGAGAGTTCTTCCAATCATTGAAGAGAATGCTGTTTCCTATGAATAGGAAGCTTGGCTTCTGGCTAGCCTCCCCCTACCCTCCTTAAGAGGTCTTGGGGAGATGCATTGTTTTTAAAAACTTCAATTGTTCTCTTTGCAATATTTTATTTATTTCTAATATTATCAGTAAATCTGCATTTATTACAAAAGAATTCGTTTCCTCTCTTTTTATTCCATTATTGTTCATTGCTTTTTCTATCTCAAGCTAAAGGAAGCAAAAGCTTGAGATAGCCTGGAGTTATGCTACCTAATGGAGTTCCTCCAGGATCTACATCTCCATTAGGGGTAGTTCATTGCTCTTGCTCCCTACCAATCTCATTGCTTGCGCTCAATTTTTCATAAAAAATTAATATACTAAGTAGACTATATTCTTTTCTAGAAGTACTTAACAGAAGTTAATTTTATTCTTTATATTGGAAAAAAAATCTTCTTTTCAAGAATTATCTTTAAAAAGCAAAAATTCCATATAAAAACTTTAATTAAAATTTGGAGAATAATAAATTATTGAAGAATATTAAAGAATAATGTATTTCCATAATTGTTATAATACTAACTCCTAAATAAAATAATTATAAAAATAGCATATTTTCCAGCACTTCTAGAATGAACTTAATAAAAAATAAAACATTTTAATTGTTCTTCTTTCGTATTTTTTTCTAAATAATAATCTAAATCCGACTTCTCTTATTGTAATAATTTTATTAAATATTTTTCTCTATAAGTTTTTAAAGTTTTCTTTTTAAAATAAGGATATTTTCTAATTTCTAGCAAATGTTGGAAAAAAATATTCTTATATTAGCTAAAAAAAATATAGTATAAATGTTTGACTTTAGAAGTTTTCTAGATTATTTAAAAAAAATAAATGAATTAGAAGTAATTAATGAAGGAGTTTCATTAGAATATGATATTGCTTCAATTTCATTAAATTCAGATAAAACATTAATATTTAAAAATGTAGATAATAAAAATTTTCCAGTTGTAACTAATATTCTTAATACTCGTAAAAAAATATGTTTAGCTTTAGGTTGTTCTTCTATAAAGGAGCTTCATAAAAAAATTATTGAAGCTAATAATGTTAAAAAGCATGTGAAAGAAACTTATAATGGAACTGTTCATGAAGGAATAGAAATAGATAGCTTATACAAATTACCTATAATAAAATATTTTAAAGAAGATGCTGCACCTTATATAACAAGTGCAATAGTATCTGCTTATGATAATAAGAATGATATTGAAAATGTTTCAATACATCGTTTAATGCTACTTAATGATAAACAATTAGCTATTAGAGTTGTTCCTAGACATTTATATTTTTTAATAAAGGAAATTCATAAAAGGGGAGAAGCTGTAGATGTAGCTATTTCAATAGGTGTTCCTCCAGCAGTAATTTTAGCTGCTTCTTGTTCCCCACCTTTAGGAAAATCAGAATATGATTTGGCATATTTTTTTGATGAAAATGTATCTGTCACAAAATGTAGCACAATAAATGCAAGATGCGTATCAAATGCAGAAATAGTTATAGAAGGTAAAATATATCCTGGAAAAGAAGTTGATGAGGGGCCTTTTACAGATGTTACAGGAACATTGGATAAAGTTAGAAAACAACCAGTTATTGATGTTTTAAAGATAATGGTAAAAGAAGATGCTTATTATCATGCAATAGTACCATCTGGAAATGAACATCAACTTTTAATGGGCATTCCAAAAGAAGCTAGTATTTTTGAAAATGTTATTAAAATATGTCCGAATGTTAAAGATGTTAGATTAACACCTGGAGGATATCATTGGTTGCATGCTGTAATATCAATGAAAGAATTAACTAAAGGGGATGCTAAAAATGTTATTTTAGCTGCATTCTCAGCTCATCCAAGTTTAAAACATGTTATAATAGTAGATGAAGAAGTTGATATAGATAATCCAATAGAAGTTGAAAAATCTATAGCAACAAAGTTTCAAGCAGATAAAAATATGATTTTAATAAGTGGAATAAGAGGTTCTACATTAGATCCTTCAAGTACTGAAAATGGATTAACTACAAAAGTAGGAATAGATGCTACTGGAAGTTTCTTAAAAGGGGAATATATAAAAGCTAGTTTAATAATAAGTGAAAAAGCTAAAAAAATAATTAATAAATTAAAAAATATTAAAAATTAAAAATGTGCTCTTTAATCCTTTCTAAAAAGGAAGAAGAAATTTTGAAAGGAGAAAAAGGAGAAATTCTACAATTAGCTATGAAAATTTTAATAAGTGTTGGAAAAATATTTAATGCAACAAAACTTGTTCCAATAAAAAGTGCTCATATTTCAGGTATATCGATACAAAATATAGGAGAGCCAGGGTTAAAATTTTTAGAAAAAGTATCAAAAGAGAAAGTATTAATTCAAACTACTTGTAATCCAGGAGCATTAGATGAAAAAAGATGGAGAAAACAAAATATTAATGAAGAATATGCTACTCAACAATTAAAAATATATTCATTTTTAAGAAAAATGGGTGTTTCTCCAAGTTTTACTTGCACACCATATCTTATAGGAAATAAACCTATTCCAAACGAGTTTAATAGTTGGGGGGAATCTTCAGCAGTTATTGTAGCAAATTCTTTTTTCAATTCATATACTAATCGTGAGCCTGGACCATTAACTATTGCTTCTGCACTCATTGGTAAAACTCCATATTATGGATTATTAATTAAAGAAAATAGAATAGAAACTATCAATGTTAAATTAATTCTTAAAAAGAGAAAGAAAATGGATTTAACAAATCTAAGCGCTATAGGTTATGCTATAGGTGAATGTGTTGGGGAAGGTGTCCCTTTAATAAATGGAATAAAAATTTATTCATTAGAAGAATATAAATCTTTTGGTTCAGCATTAGCTACTTCAAGCAATGTATCATTATTCAAATTTACAAGGTCTAATAAGAAAACTAAATTAGAAAAAATTGAATTAGATGAAAAAGATATAAAAAATGTTTTTGAAAAATTTCATTCAAGTAATGAATGGGATTTAGGATTAATTGGCTGTCCACATCTTAGCCTTAAAGAAATAATAGGAATCTATAAATTATTAAAAAATAAAAATAATAAAATAAAAAGAAGAATCATTCTTTATACTTCTAGAAAAATTTTAGATATTGCAAATAAGCTTGGCTATAAAAAGGAGATTGAAGAAAAAGGAATTGAATTTTTTGCAGATACATGCATGGTTGTTTCTCCTATAGAAAAAATGAATTTTGATATATTAGCTGTAGATTCTTGTAAAGCAGCACATTACCTTTCTTCACGTGGATTTAAAGTAGTTTTAAAAAATAGGAAAGAAATTTTAGAGGGGTAAAAAAATGTCATTTCATAAAAGGGAAAAAATAAGTATTTCATGCAGGATAATTACTGGAAATAGTGTTAAAGGAGAAGCTATTGTATCTAAGAAAAGATTATCATTTTATGGTTCAATAGATTTAGAAAGAGGAATTATAGTAGAAAAAGATAGTGACATTTATGGAAAATCTATAGCTGGAAAAATACTTGTTTTCAAAGGAGGAAAAGGAAGTACCGTAGGAACATATGCTATAATGAAATTAAAATCAAATAATGTTGCACCAAAAGCTTTAATATGCTTAAAAGCAGATGAAGTAATTACGGTAGGATGTGTATTATCCGATATCACTTTAGTAGATAGTATAAATAAAGAAGTGTTGAATATCATAAAAGATGGTGATATAATAGAAATAGATTGTGAAAAAGAATTAATACATATTGAGAAGAAAGATTAAGGTTTAAAGAGATATCCTTTCAATTTCTGGGAGTGGTTCAAAAAATTTTTTTGCAGCTTTTTCAACTTGGCTTCTATATTCATTTTCAGTATAAATCCTTAATATATTATAGATTTGTGCAAATGGTTCGAAAAATGGAGATTTAACTTCTACTATTTTTACTTCTCCATCTTCTTCTTTATAAAATGGAGTTTCATGAGAAAGAGAAAGAGGAATAGGAGCTATGTATGGTGTATCTATCCATATTTTTTCTTCATCTATACCTGCAATATTAGCTATTTTTCTTTCAATTTGCTTTCTAACATCTTCTTCATTTAACATTGAAAAAGAGAATTTTTCAGCACTTAAGTGTGTTTCAAAAGCCATTTTAGGTAATAATCTTTTTTCTATACGTTTTACATAAGGAAGAGCTTTTTTACTATTCTTTAATTTACACCATAAAGTATAATCATCTTCATTAAGATAATCTTCTATTTCTAAACTTAATAAATTTTTTATTCCTTCTTTTTTTATAGCTGAAACAAATAATAATTGTGCAGCTCTTACAGCATGATGATAATAAATATTTATAAAAGATTGAAGGCGAGCTAAAGCAAATTCTTCTACAACTCCTAAAGCTCTAATATTTATTGCAATTTTATTACCTATAAGTTTCATCATATGTATTAAACGTTTTATATCTATTATTCCATAAGATGCTCCCGTATAATAAGAATCTCTTATTAAAAAATCTAATTTATCAGAATCTATTGGTCCAGTTACTATAGAACTTTCAGGCTTTTTACCTTCAAGAATCGCTATTACATCTTTTATACTTACACCACTTTTTTCAATAGCTGATGCCAATTCTTCATTTTCAGAAATTATTTTTTTAGTCATTTCTTCATGATTTGTTTTATATTCAAAAAGAAATTGCTCGCATAAATGTGAAAATGGAGGATGCCCTATATCATGAAGTAAAGCAGCAATCTTTACAACTTTTTTATTATATTCTTCTAGTTTAAGTTTCTCGACTATTTCTCCAGCAATATAAAAGCATCCTAATGAATGGCTAAATCTTGTATGATTTGCTCCAGGATATACAAGGTTTGCAAAAGGAAGTTGACAAATTCTTCTAAGTCTTTGAAATGGAGCAGAGTCTATTATTCTTCTTTCTTCTTCATTTATTTGAATATATCCATGAATTGGATCTTTTATTAATTTTACTTTTTCTTCCAATATTTTTCATAAAAAATATTATTTAAATAGTATTTAACCTTATTTTGAAAATATCTTTATCTTTAAATCTTTTTGATTAAAAAATCTTAGTTTTAAATTTAAAAAACCTTATATTTTTTATTAAAATTAATGAAAAGATCTTTTCAATATTTTTTGAAAAATAAAGAAAAAAGTTTTTAAGGCAAGAATATATAAAAATAAAGCAAAACTTAAAAAGGGGAGAAAATAAAAACTTTTGTAGTAAAAATAGGTGAATAATATGCCAGAAAAAGAACATTTAAACTTAGTTGTAATAGGCCATGTAGATTTCTGAAAGATTTTTAAATCTTTCAGACTATAGCATGGAAAAAGTACAACAATGGGTCATTTCCTATATTTAATAGGAGCTGTTGATGAAAGAACTATAGCTGCTTATGAAGAAGAAGCTAAAAGACTTGGAAAAGAAACTTTTAAATATGCATGGGTTCTTGATAGAATAAAAGAAGAAAGAGAAAGAGGGTTAACAATAGATCTAGCGCACTCAAAATTTGAAACAAATAAATATTACTTTACATTAATAGATGCTCCTGGACATAGAGACTTTATTAAAAATATGATTACTGGAGCAAGTCAAGCAGATGCAGCTATATTAGTTGTTTCTGCAAAAAAAGGAGAATATGAAACAGGAATAAGCCCTGGAGGACAAACAAGAGAACATGCATTTCTTGCATTCATGCTTGGAATAAAGCAGCTAATTGTATTAATAAATAAAATGGATGATGCTACTGTTAATTGGAGTAAAGAAAGATTTGAGGAATGCAAGCAAGGTGTTACGGATTTATTAAAAACTATTGGTTATAATGTTGCTAAAATACAAATTATTCCTACTTCAGGATGGCTAGGAGATAATCTTACGCAAAGAAGTAAAAATATGCCATGGTATACTGGTCCAACTCTACTTGAAGCATTAGATTTATTTGAAGTACCTCCTAAACCAATAGACAAACCATTAAGAATACCAATTCAAGCAGTTTATTCTATTAAAGGTGTTGGAACAGTTCCAGTTGGTAGAGTTGAAACAGGTGTTCTAAAACCTGGAGATATTGTTATAATACAACCTGGAGGAATAAAAGCAGAAGTAAAATCAATCGAAATGCATCATCAATCAATCCCACAAGCAATTCCAGGAGATAATATTGGTTTTAACGTAAAAGGGGTAGAGAAAACTCAACTTAAGAGAGGGATGGTTGTAGGACATCCAGATAATCCACCAACTGTAGCTAAAGAGTTTATTGCTCAAATAATAGTTATTTATCATCCAACAGCTATAGCTGTTGGATATACTCCAGTAATGCATATCCATACTGCTCAAGTAGCTACAAAGTTTGTAGAATTAATTTCTAAAATAGATGCTAGAACTGGACAAGTTGTTGAAAAATCTCCTAAATTCTTAAAAACTGGAGATGCTGCTTTAGTTAAACTTAGACCAGTAAGTCCAATAGTAGCAGAACCTTATGCAGTTTTTCCAGAACTTGGAAGATTTGCTATAAGAGATTCAGGAATGACAATAGCAGCTGGTGTAATAAAGGAAATTACTGAAAAAGGCTAAGATTATTTAAAAATTGTAAAGAATAGCAAAAAAATTTAATAAAAAAAGCTATATAGTGCTTTATCTCGTTAAAAAAAGAAAAATATGGCTCAAAAAATTAGGATAAAACTCTCCAGTACAGATAAAGATAAACTTGAAATGGTTTGTCAACAAATAAAAGAAGTAGCTGAAAAAACAGGTACTAAAATTTCTGGACCTATACCACTTCCTCGTAAATGTTTAATTTTACCAGTAAGAAAATCTCCTTGTGGAGAAGGAACAGCTACATGGCATAGATATGAAATGAGAATACATAGAAGACTAATAGAATTGAGTATAAGCGATGCAAGAGTAATGAGACAATTAATGAGGATACAAATACCTGAAGAAGTAAGTATTGAAATGACTGTTAGTTAAAAAGTTATAAAGAAAAAATATTTTTATTTCTTCAATTTAATTTTTTAAATAAAAAATTTCTATTTATTATAGAAATGGAAAACTTTTGGTAATGGTATTTATAAGAACAGTTATATAAAATAAACTTAGAGAAACAATTGCGGCTCTTTCCAATTTAATTTTTTTACTATGAGATATAGCTGTTGTAAGTAACAAAATAGATATAGCTTGAACTAATAATACAAAAATACTTTCAATAAAATAAAAATCTGGAGTACCTACAGGTGGAAAAATTCCAATTTTAAATTTTCTATCAATAAGAAAAATTCCAGGTAAAATTGATAATGGAAGCATAGAAATGATTATTAAAGCTAAAAGTCTAAAATTATCTCCTTTTCCACCTAAAATATGAGATACTAATACGCAATACCCCCAAGAAAAAAGAATACTAAAAATAATCTTAGCTAAATATAATTCAGCTCCAAATCCAGGAGAGTATGTAAGATACATTATTTGTAAATCAAATCTAGCATAAAGGAATACAAGCGATAAAAAGCCAATGGATAAAAGAGATGTTAAAGAGCATAAGACTTTATTTTCATATATTGGTATAAAAAGCCATGCAGGATAAAAAATATTTGAAAGAAAATTTTTCAAATTACTTGGAATTTTTATCATATTAGAATATTCTAACGAGCTGCTTTCTTTCAATTGTCTATAAATAATTTTCCCTTCTTCACTTAAAAAATAATTTCTTTTATCATCTTGTTGTATAAGCTTCCCTAATTGCCTTAAGTTATAATATAACGATCCTGTGCTTATATGCAATTTCTCTTTAAGAGCAGTAGCTCCAATATATTCATTATCACCAATAGTTATTAAAATAAGTTTTCTTATTGGATGTTTAAGAATTGATGAAATTTCATCTTTTTCTAAAACCATTAAACAGCCCCCAAATCCTCATTATAAATTTTTAATCCTTCATTTATATAATTATTATCGTTATTTCTAAATTTCTAAAAAAAAAGATTTATCTTGATGCGAGAGCTACACGTTCTAACTCGTATTTTTTCCTTAAAGAATAACATTTAGTATCATTTTGAGAAGCCATTATTATTTCATCTGCTAAACATTCTTCTACTGTTTTTCTATTTCTCCAACTTGCTTCTCTAGCAGCATCAGTAATATATCTTAATGCAAGATCCACTCTTCTTTGAGGGGATAAATCAACAGCTTTATAATAAATCACTCCTCCATAACTTAACCTTGTTACATCTTCTCTTGGTGCTGCATTTTCAATAGCTCTTACAAGTACTTCTACAGGATTCTTACCAGTTTTTAAATGAATTATTTCTAAAGCATTTTTTACTATTTTTAATGCTTTAGATTTTTTCCCTCCAGCTCTTCCAGGTTTCATTAAATTATTTGCAAGTCTTTCAATAATGCTTACTTTAGATTTTCCAAATCTCCTATGCTCATGTCTTCCTCCAGAATGTGGAATTACTACTGGTTTTAAGCATATATATCTTTCTAATCCTGGATCAAGTACTTTTATATTGCTTACATCCCATTTTCCAAATATTTTTATTTCTTCACTCATTCTTATCTTTCTTAATCATAAAATAGCTTTAATATAAAAATTTATTTTAAAAAACTATGAATAAATATTCCATATATTCTATCTTTTAGGTTTCTTAACTTTTCCAATTACTAATAAATTAAGTGGAACACCATTAACTAATTCCACTTTATATCTAACACCTGGCAAATCTCCATAAGCTTTTCCTTGCGGGCCACCTATACCACTTATAATTACTTCATCATGCTCATCTACAACGTTCAAAGCACCATCCCCTGGAAGAAAAGCAGTAACAGTTTTTCCATTTTTAATTAATTGTACTCTTACACATTTCCTAACAGCAGAGTTTGGTTGTCTAGATTCTATTCCAACTTTCTGAATAACTATTCCTCTAGCCATTGGAGCTCCTTCAAGAGGGTCAGTTTTATATTTTAGCATAAGCATTCTATTTCTATATTCTCTTTCTTTCCATCTAAATTTTTTTCTATTTTTCCTAAGTTTCCTAGCTGCGAATAAACCTCTTCCCATATTTTATCGAAAAGAAAAATAAAAAGCTAGTTTTTAAAATTTTTCATTAAAAATATGTATTTTTAAAAAATTAACTATATAACAATTATTTTATCAACATTATGATGCCTTCTTGCTAAATATCTAACTAATTCTATTGTTTTACCATTTTTTCCTATAGCAAGTCCTTTTTGATTAGGATCAATCATTACAACAACCATTTTTTTCCCATTAGGTTTTTCTGTTAATCTTAAATCTATTACTTTTGCAGGTAAAAGAGCATTTTTAATAAAAGTTGCAACATCTTGAGAATACTCAATTATTTTAAGTTTCTTTTTAATTAAATAAGAAAATTGTTTTATTTTCTTCCCTCCATTTTGAAGAAGATATTTTAATTTACCATTTTCTATTACAAAAACAATCAATTCTTCATTTTCTATACAATCTATTACAGGAATATTAAGCATTGCTTCAAAAAGGGATATATACCTTATTTCTTTATCAGTTAATTTAAGTCCTTCGTTCAATTTCAGTCGAAGCCTCCAATATATTTGATTCTCCTTCATCTATTATTGCTAAAACACTTATTGAAAAAGGTTTATTAAGTATAGCTCCAAATTCTGTTGAAGATAATTCTGTTTTTATTACAGGAATATTGGAAACTTTAGATGCAGAAATTAAATCTATTAAAAGATTTTCTGGACAATTATTTGCTACTAAAACAATTTTAGCCTTTTTTTGAAAGATAGATTTAAGAGATCTTCTAAATCCTAAAATCATTTTACCAGTTGTTTGAACTATTTTCAATTCTTTTCTAAGATCCATTTTTACCAGCCATATTTCTATTATTTAAATTACTTAATTTCATTAAAAGAGATACAGTTCCTGTTCCTACTGGTATTTCTTTACCTATAAGTATTCTTTCAACATTCCCTTTTAGATTATCGATTTCTCCCTTAGCAGCAGCATCTAAAAGTGTTTGAGTACTTACTTCAAATGCAGCTCTAGCTAATACGCTTGATTTAAGCTTTATTACGCCATGTCTACCAACTTGTTGAACTTTACCACTAAGAGTCATCATATCAGCTAGTAATAATAAATGTCTTACATCTACATCTATTCCTTGCTCTTTCAAGACAGACTTAGCTTCTTTTACTATTGCTGTTCTAGCAGCTTCTATACCTAAAACTTCAGCTATCTCATGAATATTATTAGTTATTACTCTTTTTGGATCTACCCCTGGAAAATTCATAACTTCTTTTAGATTTGATCCTTCAGTAAGTATTACATATTCATTATCTTCTTTTTTCACAATTGTGCGAGTAATCCCTTTTATTCCTTTTAATTTAAGATGTAAAATTTTATCTCTAAGTTTTTGTAAAGCTGATATATCCTCTTCAGAAGAATAAATATAAAGTATTTTACCTTTTAATTCAAATTTATATTCTTTTAAAGCTTCTTTTATATCTTTCAATGTAACACCAAAATTCTTTATCGCATTAATATCAAGTTTTAATATTATTGCTTTTTTACCTAAATGTATACTAGATTCTGAAGTTATATCTGAAAAGGTAGTATATAATATTCTTTTAGATATTTTCTCAGCTTTCTTCTCATCAAATTTAATTTTTTCATCTAAATAAATTGTCATGGCAGGAGTTGAAGGTACTTTTCTAGCATCTACAATTTCTATTAAACGAGGTAAACCAAGCAATATGCTTCTTTCCATTACACCTGCAAAATGGAATGTTCTTAATGTGAGCTGGGTGCTAGGTTCACCAATTGATTGAGCTGTAATTATTCCAACAGCGTCTCCAGGTTCAGCTTTAGAATTTTCATAAATATTTAAAACAGAATTAATAATTTCATTTAAAGCATTTTCACCAATTTTCGTTTTTAAAATATTTTCTCTTAATTCATCTATTATAGATTGCGGTAAAAGATTTTTAATCTCTTCTATTTTAGATTCTATTAAATCCTTAGGAATTGGTTTTTCATCAGGGAATTTTTCAATCGTTTTTCTTATTAAAATTTCAAAGTTTATAGGTCTACCATGGTATGTTTTACTTGGGTCTATACCATCTTCTCCATATTGGAATTGAACTATCCTCTTATCTTCAGCAATTCTAACAGTCCCATCATATTCTACATAAAGAGATTCAAGAGCATTTATTAATCTTCTTTGCATATACCCGCTTTGTTGAGTTCTTACAGCAGTATCTACTAATCCATCCCTTCCACCTGCTGCATGGAAGAAGAATTCTATGGGATCTAAACCTTTTATAAAACTATTATAAACAAATCCTTTTGCAGCTATAGAAGAATCCCCCTTCATAAAGAATGGAAGAACTCTTCCATCAAATCCACGCTTTATCCTTTCTCTTCTAACAGATTGCTGCCCAACAGTTGCAATCATTTGATCTATATTTAATGAAGTCCCTCTTGCTCCTGTTTTAGCCATTATTAATGCAGAACTTGATGGTGATATTACAGATCTTACAATTTTTCCAGCTTTACTCCTTGCTTTAGAAACAATAGATAATACATTTGATTCGAATAACTTCTCATAATCTTTATAAATCGATGCTATTTTTTGATATTCTTGATCCATTTCATTGAGAACATTCTTAATTTCTTCATAGGCTTTTTCTGGGATTTGTAAATCATTAAGTGAGAAAGTAAAACCTTTTAAAGTAATGAAAGTGTTTAATAATCTACACAATTTATCAAGAAATTCCTTCACATAGGCTGGACCATATTCTTTAGCAAGTACATGAAGTATGCTATTTGCTTTCTCTATACCAATAGAATTTCTATCCAACACTCCTGAAATTAATTGTCCATTCTTAATAATTACTTGTTTTTCATCTTCAAATGAAGATTCTAATTCATGATTAAAATCTTTAGGAAGTAATAAACTAAATATTTGTTTTCCACTCCATTTAGGTTCAGGGGATTTTATTATAGGTTCAGGAATTTCTCCATCATAATTTATAGATGCACATAAAGCTGAAACTTCATCTTTACTTAACAAAGTATCTTTCTTGGTTAATAAATATGCTGAAGTTAAAAAGTCTCTTATAGCTCCTATAATTGGAGCCCCATATCTTGGTGAGATAATATTATTTTGAACAAGTAAAAGGAATCTAGCTTCTACTTGTGCTTCTTCACTTTGAGGCACATGTAAGTTCATTTCATCTCCATCAAAATCAGCATTATAAGGAGGGCATACTGCCAAATTAAGTCTAAATGTTCTATAAGGTAGAACTTTAACTAAATGAGCCATTATAGACATTCTATGTAAAGATGGTTGCCTATTGAATAGAACTACATCACCATCTATTAAATGTCTTTCAACTATAAATCCGGGTTCTAAAGCATTAGCTAATTCTTCAAGATTAGAAATATATTTAAGCCTTATCCTTTTACCATCAGGTCTAATTATATACCTTGCCCCAGGATACTTATCAGGACCATTTCTAACATATTCTCGCATTTTTTCAATATTCCATGATGTTACTTTTTCAGGAACAGTTAATTGTTTAGCAACTTCTAAAGGTACACCAACTTCGTTTATACTCAAATTTGGATCAGGTGAAATAACTGTTCTAGAAGAAAAATCTACTCTCTTACCTGAAAGATTAAGTCTAAATCGTCCTTCTTTCCCTTTAAGTCTTTGAGCAAGGGTTTTTAAAATCCTACCAGATCTATGTCTTGATGGAGAAATTCCAAGTGCTTCATTATTTATGTAAGTTGTTACATGATATTGTAATAAATCTGATAATTCAGCTATTATAGGTGACGGGGAACCAGCATTTATACTTTCCTTTAAACGTTGAGCTACTCTTATAATATCAACAAGCTTATGTGTTAAATCGTCTTCTGAACGATATCCAGATTCTAAAGTAATAGATGGCCTAACATAAACAGGCGGAACTGGAAGGACTGTAATGACCATCCATTCAGGTCTAGCATCTTTTGGATCTATATCTAAAAGTATAAGATCCTCATCTGGAATCCTTTCAAGACGAGCTCTAACAATGCTTGGACTTAATTTTACTGTACCATATTCTGTTTGCTCTTTAAAAGTTGTAGGTTTTTCTAACTCAACCTTATATTGCTTTTCACCACAATGTGGACAACTATTCATCGAAATTGCTTTTTGGATTATTTTATAATATATTTGTCTCGAAGCTATTCCGCCTTCTTCATATTGCTTTAATTTTTCTTTATAATCTTTTATTTCTTCATCAGTTAATAATATTCTTCCACAACTTCTACATGTAGCTCTTAAAAGTGTTAAAATAGTTTTTGCAAAACCTACATGTATTACTGGTGTAGGCAGCTCTATATGGCCAAAATGACCTGGACATCCAAGATAAGTATTTCCACATGTTTGACATCTTTGACCTGGTTCAAGTGTGCCAAGTCTTGGATCCATAACACCTGTTGGAATAGGCACTCCATCTTCATCATAAGTATCTGGTGTTTGTATTTCAGCAACAGAAAGTTTTCTAATAATTTCTGGAGAGAGTATTCCAAATTTTATTTTTGAAATAGCTTTTTTATAACTCATTTTAAAATTCCTCCGATAAACTTACTTTAGGAGAAATACACATACTCATCATTTCATTCAATAAGAGATAAAATGCATAAGACATTGAAACTTGAGAGATCTTAGCATTTTTCCCACATATCCTACAAACAAATTTCTCTTGTTTTAAATCATAATAAGCTGGATAGCCGCAATTTTCACAGAAATAAGCTGTATAGAAATCTGATTGTTCTAAAAGTCTATCTAAAAGAAGGAATGAAGCTCCATAAGCAATTAAGCAATCTCTTTCCATTTCTCCAAATTTTAATCCTCCACCTCTTGCTCTACCTTCTGTAGGTTGCCTAGTTAACATTTGAACTTGTCCTCTAGCTCTTGCATGTATTTTATCTCTTACAAGATGATGGAGTCTTTGATAATAAACAACTCCAATGAAAATATCTACTTCATATTTTTTACCAGTTATTCCATCATACATTACTTCTTTTCCAGAATATTGAAAGCCTAATTCTTGCAATTCTTTTTGTAAATCTTGAATTGAATGCTTAAAGAAAGGAGTCCCATCTATTACTTTACCTGAAATACAAGCTACTTTACCAGCTATGCTTTCAAAAAGCTGACCTAAAGTCATTCTAGATGGAAAAGCATGTGGATTTATTATTAAATCTGGAACAATTCCACTTTCTGTATAAGGCATATCTTCTTGTGGGAAAAGCATCCCAACAACTCCTTTTTGTCCATGACGAGAAGAAAACTTATCACCTATTTCTGGGAAACAGAGAGTTCTAATCCTTGCTTTCACAATTTTATTACCTTCCTCATTTGTTGTAATAAAAACATTATCTACAACTCCACCTTCAGTTAATCTAACAGTTTCAGAAGAATCACGCCAAATAGGAGGTTTAGAAACAATTTTTTGATATTCCTCGATAAATCTTGGAGGGCTAACTCTACCTATTACAACTGCACCACCTGTAATTTGAGATTCGACATGAGCTAAACCATCTTCATCCAATACTTTATAGAATTGTTCCCCTCTATAGCCTCTAACACTTGGGTCAGGAATACAGAACTTATCTTTTTGTCCACCAAGATACTGTCTAGCTTCAGCTTCATATAATCTATAAGAAGTAGTTAATGCAAGACCACGTTCTACAGCTGATTTATTAAGTATTATTGCATCTTCCATATTATAACCTTGATAAGAAAGTATTGCAACAACAAAGTTTTGGCCTATTGGACGAATATCTAATCCAGCAAATTTAGATGCTTTTGTAGTTACTAAAGGCTTTTGTGGATAATGCATTATATGGAAACGAGAATCGGTTCTTATAGAATAGCTTGTGGAGAAAACACCTAAAGCTTGTTTAGCCATTGCACCTTCATAAGTATTACGAGGAGATTGATTATGTTCTGCAAAAGGTATTATTGAAACAACTAATCCAAGCATTAAATATGGGCAAATCTCTAAATGTGTAGTTTCAGCATTTATTTTATCAGGCGTAATTGCTACTAGAGCATTTTCTTCTTCTTCTGCATCTAAAAATTCAACAATACCCATAGAAACTAAATCGCTAAATTTTAATAATCCTTTTTTAATAGATTCAAGATGCTCTTTAGTAAGTTTTAATTTCCCTTTTTCAACTATTAAAAGAGGTCTTCTAACTCTTCCTTCATCACTCCATATCCAAACTTCATTATTCTCTGCATGAAAAGCAATGTTTATATTATGATCCAATTCACCTCTTCTTCTTAATGCTCTTAATTGATTAACCAATTGAATAGGATTAGAATGAAAACCAATAAGTTGTCCATCTAAGAATATTTTAGATAATGTATATTTTTTCCTAGAAAATGCTTCACTTATTGGTATCATTCCAAGCATTGGAAGACTTTCAATGAGTTTTTCAATATTTGCTTTAGAAGAAAATTCGGCTGATAAAGCTAGATTTTTAACAAGACCACAATTTGCTCCTTCAGGTGTTTCATTTGGACAAAGCCTACCCCAATGAGTGCCATGTAAATCTCTTGCTTCAAAGTGCGGTTGGCTTCTACTAAGAGGAGATTGAACTCTTCTTAAATGGCTTAAGGTTGCAATATAGTTTGTTCTATTTAGAAGTTGTGTAACACCAACTCTTCCACCAGGCCAATTTCCTGTAGCAAAAGCATGTTTAACAAAATCTGATATAACTCCTGGTCTTACAAAAGTTGAAACAGTTATTGGTTGTCTTATAACAGGCATACGTTCAAGATGATAACGAATTTCATGAAGTAATTTAGTAAAAGCAGCTCTATAAAGTTCTTCTAATAAAGCACCTGCAAGCTTTAAACGTTTATTTGAATAATGATCTTTATCACTTGGTTTTCTAATACCAATACTTGTTTCGAGAAGTTGAGAAATCATTTCGCATAAGAAAATTGCTTTATTTTGACGGCTATGCTTATTTGTACCTAAATGTAATAAGAAAACAGAATCTAATAGATTTTCAGCTCTAAGTATTCTATATTCTTCAGCATATCCAAAAGCAACTCTATTACCAATGTATTTAATAGCATCTTTTTGTGTTTCAATTCCTTCTGCTTCATCGAAAGATGGTTCAAGTAATGCTTGAATATCTTCTCTTTGAGAAATAAGTTCAGCAATATCTTTATCAGATGTAAGACCTAAAGCTCTAAGCATTATGATTGCTGGAATACCTTTATAAATATTTGAGAAAAATACTCTAATACCAGAACCTGGTTTATATCTAACTTCAACTCTAGCTTGTCTACCATGAGAAGCAGAGAGGATTGCTGCAATGTATTCTTTTCCAGAGCTTGTTTCTTTCTCAGTAATAATAACTTTATTAGGAGCAAGATCTTCAAAAGCAGTTAAGACTCTTTCAGAACCATTAATTATGAAATAACCACCAGGATCAAGAGGATCTTCTCCAACTTTTTCAAGTTCTTCAGGAGATAAACGAGATAATAAACAAATATTTGAGCGAAGCATTACAGGAATAATTCCAACTTCTATTTTTTCGCTTGAAAGAAGTTTACCTCCAAAATATAAACTCATATAAACATATATTGGAGCTGCATATGTTAAATTTCTAAGTCTAGCTTCAGATGGGAAAATTGGATGAATAGTACCATCTATTTCAACTACTCTTGGTTCTCCAACCTCAACAGCTCCGAATTTTAAAGTAATAGAGCCATACTTTGTTTTAACTTCCAAATCACCTAATGAATTTATTAAAGATTGTAATCCTTTTTCTATAAAAGCATTATAAGATCTTAAATGATGTTGAACTAATCCAATTTCTTCAATATATGCTTTAGCTAATTCCCATAAATCTTCTTGGCTAAAAGATTCTTCATTATTCTCTTTAGGTTGCATCTTTCACCACACACCTATAATAAATAGATATACCACTAGTTTCAGAGGGACGAGTAATCTTAATAATATCGCCAACTTTAGCTCCAATAGCTTTAACAACAGGATCTGATATAAGAATTGAAGGAAGTTGAGAAGGGGTGATATTGTATTTTTTTAATAAAGCTTCAGCTTCTTCTTTAGATAAAATTTCATGTTTAGGAACATAAATATGCTCTAAAATATTAAAAGTAGGAGGGGTAGATTTTTTACTCTTCCTAGAAGATTCGCTTTTTTTCAAAATAATTTTCCCTCCGAATAAAAAAGTCAAGTACGGTTTAAAAAACTAAAAAGGGCAATTAATAAAGTTTTCAAAAAATAACATATAATTTTTAAGAAAATGACGGGCCCGACGGGAGTTGAACCCGCGACCCTTACCCAGGAAGTAAGTAATACTTCCTTCCGGGTGGCTTCCTTTTAGCTAAAAGCTTCACCGCTTTTTATGCTCCGGTGCTCTATCCTGGCTCCTCACCCTTTCTAAAGGGTTCTGAGCTACGGGCCCTTTCTATAAGAAAATATTAATAAAAAACTTAAATAAAAAAATTCTTTTTAAAAACATGAAAATTAAAGTAAGTGCTAAATTTTTATTCCATTTTTTTAAAAAAATAAAAAGATAAGATTTAAAAATTTATAGGTAAGAATAAAAAAATTAATTTTAAGCCCTGGTAGTATAGACCGGTAAAAAAATTGCCGAAGTATCCGCGGCTGTCGAGTTTTGCAGAACCCGCGGGGTCCCGGGTTCAAGTCCCGGCCAGGGCGTTCTTCACTTCATTATTGTTAAATTTAAAAATCTTTAATAATTTCTCCAGTATTTTTTAATAAATTATATCCAGGCAAATTTTTTAAAGCATTTGAAAATTCATTAGATACAAGAGTTTCTAAAAATTTTTTTATAGACTTTTTTTCTAAACTATCAATGGATATTAAGAAATCATATATTTCTTCTGAAATCGGTATAAAATCTAAATCATAAGCTATTGCTAAAGGTTTTACAGCAATTCCAACATCTGCTCTTCCTTGTTTAATAGCAGCAGCAACAGCTGAATGTGTTTTAACTTCATATGAATAACCATTTATATTTTTTATAAGTTCTTCAAATTTAATATTTTTAATCTCGGCTATTTTTTTCAAATTTAAATCCAATAATGCCCTAGTACCAGAACCTTTATTTCTATTAACCAGCCTAATATTGGGTTTTAATAAATCTTCAAATCCTCTGAAATTTTTTGGATTATTTTTTTGTATCAAAAAACCTTGTAAACGACTATAACCTCTAACAATTACTGCTTTTCCTACTAAATTAAATTTTCTTAAAAATGGAAGATTATACATATTCTCTTCTTCATCTAATAAATGTGTTCCAGCAATATCAGCTTCACCTCTTTTTATAGATTGCCATCCAGCAAATGAGCCTAAATTTATGATTTTAACATTTTTCAATCCAGCTAAATCTATTATTAAATCTACTCCAGGACAATGACTTCCTATAAAAATTAATTCAGCTGGCAAAATATTTTTTGAGAAAAGTTCAACTTCAATTTCTTCATTTTCATCTATGAATTCTCTTGATTCGGGTATCTCTATAAATCCATCTGCTAATGAAAAAGTTGCTATTGCTCCAGAATCACTTAATAATGGATATATTATTAAACCATTTTTTGTACTAACTAAGTTTACTGGAACGTATTCCCTTCTACCTTTAGAGGCATAATATCTTAAAGCCATTTTTCCTTTAACAATATTTCTAAAACTTTGAGTTTCTACACCAATCATTTTCAATAAAATAGGTTTAACAAAAATATTGAATACTACCATAGCAGACACTGGAAAACCTGGCAAACCTATCAATAATTTATTATTAACAATTGCTACTACTGTTGGTTTTCCAGGCTTAATTTTTAATCCATGAATTAACAATTCCCCACCAATTTCTTCAAAAACTTTATAAACAATATCTCCTAAACCAGCTGAAGTACCACCAGATGTTATTACAATATCACATTTGTTAAGAGCATTAATAATAACATTCTTTATTTTTTGATAATCATCTTTTAAAGTACCTAAGTAAATTGGCTTAGCACCAATTTCTAATAATAAAGAATATATGGAATAGCTATTAGTATCATATATTTTTCCTGGAATAAGCTTTTTACCAGGTTTAATTAATTCATTACCAATAGAAATTACTCCAACTTTAAGTTTTTTATAAACTGAAACTTTTTCGTATCCAAGAGAAGCAAGAATAGCTATTTCTCTTGGTGTTAATATGCATCCTTTTCTAAGAATTTTATCTCCAATTCTTACATCCGATCCTGTTTGAGAAATATTTTCATTTGGCGATACTGAACGATAAACATAAACATAATCATTAATTTTTTTAGTATATTCTACCATTACAACAGAATTTGCTCCTCTAGGAATAGGTGCTCCAGTTGAAATTTCAATTGCTTCTCCTAAATCAACTTTATTTTTAGGTATTTTTCCAACAATAGATTCTCCAACAATTTTAAGCTTAATAGGCTTATCTTCTTCTGCTCCATATAAGCTTTCAGCTATTACAGCATATCCATCAACAGTACTTCTATCAAAAGGAGGTAAATCAATATTTGCATAAATATCTTCAGCAAGAATTCTTCCTAAAGAATTTAAAATTCTTACTTTTTCTATATCTAAAGGCTTAATATTTTTCAAATAAGAAAATACTTTATTTAATGCTTCTTCAATTGTTAAAAGTTCATGAAAAATTTTAGCCATTTTTATCATCTCCTAAAGGCTGAGTTAATAAAACTTCAATTTCTTCATTTTCTTCATATCCTTCAATATTTTCAGGTATTATAAGAATGCCATTTGCTTTAGTTAAAGTAGATAAAATACCTGAACCAGTTAATCTTAATGGTTCAGCAATATAGCTATTGTTTATTCTTTTTACAAATACTCTCATAAAAGATTTAAAACCTACTGGATTTGCAACTCTTCTACTTAATCTTGCTTTAATAATTGGTTTAGGTTCAGGAAAACAATTAAGTATTTTATCTATAGCAGGTTCTATAAAAGCTATAAAAGAAATCATAGCAGCTACTGGAAGCCCTGAAATCATAAATATAAGTTTATCTCCATTAACCCCAAAGCCCATTGTTTTTCCAGGTCTAATAGCAACTCCATGAAAAATCAAACCAGGTTTTGCAATATCATTTATAGCTTCTGGGACAATATCCTTTTTACCTAGACTTGAACCACCTGTTATTATTAAAATATCTGAAGAATTCAAACCAATAATTATTTTTTCCTTAATTTTCTCCATATCATCAGGAACAGAACCTAAATCAATTATTTCGCAATCCTTTTCTTTTAATAAAGCTTTAAGTAATGGCTTAGTCGTATTTATTATTTCTCCTGGTTTAATAATAGAACCAACCTCTCTTAATTCACTTCCAGTAGAAATCAATGCAACTTTTATTTTTCTATAAACAGATATTTCTTTAATATTAAATGAAGTTATTGCTCCTATATGCCATGCTTTTATTCTCGTTCCTTTTTTAGCTACAATTTCACCTTTTTTAAAATCTTCTCCTTTTCTTGATACATTTGAAAATGGTTGAACTTGTTTATATATTTCTACTAAGCCATTCTTTCTTTTAGCATTCTCAACCATAACTACGGCATTTGCATTTGGCGGAAGTGGTGCGCCAGTAAAAATTACACTACATTCTCCACTATTTAATGGTTTAATATTATTTGGATTGATTCCACATTCAATTTCATTTACAATCTTTAAAATAGTTGGATTAATAGGAGAAGAGCCAAAAGTATCTTCAGCTATTACAGCATATCCATCAACAGTACTTCTATCAAAAGGAGGTAAATCAATATTTGCATAAATATCTTCAGCAAGAATTCTTCCTAAAGAATTTTCAATGTCTATTTTTACAGAATTAATCTTAATTTTAGAGGCATACTCTAAAATTATATTTAATGCTTTATCCGCATTTATTAAACTAGGAAAACCAGACATTATTTTTCTTCCGATCATTAATGATAAATAAATAAATAGTATCTTTTATAGTTTATTTATGAAGTAAAATGACTATAGTTTCACCTGAATTAATATATAAACATATTAAAAAAGATGAAGTATTATTTAAAACATTTAATCTTTTAGAAAAAAATGAGGAAGTACAAACATATTTGCAAATGTCAAATGTAATGGCGGTCAATAGGCTAATGTATAATGATCATGGCCCAGTACATTCTAAAATAGTTAGTGGAGTAGCACTTGAAATACTTGAAATATTAAAAGATTACGTTACACCATCAATAGTAAAAGATAAAATTGGAGAATTAATAGATTCAAAAATAGTTGTTTTATGTGGTTCCTACTTACATGATATTGGAAATGCTGTTCATAGAGAGTTACATCATATACATGGTTGCTATTTATCTAATCCAATTTTAGAAAAAATTCTTAAAGAAATTTATGCAGAAGATAAAGAAAAAATGTTAAGAATAAAACAAGAGATTCTTCAATGTATTTTCTCTCATGATGAAAATATTCAATGTTTAACAATTGAGGCAGGAATAGCAAAAATAGCTGATGGGACAGATATGGCTCAAGGAAGAGCTAGGATTCCTTATAAGTTGGGAAAAATAGACATTCACTCTCTTTCAGCCCTTTCAATTAAGAAAGTTGAAATAAATAGAGGAGATAAAAAACCTCTTCAAATACTTATAGATATGGAAGGTACAGCTGGCGTATTTCAAGTTGAAGAAGTTTTAATGAAAAAAATAATGACATCAAATTTAATAAACTTAGTTGAAATAGTAATAATTGAACCAAATATCGGAGAAAAAAGACTCCCTTAAAAAATTTTCTACATGTAACTATTGCAGTAATTTCAAGAAATATTAAAATATATTTTATGTTTTTTAAAGAGAGTGGTTAAAAATAAATGAAAATCTATAATGATAGTAAGCAATTAATTTTAGAATTAGGAGGGCGTATCCAATTATTTAATTTTTCATAAAATTTTATCTATAAAGATTTTTACCTATAATTTTAAAAATATTTTTAAAATATCTCCATAATATAAAAACAATTAATGGAAGACTTAGTGTAACCAATATATTTTTATTTCAATAAATTCTATTTCATTTTCTAATAAAGAAAAAATTCTTTTTCAATCATATTATTAAAAACAATAAAATTTATTTGATCTAAGAAAGATAATGCTTAAATTTTTCTTAAAATATATAACAATTAAAAAGAAAGAGGTGATGATAAAAAAATTAAAACTTTACTATTATATTGATGTTCTTTAGTCCTTCCAGAACATGTCGTTCTGGAGGGTCAGGCGTGGACCAGGCTTCCTATTCATAGGAAATCCAGCATTAGAGCTTCTAAGGTGAGAAGGCTTTTGCCTTCAATGATTTGCAATGAAAAGCCCCTTTTGATCTTGGGTATGAAATAAAAGGGGTTAGTAGTAGCAAAAGCTACTACTTGCTGGATGCCTCCCGATGGGAGGATTAGGAAGCTCATGCTCTTCCAAGTAAAGAGTATGAGTAACCTCCAGAAAGAGAGGCTAACTATGGTAGGAAGTTACACGCCCTTAGCCAGATCATTTATTATTATCTTAGTTAAAATTCCCCTCTAGTTAGAGAGAGCTTTTTAAATCACATTCTAAAAAATTTAAAATACTTAAATTTTTCAACCCTTTTAGTTTTAAAAAAGAAAGAAGTTAATGGTTTAATATTTAACTTCTTTAATAATTTCTAATAATTTTTTGATAATATCAATTCCTGCAATAATTCCAACTAATTTTTTAGAGTCTAAATTTTCTACAACAAAGGCATGATCTTCTTCTTTTTCTATCATTTCATTTATTATTTTATCTAAAGTATAGTTTTCTAAAACGATTAATGGTTTGCTAATTATTATTTGATATATTGGTAAATTCCATTTTTCACTAGGAATTGCTAGTAAATCTTCGATTTTAACATAACCAACTATTCTTTTTTCATTATCTAATATTGGATATATTCTAAATCTATATTTTCCAATTGCTTCTAAAGCATCTATTATACTCATGTTTTCTTTAAGAAAAAGCGGATTTTTAGTCATTATTTGAGAAGCTTTAATTCGTTTTAAAATCTCTAGTTTAGACTTTTTAAAAATATATTGAAGCTCGGCTAATGCTTTTTCTTCCTCTATAGGCTTTTCTAATAATTGATTTTCATAAAATGAGTTGACACCAGTGATAAGATAGCTTATGGAAGCTGCTATTGTTGTAGGAATTATTGAAGATGGCCCTATAGTTTCGGCTACAAAAGCTATACTCGTTAATAATGTTTTATTAGTTGCAGCTATTAATGCTGCCATTGAAATTATTATAAATAATTGGCCTTCATTTAAAGTAAAAATTTTATTGTATAAAGCTCCTACAGTTGCTCCAACATAGATCGATGGAATAAATAAACCACCACTTCCCCCAAAATTAAGAGTTATAGATGTAACAAAAATTTTTATAATTAATAAAAGTATAAGAAATTCTATTGAAAAAATTTTGTAGTCTCCACTAATTAAAGAATGAATCATATCATATCCAACACCCATACATTGAGGCATGAATAAACCAAGTATTCCAATGATTAAGCCACCAAGCATAGCAATAAGTAATGGATTAAAATTAATCTTAGAAACTATTTTATTAATCGCCTTAAAAAATCTTATGAAGAAGAGTGCTACTAAAGAAGTAAATAAACTATTCATAATTAAATGAAACATATTTATTTGTAAAGGAGAAAAATCGGTAATGGATGGAAATAATTTTTCGCTCCCTTTTATTGAAATGAATATTACATAAGATATTATTGAAGAAATTGAAGCTGGAATGAAAACTTCTTTAGCAAGATCTCTTTTATAAGGTATTTCAAGAGCAAAGAAAATTCCAGTTAAAGGAGCTTTAAAAATAGCAGATAAACCTGCAGATGCTCCACATAAAAAGATAGTTGACAATTGTTTTGGCTTTAAATTCATCCTTTTTCCCAAAAAAGAAGCTATCCCTCCCCCAAGTAATAAACTTGGACCTTCTAAACCAGCACTTCCACCTGAGCTAATGGTTATTATAGAAGCTAATGTTTTACTTAAAGTATCTTTTTCAGAAATATAACCACTTTTATAGAGGTATGAATCGATAACACTATGAGTGCCACATCCTGTTGTCTTAGTTTCAGATATTTTATTTACAATTAAATAAGATATGGACATCCCTATGGGAGGTATTAGAATAATAAAGAAGCTTGAGAAAATAAATAAAGATGATGCGAATTTTTGTAACAATGAATATATTTCAAATAAAAAGATCGTTGAAAAACTTACCACTACTCCTATAATTATTGAAAAAAATAAATTTTCTACATATTCATTCATAATTATTCACCTAAAAATATTTTTGATCTTTTTGAAAGAATAGTACTAAAAATTAAAATATATCTTAAGTTCCTTTTTTATAAAAATATTTTTTATATTTTTCAAAAGAAATATTTATTGGATGAGGATTTTTAAGAGGTGAACCACAATAAGGACATTTATTATTTGCTAATGTATATTTTTTGCAATTAATACATTTTTTAATTCTAGTTGGCATTTTTACATCAATTTAAATTCTCCATATCCACCTCTTTTAGTTATTTCTTGAATTGATACTTCAGCCGCTTTTTTTATAAGCTCTTCAGCAATTTCACGATTTAATGCTTCAACTAAAATCATGTATTTAGGAGCTGCAATTATTTTTACATTTATAGATGCTTTATCATGTTTTATTGAAATAGCCGCTTTTATAGCTTCTCTAATATCTTCTACACCATATTTATTTTTAGATTTAAGAATTAAATATCCTTTAACAATATGTTTTTTAGGTTTTATTTCATTTTTACAAATTTGAATAAAAATTTTATGTAATCTTTCTGGAATAATTTTTTCAATTTTTTCTGGTAATTTTTCTTGAATAGAAATTTCTTCAAATAAATCATATAATTCTTCAAAAGATAAATTCAAAGGATATATTATATTTTCATTTATCCACTCATCATTTAGATTTTCTTTTTCTTTTATTATTGAAAAAATCTTTAAAACTTTTTGCTTTTTCTTCCAAGAAATTAATTTATCTAATCTTTCCCTTTTTGAAACTCTTCTAAGTGACACATCTACCTCCAAACGAGAGGGATTTACTCTAATAACTTTAAATACTTCACGTTGATTTTCACGAAGGTGTTCATGAATATCTTTAACCCATTTTAAAGAAATTTCAGATATATGTAAAAAAGCTTCTAAATTATCATATTCATCCAGAGTAATATATGCTCCAAGACGATCAATTTTTTTAACAGTACCTATAACAAGCTCTCCTAATTTAGGAAGTTTATTTACATTATTCATAAACAGTTATCACTTTCCCAAGAATTTTAGCTTTACCTCCTCTTGGTATAGCTAAAGTAGTTCCACAAATTCTACAAGTTACTTTAGTTTTTGCTGAATCAAATATAATTTGCTCATTATTACATTCTTGACAAGCTACTAATAAAAAACGTGATCTAGGTCTGGGGATTATTTTTTTCCAGTCTATTTCAGACATTTCTTCACCTCATTTTCTATCTCACTATTTCTAATTTTTTTAATCTTATCCCTTTTCTATGATGTATTCTACCACATACAGTACATTTAAGTTTTAAAGATTTCTTTTCGGTTGTTTTTGATTTAACCCTTTGTTCTGGAAATTTTTGACCTCCGTATCCTTTAAGCTCTCTTTCATGATGTCTTGCACCTTTAGCTAAAGCTCTAGCTTTACCCTTTTTATAAAGGGTTACTTCATGAAGAGTATGTGTTCTACATTTAGTACAAAAAGCTTTTATTTGAGCTGGGACTTTCAATTCTAACCACTTTTTTTATAAAAGGTTATTAAGAAGGAAAAATATAAACATGAAAATTAAATCTAAAAATAAATTATGAAAAATTAAAAATATAAATTTTTATTTTTTAAAATATTGGAATATATTTTACAATTTTTCTCCTAACTAATCCTTTAATATTTCCTATAGGAATTGATGAAATATCGTAAGTTTTAAAAGGGCCATAGCTTTTCATATCTTCTCCAATTATTTTAGGAAAAGGTTGCAGAAAAACTATTAAGAATCTATTTTTTTCTTTTGGAAAAAGAAGTGTTTTTGGTTTAAAAGATAAATTTCTAACTTTTTCACGATATTCTTCAAAAATTTTAGTTAAATTTTGTATTAATGGTTTTTCAAAATCAAGTAAATTTTCGATATAACTATCTTCAAGAGCTGAAAAAACTATTTTTCTTAATCTTGTTTCAAATATTTCATATATCATTTTTTGTAAAATTTCATATTCTGCATTTTTTAATATAGTACTGAGAGCTTTTTTATCAGATACTTTTAATTGTTTTTTAATATGATTAATATATTGATATATCGCTTCTTCTATCTCAGGAGATATATAAGAAAGCTCTTTCATGGATTTTTCTTTATTCCATATTTCGAAAATTTTTGAAAAAATCTCTTTATACATTTTTTCAATTTAATAATAAAAACTAACCTTTTTAAATTTTTAATTTGAAAACTAAGAATATAAAGAAGCTACACCTTTACAAATTAAGAAGATAGCTATTGCTAATGGAAGTTTTACAATTTTATTTTTATACGGTCCAAAAAAGTTTTGACCAAATCTAAATTTTGGTGATGAAAACACTTTAATTTTTACATCATAATTTTCATAATCAAATGGAGAAGGGGAAATTAAAGGATCAAAAGATTCAAGCTTATTAATATCTATCTCTTTGCATATCCAACCAGTTTTTCCATTTAAACTATTTCCAAGTCTTATCAATCTATGGATGTCTGTAGTTACTATTGTATCAAGCTTTATCGCTTGCTCTTTTAAAGCAAGCATACATATTTTTTCTATATCTTTCTTCTTTATATTTGGAACAAATGACCAGACAGGTTTTTCATGCCATAACTCTATTAAATTTTCTAAATTATTTAAGAAATTTTTATATGTAGACTTTCCAAGATTTTCAATAAAATACTCTTCAAATGAAGGGTCTTTCATTCTTAAGAAAATATCGTATATTCCTCTAGCTATTCTTCCACTCCAGGATTTTGAATCATAATCAGGACCTATAAAAGATGTGCTTCTTTTTGGTTTATAAATACCATGCCTTGAAAAATCTATCCCTTCTCCTATTAAATAATCAACTATTTCTCTCCTAGCATTTTGATCCAATTTTCTAACATACTCAGAATCAATATGAATATGATATCCTCTATGCCCTGAGAAAAATACATTTATATTTTTTGATTGTATACCAAAATCTATTTCTAAAATTTCTATAAGTTTTATTGCTTCATTCTTGGCTAAAGTTAAACATTTATCACAAAACCAATCGATTTCATTTATTTTATCAGATTTGCAAATCGGACATTTTTTAGGAATAGGAGCCATACCAGATTCTTTACAATTATTACATATCCAAAATTTATGTTCTTTTTGACAATCACTTACTATATGATCTGCATCAATATCAAAAATTAATTCAGCTCCATTCCATCCTTTTTTCTCCATAGGTGCAGAAGGATCTTCATAAAAGGCTGATGAATAATATATATGAAGAGGGGTTACACTTTTTATAAGTTTCAATATTTCTTCCTGATTTTTCATTTTTAAATGTCTAACCATTATATTTTGTTCAAAAGTGAAATAACCAAATTCTCTCTTCTCAATTTCTTTTGGAAAAGAAATATTGTTAAATTTTGAATAAAAATTTTTAAATTCATTTTTTACGAATTTTTCATCATTGTAAGATAGAAAAGTCACTTTTACTTTTTCCTCCTTATTTGTTTGAAATAAAATTTTAATGGAGATTTTATATTTTCACAATATTTTCCATTTTCAATACAAAGATTATGAGTTTTCAATGTTTTACAACTTGGTACAATGTATTTCTTCTTTCCACCCCTCATTCCAGCAATATGTTCAACTTGATATTTAGTCATTTTTTCATCAAAATCTCCTAATTGAGAGAAAAGTGTTATAATTTTCTCTATTTCAACACCTAAATTAATTAAAAAGGAAACTAAAGTAAATCTAGCAAAATGCGAAACACTTTCACTTAAAGAAATTTTTTCATATATGCTTTTTATACATGGCGGAAAATTCTTAATATTAGGTTTAATTGGAACAAAACCTTCTAATGGAGCATGTTCTTTTATTAAAGCTTTTATTCTATTTATAGCATCATTTAAAGATGGGGGAGGGGAAATACCTTTAAATTCATTTATTTTAGATAATATATGATTTTCAATATATGATTTTAATATTCTTACAACTTCTCTTTTAAATAAATATACTCTACCTTTATAAAGAATTCTATTTGTAAGTTTCCATGAAATAGCATTCATTTTACTTGAAAAATCTATATAATGATAAACATTAATTGAAAAATCGTATGTAAAATTCCCAATAATATTTTTTTCAGCAAGAATATCAAGATTAAAAATATTTTTTCCAATAAATTCTATAATTTTATCTTCCTCATTCATTAGAAAATTAGCAATGCGCTCAGCTTCTGCTAAAGAAATTCTTTTAGATAAAAATGGATTATTTATTACGCTAGCTAAGTATAATACTACTGGATAGGATAAAATTTCTACTTCAAGATTTTCTAATTTTTCATCTATAAATCCAAAATAATAAGCCATTTCAATCCTTTTAATAGCCCTTTCTAAAATATTATTATATGGAGGTATAAGTAATTTATCTAGAGTAAGATTAAAATTTTTAACAAATTCTCTAGCTTTAGGAAGGAATGGATATTTAGCATAATACAATAATGAAGAAATTAATAATTCTTCAGACATATTATCCTAAGAAATATTTTTTATACTCATACTTTTAAGTTTTATACTCTTTTTTTTAAAAAATAATATGCGAATTTTTGGAGAGAGTTAATAAAAAATCATTTATATATTAAAAATCTGTATATGAGATATACCTCCAATCTTAAAAATATTTTTTGAAGATACTAAACCGTATTGAATAGCTTTTTTAACTATTCTATCTCCAAGCATATTTATAATCGTAGCATTCTCGATTCTTTTAAAAACTTCTTCTTCCGTAATTAATACTCCTCCATAAAAAGATTCTGAAATTTTCTTTACAACTTTATTACCAATTAAAATGTCTTTACCTAATAATTCTTCATCACATATAGCTGCTATTATTACACCATTTGGTGCATGATGTATTTTAAACCAAAATTTATCTGTCATTTATATCTCCCTATATTTTCCTTACAGGACTCTTAGCACCACAAGCTTCGCATAGAATAAATCTGAATCTTTTTTCGCGTATAATTTTTGTATCAGGACTGCCACATATTGGACATTTTACAAACTCTTTTATATATAACTCTAAAAGTTTCCTTATTTCTTCACTTCCAATTTTTCCATGTATTATAAGTCTTTCATCTTCTATTGCACCAGGCTTACCAGTTTCTTTAAAAAGAAAACGAGCGATATGTTCAGCATCTCGATTTAATATACTTGCTATTGAGCTAAAATTAGTAATTATAGTATTTTTTGTTAGAGTCATAATATTTGGTTTTATAAAGAGCTCTCTTTCTCCACTTTTAGAAGCTTTAGGCAAGCTTTCATAAGCTCTCTTTAATAGTTTTAGATATTCATTTTCTGTACTCAATGCTACTTCTACCTATGTTCTAAACATCTATTTATTCTTATTTATTTATAAGCATTTCTCGAAGAATATTCTATTTAATAAACTTAATGCTTATAAGAGTGCACCCAATTATTTAATTTTTCATAAAATTTTATTATAAAGATTTTTACCTATAATTTTAAAATATTTTTTAAAATATCTCCATAATATAAAAACAATTAATGGAAGACTTGGAGTAACCCATATATCTTTATTTTCTATAAATTCTATTTCATTCTTTAATAAAGAAAAACAAATTTCTTTTTTCCATTTATATTTTTCTCAATAAATGCAAATATTTTCTTTATTTAAAATTCTAAATAAATTGTAAATAAAAAAAAATAAAGGAATTATTAAAGAAATTATGCAACTATTTGTTAAAACAATTAATGGAGTAAATGGATGAATTGTACTTTCATCAAAAATTTATTTGATCTAAGAAAGATAATACTTAAATTTTTCTTAAAAATATATAATAATTAAAAAGAAAGAGGTGATGATGTGGAAAATTAAATCTTTGCTATTATATTAATATCCTTCCAGAACATGTCGTTATGGAGGGTCAGGCGTGGGCCAAGCTTCCTATTCATAGGAAATCCAGCATTAGAGCTTCTAAGATGAGAAGGCTTTTGCCTTCAATGATTTGCAATGAAAAGCCCCTTTTGATCTTGGGTATGAAATAAAGGGGTTTAGTAGTAGCTTTTTGCTACTACTTGCTGGATGCCTCCCGATGGGAGGATTAGGAAGCTCATGCTCTTCCAAGTAAAGAGTATGAGCAACCTCCAGAAAGAGAGGCTAAACTATGGTAGGAAGTTACACGCCCAATTATCTCTTTACCAGCAAAAATCA
>Ga0272445_1000364_pt1 | contig 43545 bp, 39 predicted proteins | sample YNPCB0031_FD_194404 | JGI IMG/M metagenome (GOLD analysis project Ga0272445, IMG submission 194404) | Hot spring sediment microbial communities from Yellowstone National Park, WY, United States - YNP-CB-003-1 | ecosystem: Environmental > Aquatic > Thermal springs > Hot (42-90C) > Sediment... | reverse complement strand
TTATCACGTTCGCTGCTTTCCCTATTCTTTCAAGTCTTCCAGATTCCGGGTCCATGCGGCAAATATATATTCCTTCACCCCCTTCAGAGGTATAGGTTCCAATATAGACGAAAATATTTTCCATATGATCCCTCCCATGTTTACTAAAGTTTCAGCACCTCCCTAATCTTACGTTGCAAATCTTCAGGTTGAGGTGGACATCCCGGAATAAAGTGGCCCTCAAGCCCATTATAAAAGGTTGGAGCCGCGCAGTATCCGCACAGAATAATTACTTCATCTCCCCCTAAACTTTTCTTTAGCTCATCGGTTTTTATTTTTGGACCTATCACGCAAATAATTCTCTTATCTTTAGCTGCGGATTGAAGAATTCTCGACATGCGCCAAACGCTCGTTGAAATCTGCAGGCAACCGGTGCATGCGCCGAAATTTATTATTTTGGAATTCTCCATTCTCTCATTAACGTATTTCACAATGTCCACGGCTTTTCCGAAGTAAGCTTCTTCAAAAGGCACGCCGACTATTTCGATTTGATTTAGGTCCATGGTTCCTAAACCATCCTCCTCAGCCCACTTGAGATATCTTAGAGATGATGGATCCACGCCGAGTATTTTCGCTGAAACTGTTTCTACCGCAACTGGATCAAAGCCGGCGATTGTTAAGTTAAGCCTAAAAGTTTCTTTGAAATCTTCTAGCGGCCTAGGACCTAAATGTAACGTTGTATATGTTCCATCAATAACGATTAAATCTGCTCTTCTAGCCTTATATAGATCGACGATGGCTTCTTCAACCCTATTTATGGAGTGATAGAACATTCTGTCTTCCGGCGGAATTAAACCGTACATGTTTTTTATGGCTAAAGTGATGCCGCATGATAAGTGGGTTTTTAGGGTAGGAACATTAATGAATACGTCAGATTCCAGAAGGAAACTGGACAATCTAACTTTATTAAAAAAGCGAGGATTCTCAACGTTTACCTCCACATAGGGATAACTGTTTAACTCTAAGAATTTCGCCCCAGTATCCTTTGCAAGCCTCATGTATCTCTTGATTGTTTCAGTATGTTTCCTATATGTTGGGGTTTCCCCAATAAGCACTTCTGAGGCTCCGGCGTCGAATGATTCTTTAACTAAAACCTCAATGGTTTCAATCTGTACAACTTCACCTGTTATGAATGGAGCGCCATCAACAATGTTCGGCTTTATGAAGACTTTATCTCCTTTACCAACCACTTTATTAATTCCGCCTATCTCCTCAAGAGACTTTTTAGTCCTAGCCTTAATATCTTCACCCTTAGAGATGGCCACCTTAACCATCTGGATCAGCTCTGGGAACCTTCATAAGGCTGATGTATTATAATGCATCATATTAAAAATCATTTCTATTGAAGATCAGCAATAATCCTCAATTGAAAAGATGCTCAAAAGGATGAAGGGAGAAATTAAAGCTGTAGCAAAAGGGCGGAATATAATGGCTATTAAACCGCTGAGGTTTTCTCCTCCATATTTTCAATACATATTTTTCATTCTTAACATTCTTATCTGGCTTTTGCCAGAGTTATTTTTTAGAAATTATTTCAGCCTGAGGTTGAGAGGTTATTGGGCTGGCCCTCAGACACTCAATCGATTTCCTTCGAAATCATGGAAGATCTTCAATCATCCGCCAAGATGAATAAGAAAAATTTGATTTTCGACCTGCATCCTGAGGCAACCTTAATTATTAATTCTAACAGCATAATTACCGATTGCAATAAGGCATTTTTAGAGTTTTGTAGATGTAAATCGAAAGATGGCGTTTTAAACAGATCAATACTTGACTTTATTGCTAAAAATGATCAAACAAAGATCGTGGATGTTTTGAATAGCGGATGTAAACTAACAAATATTGAAGTTAATTTTGTAGCAGAAGATAAACGTGAAATCCCCGCGGAGATCTCTGTAAACTTCATAAGGGATTTAACGGGGAGAATCGCTGACGCCATTTTATCTATAAGGGATATTTCTGAAAGAAAAAGGATTCTGGATACGCTGAAACGTGATCAGCAAATGTTTAATATGTTGATGGACAATATACCGGATGCAATATATTTTAAAGATTTGAATTCACGCTTCATTAAGATTAACCGACCTAAGGCCATTAGACTTGGTTTAAATGATCCCGAAGAAGCTGTTGGCAAGACGGATTTTGACTTTTACGATGAGAACTTTGCGCGTGAAGCCTATGAAGATGAGCAGAGGATAATGAGGAGTGGAGAAGCGCTTATAGGTAAAGTTGAGGAAGTTAGGAGTAGGGATGGGATAACCCGCTGGGTTAGCGCCACAAAGATCCCAATAAAAGATGAAAATGGAAAAATAATAGGTCTAGTCGGAATTTCAAGAGATATCACCGACCTAAAACTTATGGAAAGAAAACTTGAACATGCAAACATTGAGTTAAAGAGACACATAGAGGAGCTGCAAAGAGTTCAAGAGGAACTTAAGCGATCAAATAGGGAGCTGGAAAATTACACGTACGCTGTTTCCCATGACTTGAAAGCTCCCTTGCGCGCCATAAGATCCTTCATATCATTCCTTCTTGAAGATTACGGTGAGAAGCTAGATGGGGAGGGACTAGAATATTTAAAGAGGATTGATGCTGCCGCAGCGCGTATGAATGAATTCATTGAGGATTTACTTCTTCTTTCACGTGTCGGCCGCAAATTTATGGAGATCGAAAAAGTTGACTTAAATGATCTTTTAGAGGAGATTATTCAAGATTTTAAGCCCATCATTGATGGAAAAAATGGCAAGGTAATCGTAAATAGGCTGCCAGTGCTTCACATACAGAGGGTTTGGATAAAACAGTTATTCATAAACTTGATAGATAATGGTTTAAAGTTTAATAAGTCCGAAGCCCCAATGGTTGAAGTTTCATGTGAAGAGAAAACGGATGAGTATCTTTTCAAAGTTAGCGATAATGGCATTGGAATTAGGGAGGAACATCTCAATAAACTCTTTAATTTATTTGAAAGGTTACATTCAAGCGATGAGTATGAGGGAACCGGCGCTGGTTTAGCAATATGCAAAAAGATCGTTGAGAACTGGGGTGGAAGAATATGGGTTGAGAGCGTTTTCGGCAAGGGAAGCGTATTCTATTTCACCATACCGAAAAAGTTTGGGGTGAAAGATTCTGGTTAAAGATTATTCGTCACATTTCACAATATTACTGGTTGAGGATGACGCTGACGATATCTTAATAACTAGGAGAGCGATGAATAAAGCGAAAATCATAAGCAGATTAATAATTGTTAATAATGGCGAAGAAGCCCTAAAATTTCTTAGAAGAGAGGGTGAATATAGAGATGCCGCGCTGCCCTCTCTAATTCTGCTGGATCTGAAGATGCCGAGGGTTAATGGCTTTGAAGTTTTAAAGGAGCTGAAAAAAGACGAGAAGTTAAGGGTCCTACCAGTCATTGTTTTCACATCATCGGAAAGAAATGAGGATATTGAATTAGCATACAGATTGGGCTGCAATAGTTACATTGTGAAACCCGTGAAATTTGATGAGTTTATAAAAGTTATGGAGGAAATAAGGCGTTACTGGCTGGAAACATCGGAGATCCCCACTAAATGAGAGCAAGATTTAAGGAGGTGTTAATATGGAGGATCCAAACGAGCCTTTAATAGATGATTCATATTTCAATAAAATATTGAATAAAATTAGAATATTATACGTTGAGGATGCTGAAGATGATCGGGTGATCTTTAAGCGTTTATTAGAGAAGAAGAGCAAAATAAACTTTGAATTAGTAACTGCAAGCGATGGATTCGATGGGCTAAGAAAAGTGAATGAAGATAGCTTCGACCTTATAATTTTAGACTATAAACTTCCAGGGATGTCTGGACTTGAGTTTCTTGAAAGGCTGAAGAAACTAAATATTAAAACGCCAGTTATACTAATTACTGGAAAAGGCGATGAGCGGGTCGCCGTTGAAGCCATGAAGCGCGGCGCAAAAGACTACATAATTAAAGACGAAGCTGACTTTGACAGGCTAATAAAGGCTATAGAAGAGACGGCGTTAGAAATCAGCCTCCCAAAAAATATCAATGTTGAAGCTGCCCTAAATATAGCTGAGCTTTTCTCAGCGCATGAGGCGCTGAGCGCTGATGAAATAGAATATTTATTGGAGCAGAGTAATCATCTTCATTTTGAAGAGTTGCTCTCGGCACTGGACGAGCTGGTTAAGGCAGGTTTCGCTGAGGCCAAACCATTATATTCAGCATTGGCATGTCCATACTGCGGCTCATTAAAACCGAATCTTCTACTCCAATGCCCTCAGTGTGGAAGCGGTAATCTGATTAAGGGCGAAGCCATGGAGCATATGAACTGTGGAGGGGTAGACTTCAAATTTAACTTCGAGAAGGATGAGGGAGCGCTTACATGTCCCAAATGCGGTAAAAAAGTCAGACAGATGGGCGTTGACTACAGAAAGGTTGGAATACTATTTAAATGTTCAAGTGGGCATTTATTCAGTCTGCCAACATTCAACTTTAAGTGTTTAAGCTGTGGAAAAAGCTTTGAAATTGATGAGGCAAGCCTTAAAACGATTTTCCAATATAGGTTAACGCGTAAAGGATACGATCGCCTATCATTAGTATTCAAAATCGGTAGGCCAAGCTGTTAACTTTAAAGGGAATTTTGAGAATGCCTCTAACGTCATTTTTTGAGAAAAATAATCGTATAAGGGTGGTCAATAGTAGTATTCCAACATTAGCGCAGCGCTCTTCAGCCATTATTTATATTTGAGGCGCAATTCCCAATGCTCTCCCCGGCGGATTTCCTCTCAATCCTAAACCTTTTTATTGATGGCTTTAACACTTGGCTTCACAGCTTAACTCTCGCCGATTTCTTTATGATTTTTTGGCCCCTAATAATTTTCGATTTTACGCGTTCAATTGGCAAATGCCTAATCCTCTTACTTCACTCATTGTACCGTAGGATTAAGCCGGGATGCCACGTTACTCGAGACTTTTCACCTAAGATTTCGCTGATAATACCGGCTCATAACGAGGAGAAGATCATTGTTAGAGCGATAGAGGCGGCTTTAGAGGCTGATTATGATAATAAAGAAGTAATAGTTGTCGATGATGGATCAAGCGATAAAACATATGAGCTAGCATATTCATACGCTAAGAAAGGTTTAATTAAGCTCTTCCGCCGGGATGTTGCAAGCGGATCAAAAGCTGGAGCGTTAAATTTCGGCCTACTTTTCGCCACTGGGGACATAATAGTGACCGTTGACGCAGACACTCTAATTGAGAGAGACGCTTTAAAGGAGATAGTTAAGCCCCTAAGCGATCCAAGAGTCAGCGCCGTCTCAGGAAATGTTATGGTTCTGCGGGGTGAGCATGGAGCAAACAATTTGCTGGTTAAACTGCAAGCTTATGAGTATCTAGTCTCGCTTGAACTTGGAAGACGCTTCAACGCGCTAATAAACACTTTGCTCATAATTTCAGGCGCTTTCGGATCCTTCTGGAAGGAGCATGTTGTCTCGCTTGGCCAATATGATAGCGACACCATAACCGAGGACTTCGACATAACATTGAAGGTTAGGAAGCTAGGTAAAAGGCTTGCGTTTGCCGATAAAGCTGTTTCATGGACATTTACGCCTGAAACTTGGCGTGACTGGAGAAGGCAGAGGACTCGATGGTCTAGAGGCCAGATAGAAAGCCTATGGAAGCATCGAAACATATTTTTCAGTAGGAGGTTTGATTTGATGTTAATCTTAGCCGTTTATGACATGGTCATTATAGATATACTTCTCTTATTCATACGCCTAGGCTGGTTCGTTTATGTATTTATTTACATGCAACAAGCCCTGCTATACATTATGCTCCTAAGCGTCACTATTTATCTGATAATAGAATTGATTATGGTATTAGCGGCTGAAGCTCTTTCGCCGAGAAAAAGGCTTCTAAGAAACATATACTTAGTTCCAATAATGACTCTCATATATAGGCCATATTACTCAATGATCCGTCTGAAAGCATATTTAGAATGGATCACGCAAAAAAGGAGCATCTGGTAGAATAACCATCTGAAAGAAGACTTTCAATGAAATATATAAAATTTCTTTGCACTAATGAAGTTATTTCGCTTATTTCATAAATCCTCACGAGAATCGGGTTTCATCATTAGCTTCATATTCACGAAAAATAAGAAGCGACTTAAGCCCTGAAAATTGAAGCCCCGGGCGGGATTTGAACCCGCGACCCGCGGCTTACAAGGCCGCTGCTCTAACCGCTAAGCCACCGGGGCTCTTAATATTTTCGCTTTTCATTATCGAAGTATTATTGTGTTAAATGGGGAAATATATTTGTTTGTCCATGGTTTCCTAAACTTACGCTCAAATTTAATTTATAAATTCATAATTTTTAAATCTGGTCTCCCTCAACAATATGTTTGGGAAGAACATGTTGTCCTGCATCGCCGTTGCTTTAATAGTGCTTCTCACTCTGACATCGCAATCTACGTATGGCGATGCCTTTTTTATTCAAGAGGCTACTTTAACCGTTTATAGGGACGGGGTTATCCATGTTAAGATTGTAGCGTTAGTGAATGAGACGGAGGCTTTAATCACTATTCCACTTTTATCCTCCCGAAGTAGCGGTCTTTTAGTTCTTGATGAGGCTGGAGATCTGCTCGATTATGAGGTTGAGGGTAAGAACGCGACCATATACAGTTTGGGCGCAACCAAAGTTACGCTTGAATATTACGCTGATGACTTAACATCGAAGGAGGCTGGGCTTTGGACAATCACTCTCAGCGCCCCATTCGACTTATCAGTTGTGCTCCCTGAAAATGCAACAATAATGTACCTAAGCGCGGTTCCATCAGCCATAACAGTTGAGGGGGATCTGATAAGGCTCGATCTTTATCCCGGAGATTGGGAGATAAGCTATGAACTGCCAGCGCAGCCTCCCCCATCTTCTCCACCGCCTTCGCAGCCTTCTTCGGCAGCGGGATCTTCAGCATACTACTATGTGCTTGCGGTAGCAATAATATCCATAATAGCGGCTTCAATGCTTCTGCTGGTTAGGCGGAGAAGCAGGATTAAGGATTTAAGAAACGAGGAGGTTGAGGTTCTCCGCTTTCTTAAGGAGAGAGGTGGAAGGGTTCTTGAGTCGGAGTTGAGAGAAAGGTTCCCGGATATACCTAGGACCAGCATGTGGCGGCTTATAAGGAGGCTTGAGAAGCAGGGGATTGTACGTGTTAGGAAAGTTGGGCTTCAGAACCTTGTAGAGATGAAATGAGAAAGTGGCGCATTAATATGCGAAAAGATATACGTGACCAGCTACATTTTAGAATCTATATGAATATATAGCGCGATTTGGCGTTTTCGGAAAGTGATCCGGATTGGTTGAGGAAATTAGAGAGGGCGACCACGTTCTTCTTTACCTGGATGATAGGAGAAGCTACATGGTTAGGGTTGAGAGCGGGAAGGTTCTTCATACCCATAAGGGCTTCATAAATGTCGGCGATCTTATAGGTAAGAGGTTCGGCGCCCATTTGAAGAGCAGCATGGGAACAGAGTTTATCGCGTTTAAGCCAAGCATAAGAGACCACATCTTCAAAACGTCCAGGGGGACTCAGATAATATACCCAAAAGATATCGCGCTCATAATACTCTTCGGCAATATAATGCCTGGAAGCAGAGTTGTTGAAGCTGGAACGGGAACAGGCGCATTAACAATTGCTTTAGCAAGCTATGTGAAGCCCTCAGGCAGAGTTTACAGTTATGAGATCAGGGGTGAACTTTTAGATATTGCACGTAAGAATTTAGAAAGAGCCGGCGTTCTAGACTACGTTGAGTTAAAGAATAGGGATGTAACCCAAGGGATAGATGAGACGGATGTTGACGCAGTCGTTTTGGACATGGCTACACCATGGCTTATTGTGCCCCACGCCTATAAAGCCTTAAAGGGAAGCGGAGCGTTCATATCGTTCAGCCCAACGATTGATCAGTCTGTGAAAACCGTTGAGGAGCTTAAGGCAAACAATTTTGTAAATATAGAAACATTTGAATGCCTCGTTAGAAAAATCCGCGCTGAAAAGGGTAAAACTAGACCGGAAACCTTGATGACTGGGCATACTGGCTACATAACTTTTGCAAGAAAAACCATAATTGAATAGTTGGCCGCAGCAATTCTCATGTAAGGAAAATTGATATATCCTTGGATGCTGTTAATAACATGTTACGGAGCGCTTGAAATTGGGAAATAAAGAAGGCGTTGACAGCATGTTAATGGGAAAACTTAAGGATTTATGGAATAATGGATTGCTCAGATCAATCTTTATGCTTTTCATATTAGTGTTGGGAACATTCGCTTTACAAAGGGTTCTTATACTAGTCTTAAGAACCCCCTATCCGCTACAAACACCGATATCCAACAGCATGTATCCAACGTTGAAAGTAGGCGATCTGCTTATTGTTCAGGGCGGGCTGAGCGGTTTAAGCGTAAACGCTGACCCGAAAAATGGCGACATAATAGTTTTCAGACATCCCTATAGTCCCAGCGAATTTGTTGTCCACCGCGCCATAGAAAAATATGAAAGAGGCGGCCTCTGGTATTTTAGAACGAAAGGGGACAACAACCTATATCCGGACAGCTGGATTATCTCTGAAAAGGATCTGATCGGAAAGGTAATCTTCGTGATACCATATTTAGGATACATTAAGATTTATTTAGGCAATGAGATTGGGCTTTCAATAATAATTGTTCTTCTCATAACGTTTATAATATTTGAGAATCTGGACTTTTTAAAGAGGAGAAATGAGAAAAATAAGGGCGATGTGAAAAAGCTTAAGATCTCAAGTTAAACCATTAAAGATATAAATGTGCCTTTATAAATATTTTTAAGGTATATTATATTCATATTTACGTGGTTGATGGAGGCTTATACGAAATGTCTCAACCGCAAAGCCAAGTAAAGGTTAAAATAGAGAATGTTGTTGCATCTGCAACGTTAAATCAGAAAATAGACTTAAACGCTGTGGTGAAGGGTTACCCAAATGTGGAATATCGTCCGGAGCAGTTTCCAGGGCTTGTTTTCAGGCTTAAGAGACCTAAAACCGCAACTTTAATCTTTAATTCTGGTAAGATGGTTTGCACTGGAGCGAAATCCGAGAAGGAAGCGCGTAGAGCTGTTATGAGGGTTATTAAGGAGCTAAAGAGAAGCGGCATAGTGATAGTTGGCAAGCCTGAGCTTAAAATACAGAATATAGTTGCCTCAGCTAATCTAGGTGGAATAATTGACTTAGAGAAGTCTGCATACACTCTGGGTAAAACAATGTATGAGCCGGAGCAGTTTCCAGGATTAATTTATAGGATGGATTATCCGAAGGTTGTTATACTTCTCTTTGCAAGCGGGAAACTTGTCTGTACAGGCGCCAAGAAGGAGGAAGATGTCTATAAGGCTGTGGAAAACCTACAGAAGAAACTTGAGAAAGAGAAACTGATTTATTATGGTTAATTTCCAGATCATTTGGTGAAGCAAAACTGGCAACTATAGAATACTGCCATCATATGGTAAGGGAGATTCTGGAGGAACCATCCGCGCTTAGAAAGACAATCTCTGAGGAAGAGGGGAACATAAAGAAAGTCGCCTTTGAAATTGAGGCTAAAAAATATGACATAGTGTACATAACGGGCAGCGGAACCAGCTATCATGCTGGATTAGCAAGCCAATACGCCCTTTCAAGCCTAACAGACTTGATAGTAAGCGCGATACCCGCCTCGGAATTTCAGCGCTGGATCCCGGCTGTCGTCACAAGAAAAGCCCTTTTAATGGCTATATCCCAATCCGGCGAAAGCACTGATGTAGTTAACGCCGCTAAAGCCGCTTTGAAAAGAGGCATAGATCTGCTTGCAGTAACAAACACGTCTGAAAGCACATTAGCAAGCCTAGCAAACTACGTTATTTCTCCTAAGTCAGGCAGGGAAATAGCTGTTCCGGCAACAAAAACATATGTTACGCAGTTGATGGCTATCTTTATGCTCTCCCTCGAGATAGCTACGCTTAGAGAGCAAAAATCAAAAATTGACAGCGTTAAGAGGGAGCTTTATAATGTGCCTCAAGCCATTGAAAAAATATTTAAGTCCTCCAGGGAAAATATTCGTAAGGCTGCTGAGAAATATAAGGACAAAAACCCAATATTTATTTTGGGCAGCGGGCCAAATTATGCCACCGCTTTGGAGGCAGCATTAAAGCTTAAGGAAACATGCATGGTTTTCGCTGAGGGTTTTGCTGCGCGAGAGTTTCTTCACGGACCAATAAGGCTGGTTGATGAGAAAACATTAATGATTCTTATTTCCCCATCGGATGAGGTTGAAGAGTATGCTGATTTATCTAAGCGTTTTAAAGGGTTTGGCGCCAACGTTATATCGATTTTGGAAGAAACTGAAGGTTCCAGACCATTAATGGAGGCCTCAGACGGGTTCATCCCTATACCCGCAGGTTTCTCTAAAATTTTCTCTCCAATTCTATTCATTGTCCCCATCCAGCTATTTACGTATTATGTGTCTGTTTTTAGAGGTTTAAATCCAGATAATCCTGAAAAACTCGTTAAGGTGGTGAAATGATATGAGAATTAAGGCGGTAATATTCGATATTGAAGATACGCTGTATGATTCGTCCCTTCAAATGAGGATGGCGAGGCTTAACGCCATAAGGGCTATGATTGAATCTGGGCTCCCGACGGATTTAGAAACTGGATATAGAAGGCTTGAGGAGGTCGTAAGCAAGTATGGTCCACATTATAATAGGCATTTCGACAAGCTCCTTGAACATCTAGGTTTAAAATGGAACCCAAGAGTTATAGCCGCCGGGGTTGTCGCATATCGTGAAACAAGCCAGGCATACTTAAAACCGTTCTCGGATACTATCCCAACTTTGATTAAACTTCGTGATCAAAAATATAAGCTGGGCGTTGTCTCAGACGGTATTGCTGTTAAGGAGTGGCAGAAACTTATACAGTTAGGTGTGCATCACTTGTTCCATTCAGTAGTAATATCGGAGGAGTGCGGAGCAATAGAATTAACTAGCAGACCGTTTGAAAAATGCCTAAAGGAGTTAAATGCTAAGCCGGAAGAAACGATCTATGTAAGCAGCCGAATTAATAGGACGATGCCCTACGCAAATAGGCTTGGCTTAATCAGCGTTAGACTTAGAAGAGGGGATCACCGCGCTGAGGAGCCTGAATCCCCTGACGCTAAAGCAATGTATGAAATAAATAGTTTAGCGGAAATATTTGAAGTGTTAAAAAGCCTTAAACATTAGATGAGAAGAAGATTATTTAAGGTTCAATAGAAGCATGGTATGTAATCCCTAGCCCTAAAGTTAACGCCTAGCTGCAACGCTAAATTCTGAATTCTTGAAATGTCAATTTCAGGAATTCTTACGGCAGTTACCTCAATTTCTAAATTTGCCCTCTTCGCCTCCGCAATGAAAAATAATACGCTTTTATAGGCATCCTTAAAGGATGGTTTGCAAACATGCTGATATGTTTCCTCATCATGACCATTTAGGCTTACAGTTACAGCGTCTACCCCCGCTTCCCTAATCTCTTCCACCACTTTTCTTTCGGGGTTAAGCAGATAACCATGCCCGTTAGTGTCCAATCTAACCCTCATATCGGGATGATATCTTTTAATCCATCTTGTAACTTCAAGTATGCAGTCAAGCATCATCGTTGGCTCGCCGAAGCCGCAAAATACAACTTCCTCCCATTTTCTCATAGGCATATATCTTTCTAACTGCTCAATTATCAGCTTGGGGTGAGGTTCCTCCTTAAGTTTCAAATAAAAACCAGCTATACCTCTTAAATAATGCCTAAAACAGAAGTAACAATTATTAGAGCATCTGTTAGTGATATTTAAATAAAGCGAACTGCCTAACCAGTACACAACATCTTGATTCATCGGCATCGTTCCCTAAAAACCTATAGAATAAGAAATTATTAAAGGTTAAAATCCTCCGCCTTAAATGGTAGACGAGACTAGCAAATTTAACTAATAAAAAAAGAAAAGAGAGAGAAATTATCTTCTAATCAATTTTGCGTCTTTAAGTTTAAGGATCACTCTATACCCAATCTTTTTGTTGCTTTCACTATTAGGAAAACCACAAAGGCTACTAGGATGAACGTTATTAAAGCGCCTATAAAGTGTCCTATGCGGAAGGGGCCGACCGTTAGAACCTCCCACTCCACATTTGGAAGGATCAATGTTATTATCGGCATGATTAAATCATCAACAAGGGCTTTAACGAGAGCGCCTAAATATAAGCCGAGGATGAAAGCTACAGCCATGCCTAGAACCTTATATTTCGATATGAAGTCTAAGAATTCCCTCCAAAGTCCTTTTGGCGGTGGCGGCGGTGGAGGAGATGGTTTAGGTTCCAGCAGCGTCTTAATTTCCTTCAAAACCTGCAATATTTCCTCATCTGTTTTGGACATAACATCACCATCAAATAAAATTAATATTTTATTATTTAATGTTATTATAATTAATGAATTTTGGAGAATTTAAATGATGGCGATATCTAAATATTTATTGGCGCGACGCTTAGAAATTATTGCCGTGAATAAGAAAGAGGCTTGCTAATATTAAATTTGTCAAGTTTTAAAATTAAAATTCCTGTCGCCATATAACATCCTAAACATAAAAAGAATAACGGTTCAAAACCTAAGTAGCTCACTATCAACGCGGCGATTAGGGCGGCTATTGACCCGGCGATATCATATGCTGATTCAAAAATTCCAAGCGTTAAGCCCTTCTTACCCTGCTCGCTTATCTCCATAATTAATGCTAGGCGTGAAGGCCCTTGAAGCGCATAGGATATTCCAAAAAAGAACTCTATGAGATAGAGATGTATGATGTCAAAAGCCAATAAATAGGCGAAGGTGCCTACGGCGCTCAATATAACCCCGACAAAGAAGACCCTTTCCTTCCCATACATATCGACAAGTTTACCGGCCGGAGCCTTAAAGAACGCTGAGACAAGCCCGAAAATTGTTACCAGCATTCCCACATCTAGCAGAGATGCGGAGAAACGGTTAAGAACAAATATGGGATATATCGAGCCAAGCAGACCCATCCCTAGAGAACTCATAGTGCTTAAGACAGCTATGAATGCTATTCGCGTCCTCCGCATAGGCTCTACCCCCAAGGGGTAGAGTGGAAACATTAGCGGCTGCTACGTACCTAAGTGCTAACATTTCCAGGTCTGCTTTCCTCCAAGAAATTACTATATTGCCCGGGTTAAAATAAACCTTACGGAGCCAGCGCGCTGCGTTTTGCTCCAGGCAATGGAAAATGTAGAAATGTTTAAGTTAAGATGAAGACCATTATGGATTAGAGCATTCGGGGCTCTTTTAAAAGTTTAACGCATGGATTGTTTGATCATGAGCGGTGTTGAGAGAGGCTCCGGAACGCGTCAAATCCGCTGGGCGCTTTTAACCCTAGCAATCATCATTGTTGTCCTAATTCTTTTTCTCAGCCGTGAAATCGTGGTTTTCTGGCTTAACGTTCAAGAATTCGGAGATTTATTCTTAAAACCTATATATTTCGGCTTATTAGGCGGGATCACGCTTGCATCCTTCACCTTTTTTAGGTTAGACTTCAAAAATAGGAGATCCATAATCTGGTACCTCATCAATTTAACAGTTAAATTTATCCGTTCAGGGGGAGACATGGAGAGAATTTCTCCGGTATGGATTGACTTTGAAAGCTTTAAAATGTCCCCCATAAAATTTTTCGTTTGGCAAATCACTAAATCCCTCATCGGATCGATCTTTTTCATTAACATCATGTTCGGCATGGCCATAGATGCAATCATGCGCGGCTGGAGCTCAGGCGTTGAGATGCTTCCTCAAATCTTCAGCCTCCCCTTTATAACGCCGCCGATCGATTTATCCTACGCTGAATTAAAGGTTTCCCCTTTAATACCAGTTTTAACATTGTTAATTCCGCCTTTACTTAGATCTTTATTGCTGCGCCTTGCGCTTCTGGTAGCATTAACACATATTATTCGGATAATTGTGCCCTTCGTTGCTGCGTATCTATGGAATCTAGAGACGCCTAGTTTAAGAAGGTTCATACCGACCATGCAGATGCTAGTAGCGGTCTTCACCCTATGGTATACGTTCACCATGTTCTTTGCATCTTTTATAGATTATAATACTAAATACTTGATTTTGGGATTTCTCTCCATCAGCGCCGCTTTTATCGCCTTCGCAATAGCGGATTGGAGAAAATCTGAGGTTCATTTCAGCCGCCGAGAGATTTATCTCCGCTTAGCAGTTTTAGCCGCGATCAGCCTGGTTATGGCATCAGCAATTTTACTTAATAATAGCATTGCAGACGTTAGAAAGCTAGATATGCTCGGCCCATATATTGCTCAGCTGATCTCTGTGAATCAGCATCTCGCCGACCTTGAAAATATCAGGGAGATCCCGTATGAATTTGGTTCAACATCCATTTCTCCCGATCAGATCGATGCTTTCATTATACAGAATAGGGGACTCCTGGAGAGGGTGCGCCTCTGGGATCAGCAGGCTTCGTTCGACAAGCTTAGGCCGGAGATAGGTTTAATACCGTACATAAACTTCTCCGACGCAGATATTTTGCGCTTCAATGACACCCTTTACTGGAGCGCCTCAATGGACTTGATTGCGCCTCAGACGGTTCGGCCTGAAGACAGATGGTACGCGTTACATTTCGTGTACACGCATGTGCCTAATGGTTTTCTCATGCTTGACGCTCATAATGGAAGGATAGTGGAAGCTACTAAATTCTTTCCTCAAAGAAGAATCTATTATGGTGAAGGCGGGCTTTTCCAGGAAACTTGGATCGCTTATCCGGCTGAGAGAACCTCTAGCGATGAAATTGGAGGCTACTTTTATGATGGCAGAGGCGGGATAGATGTTCCGCCGCCATTAAGCTGGATTTTTGAACCTAACTTTATGTTCTCTTATCCCACAACAACAATGCATATTATTAGATATAGGGACATTCATGAACGTATGAAGCTGCTTTTTCCCTACTTTAAATATGAGATTAGAGGGCAGCGAATAGACATATGGCCTGTAACCGATGGTGAACAAACATTCTGGGCAATGCCCCTCATGGTTTTTCTGAACGCTGAAAATGTGCCCTGGAGTGATGGGAACCCCTTTGGGAGGCTTGTTGGATACGCTTTAATAAATGTTTACCATGGAGATATACATTTAATAATCACTGGAAGCGACTTCTTCAGCCAACTTTTCAAAACGGTCTACGCTGAATATATATCTACGGAGGTTCCGGAGTGGCTGAAGACGCAGCTGAGATACCCTGAGGAACTCTTTGAGTGGAGGGTTTCTATGTACAACATATTTCACGTAACAGAGCCATCCGCATTTATTGCTGCCAAGGAATTTTATAAGGTGCCTGATGGCATAGACACGTACTATATTATCGCTCAGCCGCATGGATTTGAGAAACCCGAGTTTGTGGGACTATTATCCCTAGAGTTGCGGGGAGCATTAGGGGAAAACCTCGCCGGCTACATCATTGTTAGAAACGATTATCCCTACACTGGCGAAATGATCTTCTATAAAGTGCCGCTGGGAGCGGAGAAAAAGCTACTCGGACCATCCGCGATAAATGAGGCTTTAGAAAGGAACCCGAGCTTCGCAACGCTGAAGACCCTCCTAAGAAACCCGCGTATTGGAAACCAGATCTTTTATAGAATCGGCGGATACGATGTCTTCTTCATACCCGTTTATACAGCGCCGGGAGGCGGGGTTGTCACTGAGATCGGGACGATTGCAACTATAGGTGCAGACTTCACCGGCGAATACTATGTCGGCTTAGGTTCCACCGTTGAGGAGAGCTTTAGAGGCTTCTTGATTAGGATCGCAGGCGTCGAGTTTCCTCCAACGCCGGGATTAAGCGAGGAGGAGAGGATCGCTAGGCTGGTTAGAATCATTGAGGAGGCAGGGTTCAAGGTTTTAAAGCCTGAAAGTCTCAACCCACATGTATCATTCGTTGAGGGCAGCGTCAAGTTTACTTCTGAGGCGGATTGGGTTAACGTTCAAAATTTAATTATGGAGTTTCTGGAGAAATGCGGGGAATATCAGGCTTCAAGGATATTTATGTGGAGGGCTGATGGAAAAATGAATATTGGGATTATGGTATCAATTGAAGGAGTAATTGAGCTTCACTATATAACCATCGAGCTTTAATTGAAAATGATGGGAAGTGCGCTTAATGAGGCGGAATGAAAAAGAAACTAACGATCTTTTCAGGAGCATACTTCTATTGCTAAGCGCTTCAGCGCTGGCTTCGCTAGTAATATTGCTCTTCAAATTGAAGGGTGGAGTGCAAGGCATAATCGTTGGGGCAATCGTAGTTGCAGTTCTAATTTACTGGCTAATAGAAATAAACAAAATCTTTAAGGAGAGTAAGAAGCCTCATCCGCCAAGCGGACATGAATTGTTTTACGACCTATTTGAGGACGAGGAGGGCATAACTATTTTAGTAAGGATGCCGGGACGGTTTAATGATGTTGAAGTGAAGGTTTCCGGAGAAAACCTCGAGATAAAGGGTGATGGAAAACTTATACAGAGGCTGCAGATACCGAAGGAGGCGAAATTGAAGGAGAAATCATACGTCAAAGGGGTTCTTCAAATAAGGCTTCAAAAAGCGGCTAAATCGGACAGGAAAATATCTGCATATAAAGTTTAGCGGGCAACCCATTTTAACATTTTTAAGCCGCGCTCCTAAAATGCTCCCAACCCATACCCTCAACAACCTTTGTCTCCCCATTAATCCTAACTTTAATTTCCTCCTCCTCAATAACCTTGCCTATTCTTATTAGCGGCGTTTTGAATCCGCTTAAAACCTCCCTTGCCCTATCCCAAAGCTCCGGCTTAACAGTTACAACAAGCTCATATTCTTCTCCACCGTAAAGGCTCAGATCCACCGGATCCAAAGCATACTTCTCAGCGAAGACTTGAACCTCCGGCGCCACTGGAACATTCTCGATCATGAAGCCGACGCGGCTCGCCTTCGAGAGCTCATGAAGGCTCCACGCTAACCCATCGCTAGAATCTATCGAGGAAGTTACGGCGCCAATCTCCGCCAAAGCCAAACCCTCCCTGAGCCGAGCCTTAGGCATGAGAACCGACTCCACCAGGGGCTGCCTTAACTCCTCAGGTGGGGATAAACCATTCAGCAGAATCTTAAGTCCGGAAGATGTCTTCCCAAAATATCCTGTCACCGCAACTATGTCACCTGGCCTAGCTCCGCTGCGCCTCATGAGACTCCCCTTTTTGCAGAACCCTATGAGCGCACAGTCGATAATTAGGTCTGAGGATTCATTCGTGTCTCCGCCTATCACGTAAATTTCATATTCCCTAGCGCCATCATTCAGCCCTAAACCTATCTGCCTAACCTCTTCCTCGGTGAAATCGCTTGGTAAACCAAGCGAGACTAAAGCAGCGATGGGTTTTGCACCCTTAGCTGCAAAATCACTTACATTCATGACTATGGCTTTTCTAGCCGCCTGCCTCACGCTCATGCCCGGAGGCACATCGGTTTTGCCAACAAGCATATCCACCTTTACAACAATAAGTTTCTCCTCATCAATTTGAATTGCTGAAACATCATCTCCGAAAGGAATAGGCATGTTTGGCATCGAATCCAAAAGCTCTAAAATCGTCTCTATAATTTTTCTCTCACCTAGATCTTTAACTGTCTTCAAAGGTTATTACCCAATTTCTTATCTGCATAAGGCGGAATAAATAAGTTAACGGCTGGAAAATCGCTCAGAATCTACGGTAGAAAAGTTCTGTACGTTTTAATTGTTTCTGAAAGAACCAGGCCTTGAAGATCAGTCTCGGGATTATCAATATTGTAAATTCTTAAGTATGGATTTCTCCTCAAGATATTAATTTTTTCCGGATATTCCCCTCCAGGAAGGAGGAATATAGCTATTTTATGTCCGAAATCGGCGATTCTCTCCAATATAGGTATGGCCTCATCAATGTTTTGCCATCCTCCATCGGTTATCACTATAATGAAGCAGCTTCCGGGTTTGCTGGAAATCAGCCTACTAACTTCATATGCTGGAAAAACGGTGTATTCATTAAAGCTCATTGAAAGGGCTATTTCCTTAAGGTCGTCCGGTGAATCCCAATCTGCTGAGAAATACTTCGTTGAGAATGTTATTGCCGAGGTTTCCCCTCCGGCTTTACGCGCACTAAGATATGCTATAAAAGCGGCTACGGCTGCATCATCATGTATCTTTGACATGCTGAGGCTTGCATCCAAAATTGTGATTTCCGATGGAACAAATCCGGTGACTAAGGACTGGCCTCGGAAGGTTGGCTCCTCAACCCATTTTAACGTTGTAACTTCCGGTATTAATGGGCCTTCGTCGAGGCTCACGTCTATATCTAAGTCTTCGATTTCATCCTCAATATACCAGTCATCGGGATACTTAACAACCGCCCAAACAGGTTTCTTAGAGGGGTTTTCCGACAAGTAATGCATAATTATCCTTTCAGCCCTAGACCTATACCAGTATCTTTTCCAGAAAGCCTCATTAAAGATGCGGGAATCAATTTTCTCGTAGGGTTTTGAGAGCGATGTTGGTAAAAGCGGCTCCTCTAAACCCTCATGAAGAGGTTTTTCAGGAAAACCTTTACCGCCTTTACCCTCTTCTCCACCATGCGCCTTTCTTCCCTCAGTTTGCTCAGATTTTTCCCTGCCCTCTTCGGTCTTTCTCTTCAGCATCCTCGCCTTCTCTTCAATAGCCCTCCTCATTTTTTCCTTCTCTTCCAGCGGCAATCGGGGTTCAATCCACTGTTTAAAAAATTCCTTCGCATCTGAAGCGTCGGAGATCCTTCCGAAAATTTCCTCAAACATTTTCAGCGATTCCGGAAGAAAATCCTCCCTCACCCTGAGAACGTTTCTCCGGATATACTTCTCAATCCTTCTATTGGATAGGAGATTAGGGTAAAGCGTCCTCATCTTGTTGAGAATTATTGCCAATATTTGAACCTTTGAATGCCACGGCTTATCAAGTAGCATAACTGCAAGAATCTCCCTTGCAATGTTCTCAAGCGTTCTGTCACTTGATTTAGAAATCGGATTTATGAGAAAATACACTTCTTGAAGCAGCTGCTCCAAAAGCGATAGGCGCCTGCCCTTTAGAACCTGCATAAAATATGGGATTTCGCCGAATCTCCTTGGAAGATAATTTATGTTAACCTGCAGATCCGCAAATAAATGTGTTGCTAAGTAAGCAAGATCCCAATTTCCTAAGATATCATAGGCCGCTTTCTCTAGACTGTAGGCGGTTCTAAGATCGTAGGGGCAATGATGCACATGAGCAAGCTCATGACGGAAAAACCATAGCAGATACTTCTGTGGATCGCAGCCCCTAGGTATAACCTTTGACCCGAGTCGAACTTCACCGTTTACGGCGGAGAAAGCCGCATGATTTTCGAAGCCTCTTCCATGTTTTTCATCTTCAATCTTAAGTGTAACCGGTGGACAATGCAGCTCCATCCATGCTTGATTAAAAGTTTTAATTATATCCTCCATTTGAACTAACATTTACCTTGATCTCCAGTAGTTGTATCCTTGCAGCCGCCAACCCATCTGCGTCGATATGTCTTCTCCGCGCTTCATAAGTCCCTCGCCGATCCATTTTTCCTCCATTTTAATCAGTTCCTCAGCGAATGTTACATCTTCAACGGCTGCGTCCCTCGCAAGCCTATATATTGATGGATTAAAGCCCTTTATGAGTTCATTTAGCAACGTCCATTGCCTTCTCAACCGTCTATCTTCCATCTTGACCCTTTCCCTTTCAAACAGTTCCTGTATATCGCTTAGGATATTCCTCATTCTGATCAGGTTTAGTCTATGCGGAAAAATCCATAGAGCCATTTGGAAGATGTCATCTATGCTGCATTTTCCATAGAGCCATTTTACCGCTTTAGCTAGGTGCGTTAATACTACTGTGGCTCTCTCGCTCACCGGCTCCTTTATCATCCCGCATACGTCGCGTATAAAGTGGCATCCCTCACATAGTGTTGGCGGTTTAACCTCCGAGCTTTCTTTTCCACGTATGCATGATTGAAAATCTCTAACTAGCAGATTGATGTATCCGATTAAGTCTGGATCCAGCTCTACCTCCGCAACCTCTCTTCTAACCTCCTGAAGATCCTCGAATGAGAGCACCTGCGGCATAGATTCAATAAGGTTCCCTTCATATCTATCTAATAATTCTTGGAGTTGAAATTTTTCGCTTAAAGTTAATGTTCTGAGGAAGACGCATATATCGAATCTGTCATAGAATGGCGGCGGATGAACAAATGACGTTGCGTCTGATGGGTTTTCATTTGCGATTAATATGTAATCCTCAACCTTCGATTGCTGTCCATAAGCCCAAACTTCACCGAACTGCATTAAATGATGTATGTTAGCTGTCGTGTAGGGGTTCAGCCTGTTAAGTTCATCAATACCTTTCCCTCTGCTCCTAGTGAATGCAGCCCATAAGACCCGTTCAACACCCTCTTTCTCAAGAGATGGAATATGCAGTCTGCCGACAACCTCGCCTCTCTTAACCTCGGAGGCTCCGGATATGACAACGAAATCGTCGCCCGCTATGCCCTTAAGTAGCAGAAGCATAAGCGTTGATTTGCCAACGCCGCGTGGTGCACGTATAAGCGTTGCTGAACGTGGATGCAGCTGATTTAGCACTATCATTCTGATGGCTTCTTCGTTCCCAACGAAACGAGCCATTATTTCCTTCTCTAAATCCATTACCTTATTTTGCAGCATATTAATCCCCCTATAGGGGCATCATTAAAGGTTCAGCTTGAACGATGGCTATAGCCATGAGAAAAATTATCAATATAAGAGCATACATTATTAGCCTCATCAGCCTTACGCGTTTATGAAGCCTCATGTTCTCCTCCTCCAACCCTCTTAGGCGCTCCTGAAGGATCTTTGCAACTTTACGGTCAATCACAACAGTCCTCGAAGGGTCATTGCCAAAATATAACGAGTCAATTATGTCCGATGTCCCCTTCTCAATCGGAGCTCTATCCACGCTCTCCCCCCAAGAGATCCAGAAGCGCTCCCTCATATCGGATTGCTTCTTCTCTAAGGGGGCTTTCTTCGACTCTATCTCGAGGAACTTTCTGTATTTTTCGCTTTCCATAACACTGGTTGCCCTATTTTCGATGCCTAGTATTAGAAGGTTAACCGATGGATTTTAACTTTTCCTAATAATGAACAATAAATTTTTTTGATTTGATCCAAAAAATTATTCATTGGTGGTTCGGGAGATCATGAATTTGAAAGTGTCCGATTTAATAATTAAATTTCTGGAGAAGATAAATGTGAAACTTATTTTCGGCATACCGGGCTCCCAAACATGCCCATTATATGACAGCCTTTACTCTTCATCTATTAGGCATATACTTGTTAGACATGAGCAATCAGCATCCTATATGGCGGACGCCTACGCAAAGTTCACAGGTAAACCTGGAATATGCGATGGAACAGGAGGTCCGGGAGCTACAAACCTATTAACTGGCGTGGCGACCGCGTGGACTGACAGCAGCCCGATCATTATTTTTACTGGACAGCAACCTATAGATTATTTAGGAAGGGGCGCTTTCCAAGAGCTTGACCATGTAGCCCTGTTCACGCCAATAACAAAATGGTCAACGCGTCTAATAAAGCCGGAGAAAACAGTTGAAACTTTAAAGGAGGCTTTTAAAGCTGCCACATGGGGCAGACCTGGACCTGCACATATCGATCTGCCCTATGATATTCAAATTCAGACTGTAGAATACGACGATGAAGCGCTTTCAAAGGAAACGCTTCAGGTTCTCTCTCCGCCTAAATCATGCGGCGACCCAAAGGCTATAGATTTAGCCCTAAACCTTATAGTTAAAGCTTCAAAACCAATCATAATAGCCGGCGGAGGCGTACATTATTCCAGCAGGGCGCATAGCGAGCTTATGGATTTAGCTGAATATTTAGAGATTCCGGTGGCCACAACCTTTAACGGCAGAGGATCATTTCCCGAGGATCATCCGCTATCGGTTGGCAGAATCGGTGCTCACGCGCCGTACTTCAACGATAGGATCCTTGCCGAGGCTGATCTCATATTGGCTGTTGGATGCAGGTTTGCAGCCTTAAGCACTAGGTGGTGGACTAATGTAAATCCTAATGCGCTATTGATCCATATCGATGTGGATCCGATGGTTATTGGCAGAAACTACCCGGTTGAAGTGGGCATTGTCGGCGATGCGGGAAAGATTTTAGCAGAGATTGTTGAAAGGGCGAAAAGCCTTCAAGATCTTGGGAAGAATCTGCGAAAAGAATGGCTTAGATTCATAGAGACTGCAAAGGAGGATTGGCGGAGATCCGAGTGGTATAGAAAAACATTTTCTGAGGAATCTCCTTTGAAGCCTCAGAGAGTTTGCGCTGAAATTCGCAGATCATGCGATAGAAAAACCGTTTTCACCTTGGATGCTGGAAACAATAAGCTTTGGGCTTCAACATTCTTAGAAATCTATGAGCCATATACATGGATACAATCAGGATGCTTCGGCCCGATGGGATACGCATTACCGGCAGCTATAGCCTGCAGACTTGCAATTAGCGGGGAGGACAGACGCGTCGTGGCTATATGTGGTGACGGTGGCTTTTACATGAGCATGCATGAGCTCTCAACAGCAGTTCAGGAGGGAACTCCTGTGCTAATATGCATATTTAATGATGGCGCATTAGGAACAATAAAGCATCATCAAGAAAGCATTTATGGCGGAAGGCTAATCTCTGTTAGCTTAAAGAACCCAAGTTTTGCGGACATAGCTGAAGCATTTGGATGCGTAGGTATCAGCGTAGATAAGCCGCAGCAATTTAAGCCGGCTCTTGAAGATGGATTGAGGAATGTTAGAAAGGGAGAAACCGTAGTTTTAGATATTAAAATTGATGGGGAGGAAAAATTGCCTCCATAGCGCGGCTATGCCAAAAACATGCGAAATCATTTTTATTTTAAAGGTTACAAATATGATTGTTGGGTGAAAACTTATGAATTTAAGCGTATTTATGGGAAAAATCTACAGCTTTCAGCTACCTAAAAAGATCATTTTCGGTACGGGTTCCTCAAGCACGGTTGGTTTGGAGGCTAAAGCTTTAGGGGGGAATAGAGTTTTACTAATCACCGATGATAACTTGAGATCTAGCGATCTAATGAAAAATGTGGAGGAAAATCTTCTTAGCGAAGGCTTAAGCATAGACTTTTTTAGCGACATCAGATCGGAGCCAAGTCTGGAAGTCGCCGAGAAAGTTGCCGAAAAAGCTAGAGGGGGAGGATACGATTTAATAGTTGGGGTTGGCGGGGGCAGCGTCCTAGACATGGCTAAAGTGGCATCTATAGCGGCGACAAACAAGAAATCTATGAGGCAGTATCTCGGCGTGAACCTTGTGGAGAAACCTGGGCTGCCGAAGATTCTTATGCCGACAACTGCCGGAACAGGGTCGGAGGTTACCCATGTGGCCGTAATAACATTGCTGGATGAAGAAGCCAAATCAGCTATAGTGAGCCCATACTTGTTTAGCGACGTATCTATAATCGACCCTAGGCTAACCTATTCTATGCCTCCTAGAGTAACAGCCTCAACGGGTTTGGATGCTTTAAGCCATGCATTTGAGGCTTTAATGGCGGTTAACGCCAATCCAATAACTGACGCGCTGGCCCTTCAATCGATCGGAATCATATTCAAGTATCTGCCTAGGGCTTACGTAAGCGGCGATGAGGAAAGCAGATTCAGTATGAGCTTAGGCGCTTTAATGGCCGGTATGGCTTTTATAAATTCATGGGTCTGCTTGGGACATGCTCTCGCTTACTCCTTCTCCGTAAAATTTGGGGTTCCACATGGACTCTCATGCGGGCTTTCCCTGCCCTACGCCTTCAAATTTAATGCTCCAGCAATACGACGCAAGCTCCCACAAATAGCTGAAAAAATAGATGTCAACTATAGGGAAAAGATAAGTAGCCCGGATGATCTGGAAATATTCATTTTTAATAGGATCATGAGGCTCCTAGATGAATTGAACGCGCCTAAAAGGTTAAGGGAGATAGGGGTTTCAGAAAACGACCTTGCGAAAATTGCCAGTAAAGTTCTTACATTTACACGTCTAATAGAGAAAAACTCAAGGCCCATATCTGAGGATGACGCGCGTAGAATCGTCATGGATATGTGGTGACAACCATTTAAGATAGTTCTAACGATCTTCAGATTTATTTTAGGTGATTCCTGTGCGGAGACGCCGGATAATCACGTTGCTTTCAGACTTCGGTTTAGTGGACTCTTATGTTTCTGAAATGAAGGCGGTTATACTTTCAATATGCCCGGAAGCATGCATAGTTGACATAAGCCATAATGTTAGAAAATTTGATGTTAAAATGGGCTCATACATTCTTCTTCGAGCCTCCCGCTTTTTCCCAAAGGGAACGATTCACTTAGCTGTTGTTGACCCCGGGGTTGGCACTGAGAGGCGGCCGATAATAATTGAGACTGAAAGAGGCTTCTATGTTGGACCGGATAATGGGCTCTTAATACCCTCATCTAAAATGGATGGAATTAAGCATATTCATGTTATCTCTAATCCAAAGTATATGCTTAGCAAAGTATCGAGGACATTTCATGGACGCGACATATTCAGCCCAGCGGCAGCATACTTAGCTAAAGGCGTTCCAATATCGGATTTCGGCCCAGAAATATTTGACCCCGTCATTCCAAGTTTCTCTGAAGCTAGAGTTCACGAGGGGCTTATTGAAGGCGAAGTGGTCTACATCGATGATTTCGGAAATCTCATTACCAACATAGCGCAAAGCAACCTTGCCTCTGCGGGGATTTCAGAGGGAGACATATTGCTTGTTAAAGTACGGAATAGAAATTTCAGGCTAAGGCTTTGTGAGGCTTACGGGCGCCTTCCAAAAAATGAGTTACTCGCCATAATTGGAAGCGGTGGCTTTCTAGAGATTTCGGTTAATCAGGGCAGCGCCCTAAAACTGTTAGGCGCTGATGTCGGCGAGAAAATAATTATCAGAAAGGAAACAGGATTTTAAAAGATTGAAGCATACCGTTAGGATTAAATCTAAAAGAAAATATGGCGAAAGGCGTTGGAGAAAACTGAAAAATCCATTCATAATATAGATGCTATCCCATTATGTTCTCAGATTATTACCCGGCTTTATCACCCTCTTTTCCGATAAAACAGCGATATGCCAAGGTTGAGTTCTAAGGGAAATTCTTAAAAAATTGATTAAATAAAGATTAGTTCATGATAAAAATACAAGGTAAAAACAAAGTTAATGCCGTACCCAAACATGGGGAAGCCTTATATCGCGACCTTTTCTGCGCAAGCTTAAAGGATAGCTCAAATAAGGATCCTGAAAGCGAATGCCTCCAAACCATGTGGAAATGCTGGATAACTACTGTGCCAGCCGGCGTTAAAATAGAGCCCCATGCTCACAAGGATCATGAGCAGATATATTACATAATTAAGGGCTCAGGGACAATCATTATTGGAGAGGAAAAAGCTAAGGTTAAAGCTGGAGATTGCATATATCTGCCAACAGATATGCCTCATAGCTTCATAAATGATGGTGATGAAGAAACCGAAATATTCTGCGTTGGAGCGAACATCTTTAGACCCTGGATAAATAAGTGAAAGCGACAGTTGACAGTTTTGCCTAAACATCATACTAGAGCTGAATCTATTGAATGAGATGAAAGCATTTGATCCGTTAAATATATCAGCGCAAAACGCAGTAGAGGGCTTAATCTATTAGTTAGCGTGAGATTCATCCTATTCACATATCCGCCGGTTTATTCTTTTTAGCGGCGATCGCTCTCTCCGCGCTTCCGCTGCAACATTTAAGGCTAGATGAAGGGAAAAATCTAAAGGCAATTTAGGCTTCTTCATAAATGCTCTGCATTTAGGTATCTAGACAGCCCCTGCTATTTAGAGGATGGTTGAAGGTTGATCCTGCAAGGTTTATTCAAAGTAGGCTTCACCATCCATAAGGTGTTTCCTAGCGACATTCTCGTTTATTTCCACGCCTAGTCCCGGATTTTCTGGAACATTTATGAATCCATCTTTAATTATCGGCTTATCAATACCTTTCACTAAATCATCCCACCAGGGCATGGCAACCGCATGAAACTCGACGGCCACTAGGTTTTCAGGCATCGCTGCGGCTGCATGAACATTAGCCATAGCTGATATTGGTGAGCCAGCGCAGTGGGGAGCTATTGATAAACCATACAGATTTGCCAGCCAGGCAACCTTCTTGTTTTCCATTATTCCACCATTTGTCGCTATATCTGGGGCAACTATATCCACAGCTCTCTCTTCTATGAGCGGTTTGAACCCCACCGCAGTATATACATCTTCACCTGTTAGTGTGGGAGTTTTAATAGATCTAGTCACTATTTTGAAGCCCTTCGTATCTCTCCAGTCGATTACGTCCTCAATCCAAATTAACCCATAGGGGTCAACTGCTTTGCCAAATCTGACAGCGCCTTCCACGGTGCCTCCTTGATAGGAATCAAGGGCTAATGGAAAATCTTCTCCAACAGCCTCTCTTAATGCTTCAACAACGGAAACCTCATATTTGATCGCTTTATCGGTTGGAATATTGCCTATAAGAGCGTCTTTCCCCGCGTATTGAGGATGCAGATCAAATTTTAGGATCGTGAAGCCCATAGCCTTAATTCTCTTAGCGGCTTCAGCGTATGCTTCAGGCGTGTAGAACTCTTCCGCCCCCTCGAAGGTGTAATCGGTCGCTGCATCGCTTATGGCTTTGCCAGCGTGACAGTCGCAGTAAATCCTAATTTTACTTCTAAATTTGCCGCCGAGAAGCTTATAGACAGGAACGCCAAGAGATTTACCCAAAATATCCCATAGAGCTATTTCAATTCCGCTAACGGCGCCGCCGAAACGGCCCTCCGCACCATATGCTCGAATCTTCGCAAATAAGCGTTCCACATTAGTTGGATCTTCACCAACAATGACTTTTTTAAGGCGTAGAATCTGCTCCTTCAAAGGTACTGCGTAGTGATGTACCGGCGAATAATCTCGGGCTTCACCTAAACCGCTTATCCCCTCGTCAGTATCCACTCTCACAATCGGCCAGCAAAAATTTCCCCTAATCACAGCCACCTTAACATCCGTGATTTTCATGAAAGTCACCGAACATTATTTTTTAACTCTCCACTTATAGCATTTAATGTGAAACTTGCTTTCGCATATTTGACTTAAAACTTTCCCTGCTTACTTATCCTTTTTCATCGGCGTTTCTCCAATTCTAAAAGGGCTTCTTTAGCAAAGTGTCTAATGTCAACGGCTGGATCATTAAGCATCATTTTAAGTTTTTCTTTCGCCTCTAATCCAGTGGCAATCTTTAAATATGAATCTAAAATTTTCTCGTTTATTTCGCCCTCTTTCGACAGTGCAGCCACGTTCTCCTCGAGCTCCATTATGCTGTTCACTGAGGGAACAACCGTTGAGATCTCTGGAGACTTAAGTATCCATCGGAGGCATAGTTGAGCCGGCGTGTATTGGCTTTCCCCCTCCCCCTTAACCGGCCCAAACTTTGTGAACGGTATACCATAGTAGGGCCAACAGAAGGGCTTCATGACCACTACGCCTATTTCTAATGCTTTGCATAGCGGGAAAAGAACTTCCCTAGCCTCTTGCAGATAATAATTATATCTGACCATAACAACATCAAAGCAGTCGTATTTTCTTATGAGTTCCGCCAAGAAACGGGGATCATGACTTGAAGCGCCAACCCACCCTATTTTGCCCTCCTCCCTAGCTTCCCTAAAAACATCTATGATCAATCTAAGTTTCTCCTGCGAGTAATTGTCTTCCGGCATATGTAGATTGAATACGTCAACATAGTTAGTTTGCAACCATTTTAGAGAACTTCCTATTCCATCCCAAACTATATCCCGCCACTTAGATTTAGGGTTCTCCTCCATCTTTCTAAATGGGAAAACAATCATGGCGGCTATGTGAATATTCTCTCTCACTCCGAGGGACTTTAAGGCTGAACCCAATGACATAGCTTCCTCCATACGCGTTGTATCAAAATAGTTTATTCCAAGATCAATCGCCCTTCTAACAATTTCATTCCTCACCGGCTGCGTTGCAGTAAATTTCTCAAAATCCAATTCTCCCCATCGGCCGAGGGTTGTTGGGAGAGGACGTCTATATTCGTGTCCGCCGAGCCCTATCTCAGAAATCTTCAGTTTGGTTCTCCCCAAAATGCGATATCTCATTCTTACACCCCTAATCAGACAATATCCAAATATAGAATATTTTAAAAAAATATTTAATCATAAGGTTCATTGATAATTTTAGTCAGCGTTCTCTTCTAACAATCTTCGCTCCATCCCCGGGCTTCGCGCATATCGGAAGGCTTTTTACGCCAACCTCTTCGAATGCTTCCTTCATTGCAAGCGCAACGTCTCTCGCTTTCGCTTTCTTAGAGTTCACAAGCGCTATTACTGATGGCCCGGCTCCGCTTATTGATACGCCTACAGCACCGGATTTCAAGGCTTTTTCCTTAACATGATTTAATCCTGGTATAAGGCGCGCCCTAGCGGGCTCAACAACAGCATCCACCATGCCCTTACCCATAACTTCAACGCTGTTCAAGGCTATGCCGGCGACGAATGTTGCCGCGCGCCCTACATTATGAACCATACTTCCGAGATCAACGCTTCTTGGAAGAACCGACCTCGCTAATTTTGTATCCAACTTTATTTCTGGTAGAACAATTGCGAACTCAACGTTATCCGGCATCTTTATTTTAAAAACTTCTAATGGCTCCCTAGAGGCTATAATTATGAAGCCGCCTAAGATTGCAGCCGCCACGTTATCAGCGTGGGGTGCACCGGCTGAAGCCATCTCCCCAAGCGCGGCAAAACCTATAAGCTCGGTGGGGCTAAGATTAATGCCCAATAAATCATTTATGGCTATGGCGGTTGCAGCTGCGCTTGCCGCGCTGCTTCCCAAACCGCTACCCGGCCTTATTCCCTTAAGAATTCTTATTCTTAAACCTATTTTTTCCCTTGAGAGCTTCAGAAGCTCATTTGCAACTATTCCAGCCGTATTTTTTCCGGGCTCCCTTGGTATTGACTCGGAGCCTTCACCTTCCACTTCTATTTCGATTTTCCTCCCCTCTGTTCTTTCGACCAGAACTCTGTCTGATAGAGCGTCTAAGGCTACGCCGAAAACATCGAAGCCTGCCCCCAAATTTGCTGAGGTTGCTGGCGCAATGGCTTCAACAATTGAGAAAACCATCAGCGTCACCTAAACAGCATATTTTTGTTATTTATACTTAAATGCTTAATGTTTCCACGTATTGCGGAAAACCTTTAATTTACTTTAATAAATAAGTTTTCATTATTTCAAAAATAAGGTGAACATTATGGATTTGTTTGAAACTATTTTGGGCAGGCGCAGCATAAGAAGATATTTAGATAAGCCTGTTGAGGAGGAGAAAATCCTTAAATGTCTTTACGCCGCCACTTGGGCTCCCTCAGCCCATAACTCCCAGCACTGGAGCTTCATTGTGGTCAGAGAACCTGAGACTAGGAGGAAATTAGCTGAAATTCATAGGTGGGGAAGGTTTATGGCGGAATCCCCCGTGGTCATAGTTGTTCTAGGCAACCCGTTAAAATCGAGCTTCTGGCGTGAGGATCTAGGCGCAGCTGTGGAGAACATGCTGCTGGCCGCCTACGCTTTGGGCTTAGGGACATGCTGGATGGGGGTTGCAGACACACCATATGAGGATGAGATGAAGAAAATATTGGGTATACCGGAAAATCTGAGGATATTATGCACGGTGTCAATGGGTTATCCGGCTGAGAAGCCCATTAGGGGAAGGGAACCGCTCAGCCGCAAGATACATTGGGAGAAATACGGCGTGCAAAGGGAAATTAAAGAGCCAACGTTAACTAGCAGTTCTTAGGCTACTGAATTACGCGTTTCAACATGGCGCTGAATAGAAGGAGAGCAACACATTATCTAATCACCCTAATTTTCCATTTACTAGAAGCAGTATTTTTCAGCCTTATTCTTTAAACCTTAACTGGTTAATCCGTGATCCTTCCAATTATGAGTCCCACGCCTTCCTCACCGGCTATTCTCCTCATTTCCTTAGCCACATCTCTTTTCACTGTAAGTATCGCTAGGATTTTCTTGGGCTCCCTAGGGTATTTCGCCCTAGCCGCCTCAGCCTTCCCGTTGGGTCGGCGTAAGAAGCCTGTTCTCGTGAATTTATCCCCGGATTTAGTTTTGGAAGCCCGCGGTAAAGGCTTGAATTTCTCGAAAATCCTGGAAAATGCCCTTAAAGAATATTTACGGCGCCTAAACGATTCTGAAAATGAGAAGGAGGCTGAAAAAACAGTTTCCGAATTTGTGGTGCGGCCGCCGGGATTTGAACCCGGGTCGCCGGCGTGGCAGGCCGATGTCCTAGACCAGGCTAGACTACGGCCGCTTAACTTTTCAATAAGATTTAGGTGATTTCTCCCATTAATAATCTTTTTTGTCCAGGTTTTCTGATAAGCGTTAAATATTTGTCTCATCATAAGGTGTTTTATTGGTGGTGATTTGAAGCGTGGTGAAGCCTCTTTTTGAGGGTATTCTTCCAGCGATAATCACACCCTTCGACGCTGAGGGCAATGTGGACTTTGATCTCCTCAGGGATATTGTGCGCTTTCAGATTGAGAAGGGCGTTCACGGTTTCTTTGTCTGCGGCACCGTGGGCGAAGGACCCTTAATGAGCATTGAGCAGAGGAAATCTGTTGCTGAAGCAGTTGTTAGGGAGGCTAAGGGCAAGGTTCCAGTCATCGTTCATGTCGGAACAACAAATACTGCTGAGAGCGTGGAGCTCGCTAAGCATGCCGAGAGCATAGAGGCTAACGCTGTTGGAGCAGTTACGCCATACTTCTTTAAGCCTGACCTAGAAGGTTTAATTATGCATTATAGGCTGATCTCTGAGGCGGTTCGCGTACCGACCTTCGTATATAATATTCCGCAGCAGACAGGCTTCAACCTTACGCCTGAAATCTTCAGAAAATTGTGCTCGATAGAAAATATTCATGGAATAAAAGATTCAAGCGGGAGCCTAAGCCAGATTCAAGAGATCATAGAGACAGCGCCTAAACATGTAACCGTCATTAACGGGGCTGACGATATACTTTTAGCTGCATTACTGGTAGGCGTAAACGCGGAGATATCAGGGGTTGCCAACGTTGCCCCGGAAATACTGGTTGAGCTATATGAAAATTTTAGAGAGGGCAACTATAAAAAGGCTCTTGAGCTCCAGAGAAAAACGAACGTTCTAAGAAGAATATTATATGAATGGTCTTCAATACCATCAATAAAGGCTGCTCTAGAGCTTAGAGGCATTAAGGCCGGAATGCCGAAGAAACCCCTTAGACCATTGAAGCAGGAAGAGATTTCAAGGCTTAAAGATAAGCTAAAGGCGCTTGGGCTATTCTGGTAGAAAGATCATTTTTCTAAGTAGCCTGCTTGGATGAAAATATTGGCTCCAACCCTCTGCTCATATTTGATATCGCCCTCTTTTCATCATCCGATAAGGGTTTAAATCTTTCAGCCGCATCGCACATCCACCAGAGCAGCTCAGCATGTCCCGGGCTTACAGCCGCTGTGACCGGTAAAGAGAGCGTGAACCTAACAGCCATGAAGGCTTCCTCGAAGCTCTCAACTGGAGCATACCAGCATTTAGGCCACTTTCTCGGCTCATCCTCCTTAAGCCTTCTCTTCGCCATAGTCTTCAGAGCCAATATAGCAGCGCCCTTCTCCAGGGCTTTCTCAACAACCCTTGGTCCAAAGTTTCCCTGATACCAGCAGACCCAGTTTATCGGGAACAGGATGCTGTTAAATTTAAAGCGGTCTAGTAGAGCTAAGGCTGCCTCTTCAGAGTGAGCTGAGAAACCAATGTATTTAATTAGACCCTGCTCCCTAGCCTCAATTAGGGCTTCGATTGCTCCACCATCGCTAAATATCTGGTTAACCTCCTCCAGCGTTGTTACTGCATGTAGCTGGTACAGGTCGAAGTGATCCGTATGAAGCCGTTTAAGCGATTGATGCATTTCCTCTTCAGCTTCCCTTTTAGTGCGCTTTAATGTTTTACACGCTAGGAAAACCGAGTCTCGGTATGGCTTTAAAGCTGGGCCTAACCGTTCCTCCGCATTACCATAGCTTGGTGCAACATCAAAATAGTTTATTCCTCTATCTATTGCTTTGGCAACTAGACGATTGGCTTCTTCTTGACTTTCATTCATCACAGCTATGCCGCCGAAGCCTACAACAGAAAGATATATGTTGGTGTTACCGTACCTACGCTTCTCCAATCCAATCACGCTCAAAAAATGTATACTGCCCATAAGATTTAAGATTTTTGATCTTAACTCTTAAATTCCAGAATCTAGTCCATAATCATAAGCGCATATTAGCCATAGGAGGATAAGAAGGTTGAAACGTGGCTTCAGGGACAGGGATTATCTGCAGACATCTGAGGGATTCTTCTTCTGCGTCATCGGATCGGTTCATCCGCCCGACCGAGTGATATCCTACTTGAAGTATATCCCATCGAATAGGGGGAAATGGGGTAGGGGCTCAAGCAGGTTCCAACGTATAATGCGCCGCTACACAATGCTCGACCTAATTAACACAATAAAATTTCTTAAGAGGCATCCTGAATATCTCTACGATTCGCCTATCACGGGGGTAAACATGTCAGCGGTTCCCATAAGCAAAATAACCGATCACCTAAAGCCGGAGGAAAAAATCATTAATCTCAGCAGATCTGGAGACTTAGATGCTTTACAAAGTAAAGCCTTAGATTTAGCGCTTGAAATCTCTGATGAAAGCAGCGTCCCACTGGAGTATTTCGGAGTTACAGGCTCAATACTCTTAGATATACATCAGGAATTCTCAGATATTGACTTAACTGTTTACGGCATAAAAAATAGCGAATGCGTGAGGGAAACTCTGAAGCAGATTTATTCAGCGGGAAGCCATAGTATTTCAAAAATTAGTGGTGAAGAGGCTAAGTGTTGGTGTCTAAGTAAGGCTGAAAATTACCCCTTAACCTATGATGAGGCTTACAAAATGCTGAGCAGAAAGTGGAACAGGGGGATTTTTAAGGGAACAAAATTTTCAATTCACCCAGTTAAGCTTGAGGAAGAGGTTGATGAGAAATATGGAGATAGGATTTTCAATCCTAGAGGGATGATTAGGATTGAGGCAAGGGTCTCCGATGATTCTGAAGCCGATTTCATGCCATCCATATATAAGGTTGAAGACGTTAGGATCATTGAGGGGCAGCCGGTTGAGGACATAATTGAGGTAGCATCATATGAGGGGTTCTACGGGGGCATAGTATATAAAGGTGAAAGGATTGCTGTATATGGGAAGCTGGAGAAGGTTATTGATAAGCGTAGCAATGAAGAGTATCATCGTGTTCTAGTAGGTTCAAAAGAGGCTTTGGGAAAAGACTATATAAAGCCGCTTTAATCTTCAGCCGCCAGGCTTAACTATCATAAAATCTGTGGGCTTAGCTCCCAAAACCATCCGGTAGTATTCTTCCCCGCTCTTCTCAATTACCTTTTCCATCTTACCCTGCGCTATAATCCACTCATCTCTCCTAGCTTGCTCGCAGAATCTTCCTCTAAAGGAAACTATTTTAATCGGGGGCGATGCAACGTTCACTCCATCTAATATTTTAACATTGGAGATGGCATATTCGCATGGCGTAAAAATCGAGTCTTCATCATTCTCAATTTTAGCTTTAATCTTTACATATCCAACCCCCCTATATATGCGGTCACCGTAAGACTCCATAACCTCGTTCCAGTCGATTATAAATCTCACAAAAAAGTCTCTGCCCATGAATTTTCCCTGCATGGATTTTCTATTCTCAACCGCGCAGAAATCGCTGAAAGGTATCCATGTGTCCTTAAACCTAAACTCATACAGTTTTTTCAAATCTTCTAGGTTATAGCGTGAAAAACCTCGCTCCCGCTTATCCATGAGATAGCTCAGAGCCTCATGAGCCAATCTACAGTTTTTTCTACCATATATGATCACATCAATATCTGAATCTGGCGTGTATAAGCCAACAAGCAATGAGCCGGAGATGCCGAATTTCTCAAACGGCACCCCGGAAACATCATGAACTGATTGAATAAGCATGAGCGCTTGCTTTTCAATATCGTTTAGAGGCTGATCTTTTAGAAAATTTAAAACCTTTAATTGAGGCTCATAATGCATAGCGATTAGATTATTTGGGACCCCCTCTAACCACTCGTCGAAGATGCGGTCGTAATAAATATATTGCGGGTATATTCTCCTTAATATTGCCTCCCTATCACTAAGCGAGTAAACCTTAACATATTTTCTTCCATCACGTCCCCTTACGCCGGAGGGATCCTCGAGATATCTTAAGTAAGCCACCACCCTATCCGGCGGATGGACAAGCCCCTTAACGTCAAAGATTAAGCCCTCCCGGGTTTCAACGAAATCCCCCTCCCGGGCTCTAATCAAGCAGAATCCCCCGTTAGAATCTTAAGCCGGAGAGAAGCGCAATCATTATTGAAGCCGCAGTTAAATCGGCTGTTGTTCCGGGACTATAATCCTTACCTAAACTTTGAAGTTTTTCATCCAACTCCCAAAGCAAGGCTTTGCCCTCACTAGTTGTGAGACCGCCTAAATTAAGTATTTTTTCCGCAGTTTCCGAAATCCATCTTGTCTCCTCAATACCCATCTCAACAGCCTTCTTGACGTCGCTGATCTTCTTCAATCCAACTTTTCTAGCTATAAATGTATCTGGAAACTTTGAGAGTAATCTGAGGAAAGTGTGGACAACCGCCGTATTTATGTTGTTGGTGCGTCTGAAAGTTTCCATCAGCTCGTTATATCCAACAGTAAAGGATGCTTCCATACCAGTTACAAGTTCTCTTGCGATCGTGTCATATGATGACGCATCCAGCATAACATTGAGAAGCGTTATTCCGTCCCTTAAAATCTTCTTTTCCGCTTCCTTATCATAAAGGTCTGGAGACTTTAAATCAGCAACTTTACCCATCTCCCATGGGGAGCTGGCAATCCTAATAGCTCTGTAAACTTCAACAGCATCGATGGGGGTTGTTGAACGCATGATCGCATCAATGTTCCTCCTCAATATGTCTGAGGAAAAAGCGTTATTCTCAATGTATGTTTTTGAGGTTGATATTGAAAGCGGTATGAAGAGAAGGCAAACGCCCAGATGGGTATTACCATCATTATGGGAAGATAACACGTCAATAACCGCCTTCCTCACAAGTCTCCCAACGCCGGCCCTAGACGAATCAATTATTCCTCGAGCAATCATAACGCCTCTGCGGGCAGCGGCCTCAACTGAAGAGCCAAGCGCAATTGAACCGGCTAAGAAATGTTCGTAGCAAGCGTCAGAATGGTCCCTAGTTCTATGAACATTGCCTGGCTTAGGCCAACCGCTAACCTCCAAAACAGCGGCGAGCTGCGCTGAATAAACAATATGCTTTATAAGCAACCCAGCCCTTAAACCCATTTTAGCCCTCCTCTTCCATTTTAATCTTTTCCGATGAGCATGCTGGGAAGCCCAAATCTGGCTGATCTAAGATTATTGATTAGGGGGACCGCTATTAAGGTGGCTATTATAGCTTGTATAATTCTTATAATGAAGTATGCGTAGGGGCTGATTAGAAAAGCCAATCTTACAAACTCCAGAGGCATTTGAAATATTTCCTCATAAACAGCTGGAACAGCGAATATGGTATTTCCCCAGGCGTTATCAGCCTCATTACCTATAAATGCTAGCAAAAAGTATGTTAGATACTCCATGCTTGATGCTTTAAATGTTTGCGCCTTCTTTATGACTATGAGGAAACCCCCTATAACCCCTAAGATTAAGCCGGCTATAAAGCCCCCGCCTATAATTGCTGATAGCCCGGATAAAGCGATTATCGCTCCTCCGCAAAATATGCTATATTCCGGTTTGATGTGAAGAATGATCATGCTTACAAATATGCCGATGCCCAATGCTGGCCACAAATACCCGTATGGGGGCTTAACGAAAAATTTTGAACCGAATGAAATCTTATAAGTTTCATTTTGAAACTCAAAACTGAACTTGAGAACATCCCCATTAACAGCAATCATGAAAGCGTTAATCAATATTAATACGGCGGAAAGTAAAGATAGGATCGCAGCCCAATTGTATTTTTTTATTTCCCTCCCTAGATCCCCATGCGCTGAACCCATTTCGGGGCTCCTAAAAGCCATCCTCCTCATTAAGGAAAACGTCGGCGGTATAAGAAATAGGGCCAATATTTTATCCCACATGGCTATAAAGCCAACGATGAAGTTTTGCTCAATGGGCTGAGCTGGAGGCAGAATCCAGAAAGCGGCGATCAATAAAGCCAAAATTACGAAAGCCCTCTTCCATCTTCCATTACAGATTAGGCCAGTAATAAAAGCATTAATTACCGGAGACGGGAGGAAAACAAGCCCAGGAAGATCTGCTTTTCCAGGCGGGAAAGCCCATGCCGCGAAAACGCCTATAAATGTTGCCAGGGCTCCAAGATAAGGCCCAAGGATAAGCCCGAAAATGGATGCCATACATGCCTCAATCTGTATCTTCACTTGGGGTAAACCTATCGCTGGCACACCGGGCAAATAGGACATCATATAATATAGAGCGGCGAAAACTGATGTAAGAGCTATTTTTCTAGAGTCTAAGTGTTCCATTTTGAAAATCGATGTAATTTTTTACATAACTGTTTAATAAAGTTTTTGCAACTGTAAAAATAAGAACTTGATAAAAATAAACGCAATAATTTTATCTCCGAAGCTCCCTATAAATAGTTGGCGGGAAGTTTATGAAGGGTCGCTTATATCCATATGTGATTTTCCTTCCTAAAGGCAGCAAATATGAGGTTTTAAGGGCTATGTTCGGCTCATCAGTTCCAGCTGATATTTTAAGGGTCGCTCTTAAACGTGGCGTATCTGAAAGAATCTATCAGAAGGATCTTATTGAAAGTTTAGGCTACTCGAACAAAACAATCATAGAGCATCTGAAAGTTCTCACAGACCTAGGGATATTAACTGAGCAGATGGAGAAGATCGAGGCTTCAGGACGTACAATTTGGCTGAAAACTTACAGGCTTACGGACCTAGGCAAATGGTTCGCCCTACTTCTAGTTGACGAGGAGGACCTCTCGAAAGAGGATAAGATCACTATAGCATGTAATGCGTTCAGATCCTATATGAAGTGGATAAGGGAAATTTCAGAGAGCCTTGGAATAAACAGAAGTGATTTACAAAAGATTTTTGAGGAGGAAATGAAATAGGTTTCTAAGCATACAGCCAAAATAAGCCATATTTATTATCCGTGCTGATCGAGGGAGAAGTGGATGCATGAGTAAGTTTGACGTCATTGTTGTCGGCGCTGGAACCGGAGGCTGCATGGCGGCTAAAACATCAGCTAAGATGGGCTTATCCGTCTGCCTATTGGATTGCAAAAGCGCTGAGTTAATAGGTGATAAAATCTGCGGAGATGCTATTGGCAAGCATCACTTTGACAACTTAGGCTTATCATATCCTAAAGGGGATGAACTTGAGAGGGTGATTGAGGGCATAAAGGTTTACTCACCGGATTCTGAAACAATTTTTCATTTAGCCGGCGAGGGATTACACGGCTTCATGGTTAATAGGCACATATTCGGCCAAAGATTACTGAAGGAAGCTCTAGATGCTGGAGCTACGCTTTTCGATTCAACGCAGGTCCTAGAACCCATAATAGAGAATGGTTTCGTCAGGGGAGTCACAGCCCTAAGCAGAAAATCAAATTCTAAAGTAAAGTTTGAGGGTAAGGTTACAGTTGACGCCAGCGGCTACGCGGCTATACTGCGAAGGAAGCTCCCACCGGAGATCAGAATAGATTCGAAGGTTGACAGGAAAGATGAGGTTGTATGCTATAGGGAAATACGCTTTCTGCAAGCGGAAATTGAAGAGCCGGGCTTCTGCCAAATATACTTAGACCTAAACATTGCGCCGGGAGGATACTACTGGATATTTCCGAAAAAGGGAACAGGCGTTAATGTTGGGCTTGGGGTTGCGTCAGTTAATAGATTTCCAAACCCAAAAGATCAGCTATACAGGCACGTATTAACAAAACCATTATTCGCCAATTCAATAGTCATAAGTGCCGGTGGAGGGATAGTTCCAACTAGGCGTCCATTAGACACCTTTGTTGGCAACGGCATAGTTGTCATAGGCGATGCAGCGTGCCATGTGAACCCAATACATGGCGGCGGAATGGGACCCTCAATGATGGCGGGTAAGATAGCCGGCGAGGTAATATCCGAAGCTTTAATGAAAGGCGAACCGACAGCGAACGCCCTCTGGCCCATAAATGTTCGATACATGAAAAATTATGGTGCCAAACAGGCTGGGCTGGACGTTTTCCGAATGTTCCTGCAAAACCTAACCAATGAAGAAATCAATTACGGAATGAAGTATAAACTGATAAAGGAGGAGGATGTGCTTAAAGCTGGCTTAGAGGGAGATGTCCGCCTAAATATAACTGACGCCACAAGAAGAATATTTAGGGGACTTGGGAAAATATCATTCCTCAAGAAGCTCTATAACATGGCTAAAAAGTCAAAGAAGATTAGAAAAATATATGAAAATTATCCAAGCTCACCGGATCAAATGCCCCTATGGAAAGCAAAAGTTCAAAAAATATTTGAAAACTAGAAGATAAAAAGCCTAAAACATTATAAAATGAAAATCACCTACTCATACTGATGATCTTTTAATTTGATATTTTTCGATGGTAACAACTTATTCAATGATTATATTATTTACAGGTTCCTTACAAAGATAAAAATTCAGCATCTTCGCTAACAAACTTTTACTCACATGAATTTTACTCTTTAAAAGGATAAGCCTCTTGCTGAACTTAAAAATCGATTCTGTCTTATTAGAGCGTCTTCAAGAATGAATGAGAAAAATGCTGTTTACCTAGATGCATCTTAAAGATACTTACGGATCAATTTCACATGGGTTTCAACTATTTTCTTACTATCAAAGAAGTTGCCTAGTCTCCATCCTTCAAATTCAGCTGAGATGCGTCTGGAAAAACCGGTTCCTTTATTTGAGGGTCTCCTGAATTAAGCAGACATATTGTATGAGTAGCGAGTAAATGTTCTTATATGATTTTTGAAGCATTATGGTACATAAATGTTCACAAAAGACTTAAATATTACTTATGAGATCAATATTCTACATTCGGAAGGATGCTAAATGAGAAAGATACTGTTAAGTGAGGAGGAAATACCTAAACAGTGGTACAATATACTTCCAGATCTCCCTAAACCCTTACCGCCGCCGATAAATCCTGCAACAAAGGAGCCTGTGAAGCCTGAGGATTTAATGATGCTCTTCTCTAAGGAGTGCATAATCCAGGAAGTCAGTCAGGAACGCTGGATAAATATACCTAATGAGGTGCGTGAAGCATACATGCTTTGGAGGCCTACCCCGCTCTATAGGGCAACTGGACTTGAGAAAGCCCTTGGAACGCCGGCTAAAATATACTACAAGTACGAGGGAGTCAGCCCGCCTGGAAGCCACAAACCTAACACGGCGGTTGCTCAAGCATACTACGCCATGAAAGACGGTGTTGAAAGGTTAACCACTGAGACTGGGGCTGGACAGTGGGGGTCAGCCCTCGCATTTGGCTGCATGCTCTTCGGGATTAAAACAACAATATACATGGTTAAGGTTAGCTATAACCAGAAGCCTTACAGGCGTATACTGATGGAACTATGGGGTGCGGATGTTTATCCAAGCCCAAGCGCAAACACCGAAAGTGGAAGAAGAATACTTAAGGAGGACCCGGAGAACCCTGGAAGCCTTGGAATAGCAATAAGCGAGGCTGTGGAGGACGCTGTAACGCATAAAAATGTGAAATACTCTCTTGGAAGCGTCCTTAATCATGTTCTGCTCCACCAGACTGTTGTTGGGCTAGAGTCCAAAAAACAGTTAGAGCTCGTCGATGATTACCCAGATCTAGTTGTTGGCTGCATAGGCGGCGGAAGCAGCTTTTCCGGCCTCTTCTGGCCATTCTATTACGATAAGGTTTCAGGGAAAGCGCCTAAAGATGTTCAGTTCCTAGCTGTTGAGCCTACAGCCTGCCCATCGATAACGAAGGGCTTCTACACGTATGATCACGGTGACGCTGCACGTCTAACACCCATGCTGAAAATGTACACTCTCGGACATATGTTCATACCTGCGCCAATACACGCAGGCGGATTACGCTATCATGGGAAGGCGCCGACCCTCTGCCTGCTAAGTAAGGAGGGCATTGTTAAGACTGTGGCATATAATCAGGTTGATGTCTTTAACGCTGCAAACCAGTTTATTAGAACCGAGGGTATTGTGCCAGCCCCTGAACCGAGCCATGCAATAAAAGCCGTAATAGATGAAGCCCTAAAATGCAAGAGAACCGGCGAGGAGAAAACGATACTTTTCCTCCTATGCGGGCATGGACATTTCGATATGCAGGCCTTCGACGACTACCTTAACAAAAGGTTACTTCCATACGAGTATCCGGAGGAAAAGGTTAGGGAGGCGATGCTTAAACTTAAAGAATTGTACCCTTGGCTGAACATAGAGCGTTAAAAAAGGCTTCTTAGCAGCAGCCGGAAGCCTTAAACATCACTTTATCCATCCACTTTTAAATTTTCAAATCATTATCTAGAAAAACCCGATTGAAAAAGCGGAAAAAGTAAAGAGTTAATTAGGGAAAGAAGAATTTATTAATTTTCAGGTGAGACATAAATGATTAAGGTAATTGGTATTGTGGGAAGCCCAAGAGTTGGAGGCAACACTGAGATAATTGTTAATGAAGCCCTGAAGACTGCTAGGGAAGAAGGCGCTGAAACAGAGCTCATAAGGTTGTCAGATAAGGAGATCAAGCCTTGCGACGCATGCTTATCGTGTAGAAAAACCGGGGAATGCAGAATAAAAGATGACTTTCAAGAGATTTTTGATAAAATGGTTAAAGCCGACGGCATAATATTAGCCTCACCAGTCTACTTTGGGTCAGCAACCCCGAAGATAATGGCGTTAATTCATAGGGCAGGATACGTTTCAGGAGCTAAGGGAAGAATATTTGAGAATAAAGTTGGCGGACCAATCGTTGTCGCTAGGAGGGCTGGACAGAACTTCACATTCGCCCAGATGCTCTTCTTCTTTCTACATCAGGGAATGATAGTTCCAGGCTCAACATACTGGAACATAGCCTTCGGAAGGGAGAAGGGAGACGTGCTGAAAGATGAGGAGGGACTAATAACCGCAAGAAACTTCGCTAAAAAGATGGTTTGGCTAATAAAGAAGATTAAAGATTTAGAGTGAACCTTTATTTTCCCCTTTCTCCGGCAATCATCAGCATGACTGATGAAATAAGCAGCATCGCCAATTTAACATGTGAGCGGGAAAATCCCGCATGCTTCAGCTGCGGGATAGGGGCGAACGCGACCTTTATATTCTCCCTTTCTTCCATGATCTCCACTCGCGTAGGGTGGGGCAGCCGAAGATGCGCTTGCCGAGACCTCCGCTGCGGGTGCATGTGGATCAAGCCCAATTGCGGAAGCAGGAAGCCCATAAGGGCTTCAGCCATGGGCAGCTTGCTTAAAACTGTTGCCTCTATGAATTTTAAATATCATAAAAAGATTTAAATGGACAGCAATATTAGTAGGGGGGCAAAGACCTCGGCTACCAAGGACATTACTGTTATCATTGTGTTCAGCGATGGCCCAGCTGTATCCTTGAAGGGGTCGCCTACCGTGTCGCCTATAACCGCTGCCTTATGGGTTTCAGAACCCTTACCTCCGTAGGCGCCGGCTTCTATATACTTCTTGGCGTTATCCCATAGTCCGCCGGAGTTAGCCATAAACAGGGCGAAGATGATGCCAGTGACGATGCTTCCGGCTAAAAAGCCTGCCAACGCCTCTTTCTCAAGGAATATTATTACCAGTACTGGAACGATTATGGCTAGCAGGCAGGGCAGCATAAGCTCTCTAATGGCGCCTTTGGTGGCAATGTCAACGCATCGAGCATAATCCGGCTTCGCTTTACCCTCAATTAATCCGGGCATCTCCTTAAATTGCCGTCTAACCTCCTCAACCATACGCTCCGCATTTCTTCCAACAGCCAATATCAGAAGCGCCGATAGCAGCGGAGGCATCATTCCGCCGAGGAAAACCCCTACAACCACCCTTGGGCTCATTAAATCTAGGGTTTCAATATCTACCACATGAGCGTAGGCTGCGAAGAGGGCTAGCACTGTCAATGCTGCAGCGCCTATAGCGAAGCCTTTAGTTATCGCCTTCGAAGTGTTTCCAGCCGCATCAAGTCTGTCGGCGACCTCGATGACCTCCTCACCTAGACCTGATTGCTCCGCGATGCCCTTCGCATTATCGGATATTGGACCATAGGCATCAGCGGATATGGTCATACCTACAGTGGCAAGCATGCCCACAGCGGAAATGGCTATCCCATAGTAGGGCCTTATGCCGAAGGATTCGGCTAGGAACCATGCGGCTATAGTGGCAGCGCATATACCAACTATAGGGGGCACTATACTTATTAAGCCATATGAAAATCCTGTTAGGATGTTTATTGCAGCTCCGGTTGTAGAAGCTTTGGCGACTTTTGCCGCTGGCATACGATCGATAGATGTAAAGTAATCAGTGGTCAATCCGATGATTACGCCTGCCACCAGCCCGGCTGCCGAAGGTAGTAAGACCCCGAGCCATCGAGTCCCTTCCAAGCCTGAATAGTATGTTGCGATGAACAGGAAGATGGCGAAAATTATCCATGTTGCAAATGAGCCTCTGTTTAGGGCTGCACCGGGATTTCCCTTTATGCTCAACTTAACTATGAAGGCGCCGATTATGGAGGCGAAAAGCCCCATGGCAGCAATTATCAGCGGCAAAGATACTAGAGGAGCCTCCCCTATTTCTGCACCTATTATCATCGCAGCAGCGATGCTCGCTATGTAGGAATCCACGAGGTCAGCGCCCATTCCTGCAACATCCCCCACATTATCGCCCACGTTATCGGCGATAACCGCCGGGTTTCTAGGGTCATCTTCGGGTATTCCAAGCTCCACTTTTCCAACGAGGTCGGCGCTGATGTCGGCGGTTTTAGTGTAGATTCCTCCACCGGCCTTAGCGAACAGGGCTAGGGCGCTGGCTCCAAAGCTGAAGCCTAGAACCACGTCGGTGGCTTCGATTGAGGTCCATCCTAAAACCACATTATATAAATAATATAGGAGGCTTACTCCTAAAAGCCC
>Ga0272445_1000357_pt1 | contig 44137 bp, 50 predicted proteins | sample YNPCB0031_FD_194404 | JGI IMG/M metagenome (GOLD analysis project Ga0272445, IMG submission 194404) | Hot spring sediment microbial communities from Yellowstone National Park, WY, United States - YNP-CB-003-1 | ecosystem: Environmental > Aquatic > Thermal springs > Hot (42-90C) > Sediment... | reverse complement strand
AAGAAAGACCATTGAGCTCTTGGTTATAACATCTGATAAGGGCCTCTGCGGTGCCTTTAATGCTAACATCCTTAGATTTGCATCCCACCAGATTGCAGACCTTAAGAGGCAGGGTTTTGAGGTAAGTTTGAGCACAGTAGGGAAAAAGGCCTTTGACTATTTCACAAGGAGGGGCTTCAAGATAAGGTCAAGCTGGGTCGGTCTTTCTGGAAAGGTCTCTTATGAGAGCGCTAAGGATGTAGCAAAGGACCTTATAGATGCCTATATTAATGAGAGCTTTGATGAGGTGAGGATTGTTTTTAATGAATTTAAATCCCTCATTGCCCAGAGACTTGTGTGCTTCAGGGTTTTGCCCCTTGAGAGTCTTGAGGAGGAGGTATGTCCTGAGGCAACAGAAAGAGAAGCTCGCAGAAGGCCTGAGGAGAGTCATACACCTCTACAATTTGCAAGCTCTTTTCTATATGAGCCTTCTGTTGAGGTAGTCTTCGAGAGATTATTACCAAGATATGTAGAGATACAGATCTTTAGGGCCCTTCTCGAAAGCAGTGCTGCAGAAGAGGCCGCAAGGATGAATGCAATGGAGAATGCTACAAAGAACTGTGAGGACCTTGTCCAGAAGGTAACGCTAATGGCTAATAAGGTGAGACAGGAGGGCATTACAAAAGAGCTTATGGATATAGTTGGAGGTGTGGAGGCCCTCAGAAAGGCAACAGGATAAATCATAAATCTAATAAAGGAGGTTTTGATGAATACAGGAAGGATATCACAGGTAATAGGTGTTGTAGTTGATTGTGAGTTTGAAGAAAAACTACCCGAGATACTTAATGCCTTGAAGATACAGGAGCCAGGCGATCCATCGAGGGGAATCCCTCCAATTGACCTTACCCTTGAGACAGTAGCTCATATTGGTGACAACAAGGTCCGTGCCCTTGCAATGGGCTCAACAGACGGACTTGTCCGTGGCATGAAGGTGGTTGATACAGGTCAGCCCATAACAGTGCCTGTTGGAAAAGAGGTCCTCGGCAGGATCATCAATGTTCTTGGAGAGCCTGTTGATGAGGCAGGGCCGATTCAGGCAAAGGAGCGCTGGCCTATCCACAAGCCAGCACCTGAGTATGTTGAGCAGGTAGCAAAGACAGAGATCTTTGAGACAGGTGTTAAGGTCTTTGATCTTCTTGTCCCATTTGTTAAAGGCGGAAAGATGGGGATGTTTGGCGGTGCTGGTGTCGGTAAGACTGTTATTATTATGGAGATGATCCATAATGTTGCTATGAAACATGGCGGTGTCTCAGTATTTGCTGGTGTTGGTGAGAGAACCCGTGAGGGAAATGACCTTTATCTTGAGATGAAACACTCAGGTGTTCTTCCAAATGTTGCCCTTGTTTATGGCCAGATGAATGAGACCCCAGGTGTTAGGGCAAGGGTAGCCCTTACAGCCCTTACAGTGGCTGAATACTTCAGAGACCAGGGTCAGGATGTCCTTATATTTATAGATAATATCTTCAGATATACCCTTGCTGGTTCAGAGGTCTCAGCACTCCTTGGAAGGATGCCTTCTGCTGTTGGATACCAGCCCACCCTTGCTGTTGAGATGGGAATACTTCAGGAAAGAATTACAACAACAACAAAAGGCTCCATAACATCCATGCAGGCAATATATGTTCCTGCTGATGACCTTACAGACCCTGCTGTTGCAACAGCCTTCACACACCTTGATGGAACTGTCGTCCTTTCAAGACAGATTGCAGAGCTCGGCATATACCCTGCTGTTGATCCCCTTGATTCAACCTCAAGGGCCCTTGACCCAAGGATAGTTGGTGAAGAGCATTATAAGGTTGCAAGGGGTGTTCAGGCAGTTCTTCAGAGATATAAGGAGCTTCAGGACATCATAGCAATCCTCGGGATGGAGGAGCTTTCTGAGGATGACAAGCTCGTTGTTGCAAGGGCAAGGAAGCTCCAGAGATTCTTGAGCCAGCCCTTCCATGTTGCAGAGGCCTTTACTGGAACCCCTGGTAAATATGTAAAAAGAGAGGATACCATAAAGGGCTTTAAAGCTATACTTGAAGGAAAATATGATGACTATCCAGAGCAGGCCTTCTATATGGTTGGTCCGATTGAAGAGATTGAGGAAAAGGCAAAGAAGCTTGGCTGGAGGAGAGAGGTTTGATGGATAAACTCAGACTTGTTATTGTTACACCCTATGGTCAGGTTCTTTCAGAGGAGGTTGAGGAGGTAACAGCCCCTGGCTCAGAAGGAGAGTTTGGGGTCTTGCCAGGACATATGCCCTTTTTTACAACCCTCAAGATAGGGATTCTTACATACAAAAAAGACGGTGTTGAAAACTATGTTTTCATAAATAGTGGATACGCAGAGGTGACGGCTGATAAGGTAATTATAGTTGCTGATAGTGCAGAAAGGGCAGAGGATATTGACCTTGAAAGGGCCCTCAAGGCAAAACAGAGGGCAGAGGAGAGATTAAAGAAAATGGAAGAGATTGATGTGGCAAGGGCAACAGCAGCCCTTGAAAGGGCAACCATGAGGATCCAGCTTGCCCAGAAGCGTATTCCGAGATAACCCTCAGGAGTTTACCAAGGAAGACCTTGAATATATGAAAAGGGCCCTCAGCCTTGCAAAAAAGGCTGAGGGCATGACCTCACCCAATCCCCTTGTTGGAGCAGTTCTCGTAAAATCTGGCAGGATACTTGCGGAGGGTTATCATCTCCGTCCTGGTCTACCTCATGCAGAGGCAATAGCCCTTGAGCGAGCTGGTTCTAAGGCAAGGGGCTCAACCCTTTATGTAAATCTTGAGCCCTGCTGTCATCTTGACAAGCGTACACCTCCCTGTGCTCAGGCAATTATCAAGGCTGGTGTAAAAAGGGTTGTTATTGGAATGATAGACCCAAATCCAAAGGTCTCTGGAAGGGGGATTGAGCTTCTTAAAAAGGCTGGCATTAAGGTTCAGGCAGGACTTCTTGAACAAGAGGCAAAAAGACTCAATGAGATATATATAAAGCACATAACAACAGGTCTGCCCTTTGTTATCCTGAAGATAGCCATGACCTTAGATGGAAAGATTGCAACAGAGACAGGAGAATCTAAGTGGATAACCTCTCTTGAATCCAGAAGATATGTCCACAAGCTTCGTAGCAAGGTAGATGCAGTACTGACAGCCATTGGTACTGTAAAGGCTGATGACCCTGAGCTAACAGTAAGACTTGTGAAAGGTAGAAGCCCTGTAAGGATTGTTATTGACCCAGAGCTTGAGATACCACCTCAGGCAAAGGTCCTCAGGACCCCACCGACTACGATAATATTTACGAAAACAGAGGTCAGAAATCAGAGGTCAGAAGTCAGAAGTCAGAAGTCAGAATTTAAGGAAAAATTTTCCTCAGAATCTGACCTCCGAACTCCGACCTCTGACCTCTGTTTTCCAGAAGGTGTTGAGGTTGAGTACTTTAATTCTGAAAGACTCGACCTTAAAGAGGCAATGAAGAGCCTTTACCGCAGGGGAATCACCTCTGTAATGATTGAGGGTGGTGCATCATTAAATTATTATGCCCTCAAGGATGGGATTGTTGATAAGGTTATGATATTTATTGCTCCTAAGATTATAGGCGGAAGGAACTCAGTGCCAGCGGTTGGAGGAGTTTCCACGAGCCTTAAGACCCCCTGGAAATTAAGGAATCTGAAAATCAAACACATTGGAGAGGATATCCTTATAGAAGGCTACATTAACACCTCCAGTCCTGGCTCGAGTTCATAAAGGACAATCCCATTTTTAAAAGCCTCTTTTGCGAGGGGAGAATTTCTTTTGAGCATATTCCTGAAGGTATTCATTCCATAACCAAGGGGCTCTATAATACCATCGTGGTCGAGGACCCTCAATTGTAGAACATTCTTTAAAAAATCCACTTCATTTTTATAAATCACTATTATATAAACAGGAGGGGTCTTTGGGGGCAGGGGTCTTCCGTAGGGATCAAAGAGGAGGACTCCCTGTAAGGTCTTTCCCTTTTCTTCATAAAGCCTGCTTAGAAAAAGGCTCAGAGTGTCAAAAAAGAAAAGATTACCCCACTTCTCTTTTAACAAATTCCATGATGGCCTTTGCATGTCTTAGTGCCTCCTCTGCCATCTCTCTGTCTATGTATTCTGATGGTGTCCCATCAGGTATTGAGGCAGGAATTCTCAAAGGAAGGCTGTAGGTTTCGAGGACCCTTGCTGAATGGATAATATCATGTGTGGCAGGTAAAGATTCTCTGCTGGCTCTCTTTATTAGAAATACAATGGAAGGATTTAAGATATCTCCTTCCTTTTTGGTGGAGAAAGTAACAGTTGATTCAATTAATTGATACAGGGAAAGGAGGGCTCCCAGATAGGCCATAAGACAGGCAGCATCGTTATAACCTTCTTTTATGAGAAATTCGGTAGCTTTTAATTTTTTCTCTGCCTCATCAAGCCATCTCATCCTTTACCTCTCAGGATCTGAAAAGGTAATCCTACTGCCAAGTAGCTGGCCAAGGACAGATGAAAAGATAAAAAGAGGTATATATCTTATATCAACATGAGAGATAATCCTTGCTGCTATAATAAAAGGTATCGGGAGGTGAATAAAGAGGAACCATCTTGGTGAAAACTTCCTTGCCCTTCCCCTCATATATCCAGCAGGAAGATTCAATAAAAAGGCGAGATTGAATAGTCCTGTTATAAGTGCAAACTTTTCCATTAATTTAATTATAACTATTTCAAATATTTTTTGCCATAGGTTTAGTAATTCCTGTTAAAATATACCATGCCCGATAAAAGCTCCCTCATAACAGAGGACATAAAGAAAATCCTCAGGGATGCCTTTAAGGACCTGAAGGATGAGGTTGTTATTGAGGTCTTTACAAAGGAAGGCATCAATGATGCCTTTAATAATGCAGTAAAAGAACTTCTCAATGTCCTTGGAGAGCTCTCACCCAGAATAAAACCTTTATTTTATACAATAGGCGATCAGAAATCTAAAGAAAGGAATGTCCTCAGGTCTCCAACCCTCCTTATTGCACCTGATAAATATAAGATTCGTTTCACAGGTGCTCCTGTTGGAGAGGAGGGCAGGTCCCTCATAATGACGATCCTCATGGCATCGACTGGAAGTGCTATTATCTCTGATAAGTCTATTAAGAGATTAATGAAACTTAAAGACCCCAGAGAGATAAAGGTATATGTTAGTCCCCTCTGTCCTTACTGTCCTGTCCAGGTTGGTTATGCTGTCTCATCAGCTATTGTGAAAAAAGACCTTGTGAGTGTAGAGATTATAGAGATTTATGAAAACAGGGACATTGCTGAGCAACTCGGGATTGTCTCTGTTCCCCAGACATATATCAATGACATACTAACAGCCCCGGGAGTTCAGACAGAAGAGCAATTTATTTCCTCACTCCTTAATCCAGAAACACCCGCAGAGGGAGTAATGTATGAATTTACTGAGATACCAGTTGGTGGCGAAAGTAACAGTGAAGGTGCGGGTATTACTTCAGAACCGATTAAAAAGGATATAGTGATAATTGGTGGTGGTCCAGCAGGTCTCACAGCAGCCATATATGCTGAGAGGGCAGGCTTGAAGACCCTTGTTATTGAAAGAACAGCCCTTGGGGGTCAGGTGGCAATCACACCAGTAGTGGAAAACTACCCTGGATTTGCAAGGATACCTGGCAAGACCCTTGTAGACCTCCTTGCACAACATGCTGCCCAGTATTCAGAGCTTCATGTGGGAGAAGATGTAAAAGATGTAGTAAAAAAAGAAGATGGTTTTCATGTAAAGACAAACAGGGCAACTTATATTGCAAAGGCATTGATAATTGCCACTGGTGCTTCTAATAAAAGGCTTAATGTCCCGGGTGAAAAGAGATTCTACGGAAGGGGGGTGAGTTACTGTGCAGAATGTGATGGTTATCTTTTTAAGGATGGCAGGAAAGTAGTAGTTGTTGGTGGAGGAAATACTGCCTTAACCTTTGCCCTCTATCTCCGTTCCCTTGGTGCAAGGGTTACAGTTATTCATAGACGCGACAGATTCAGGGCTGAGGCAAGGCTTCAGGAGAGTCTCAAAAAGGAAGGCATTCCTGTCCTCTGGAATTCAGAGGTTGTGGAGATTATTGGTGAAAAGGTCGTGAAGGCTGTGAGGATAAAGAACAATATTGATGGCTCAATTAATGAAATAGAGGTTGATGGAGTCTTTATTGCCATAGGATATGAACCAAACAACAGGATTGCAAACATGCTCGGCCTTAAGCTTGACGAACAGGGTTATATTGTTGTTGACTCTCATATGAGGACATCTATGCCCTATGTCTATGCAGCAGGAGATGTTACAGGTGGAGTAAAACAGATAGTAGTTGCGGTGTCACAGGGTTCAATAGCAGCCCTCTCTGCCTTCGAGGACATAACAAGCCCTTACTGGATGAAAACCCATGATAAAAATTAGGGAGAGTCCCCAATTTTATTTCCTGAAACATAAACCCCTTAAAATCCTAAAAGCCTTGTGAGATAATTTAACTGTTGCATCTGTTGGGTTATCCTCCAATCTTAACGGGATTTAGAGGTTTATAATACCCTTCAGATGCAACTGTTGTTAAGTCTCTCTTATTTGCACCATATTATGTTATGAGCCAAAAAAAAGAATGGAGGTTTTTCTATGAACACAAAAAAGGCTGTGTTTAGCGGTGCTGTCGTGCTTTATTTTATTATAGGGCTTGAAATCCTGATAATGATAAGCCCCTTTGCCGGATTTTTCTATTCGGTCTTCAACCCGTTCCTGCTGGAACTTGCCCGATATCCTGCGACAAAGTGGCTCAGTGCCTTTTTCCTTCCGCATATGATCGTGCCTCCTGATGGGTTTTTGAAGTCAATTCGTGTACTGGGTTCGGTTCTCTTTGTTGGAGGTGTTACATTGTTTTTCATCTGCGCTTTGCAGGTGTATTCCCATAAATTCCTCAGAAAAGGAGCTGTTCTCAAAGGCCTGTATTCATATATCAGGCACCCACAATATCTGAATCTTGCCATTGCAGGCATCGGGCTTTCTATTCTCTGGCCAAGGTTTCTCGTTGTTATCCTCTGGCTTGTGATGGTGCTCATGTATTATTTCCTCGCAAAGGACGAAGAAAGACGAATGTTGAAGCAGTTTGGCGAAAGTTATAGAGCATATATGAACAAAACAGGGATGTTTTTACCCCGAGGGCTTGAGAAAACGATTTTGCCTTCAAAAGGTGTCGGCAGGATAATGATATATTCTCTGCTCTGTGCAATAGCATTAGGTGGAGCATTCGGGCTCAGGGCTTATACCATAAGGCATCTGCCCCTGTGGAATGAAGGTAATGTAACAGCCATTTCCATCATCGACGAAGACAGATTCAAGATGGACCACAGGATGGGAGATATCATCCGTCTTGAAGAAATAAACAAAAGGATTGATACCGACAGTCGCTACCTCGCTTACTTCCTGCCTCAGAACTATATCATGCAGGGACTCATTGCCGATACAGGAGGTGAGTGGAGGCTCTACAAGCAGCATCACACTATCTCTATGATTATAGACTGGATATTTCATCCATTCCGCCATCTTGAAGAGGGGCACCACGCCATGCACATGCCTGGCATGCATAATATCGATGGCAACGCCGTTGTAAGAAGGCTGATATTCCTCAAGATAGAAAATGTCACAGGAGAAAAACCCTATGATGTCTTTTCGATTAATGCAAAAAGAACCCCTGTTTTTATGGCTGATGTTGATATCCATAATCTCAGCGTCCTGTTTATCAAAGACCTTCCGAGGGATACGGGCTGGGGAAGTGTGCCCACACCGATATTCTGACATTAGCTAAAAAAGCAATGCCCTGGCCCGCCAATTGCGGGCCAGGCAGCACTGCATCAATCAGAAGGTTGAAAAATTAGGGAGAGTCCCTAATTTTTAACATACCACCCTCTCCGTAAAATTAACCAAAAATTAACACCTCTTAACACCCACTTTACTTTACTTCATGATAGGATTTACTAAGTTGAAATTAGAGCGACCGTTGCCCTTTGGGCATTAAAACTTTTTTAAGAGGAGGAACAGGATGAGAAGAGTTTTATGGTTGATTGCTATTATGCCAGTCCTTCTGGCAGGAGTCTATCTTGTTCAGAGGGCAGACGCCCAGAAGACAGCTCCAAAGGAGAAGGCTGTGCAGGTAGAACAGTGCTACATGTGCCATGGACCTATTAAGGAACTCCATATGAGCGGAAAACATTCTAAGGTAAATTGCGTGAACTGTCACAGTGGTCTCGAGAAGCACCTGAAGTCTCCAGGCCCTGACACAAGACCTGTAACTGATATGTCCTGGGAGGCCTGTGGGCAGTGCCATAAGGAACAGTACGAGAGTTTCTTTAAATCTGCCTATCACAGACCCGCAAGGGATGAGAAGTCCCAGCTCACAAGCAGGTCACCCAATCCATTCTGGGATAAGCTTATGATGGGTCATGGATTCACAAAAGAACATAGTCTTACAAGGTCTCATCACTGGATGTTGATTGACCATCTTGTGGTTGACAGGGCTTATGGTGGAAGGTTTCAACCAAAGAATGGCTGGCAGTATGTCCTTGAGAAGGGAAAGGCATGGGATGTCCTTGTTGATACAAAACCAGATGCAAAGGAGCACAAGGCCTTTCTACCCCAGACTGCAGCTGCTGCAAACCCTGTATGCTTGAATTGCAAGACTCAGGACCACATCCTGGACTGGGCATATATGGGAGATCCTGACAAAGGTGCAAAATGGTCAAGGACCTCCTTTGTACCAGAGTTTGCAAAGTCCCTCAATCACGGTCTCAATTGTTTTATCTGTCATGACCCTCACGCAGCAAAGCCGAGAATCGTCAGGGATGGACTTATAGATGCCCTCACAAGGCCTGATGGTGATACCCTCTGGCATAAAGACCCAAAGAGAACGGGTATAAAGGTTATAGACCTTGGTGTACGGGGATATACAAGAAAGATAGCCCTTCTCGAGAGATACGATACACGGCTTTTGTGCGGGCAGTGCCATGTAGAGTATAATTGCAATCCAGGTTATGACCCCACAAATCCCGATACATCAAAATATACTGTCACAATGGCTGACAGAAGGACAAACCACTTCCCATACAAGGATGTCTTTGAACTCTATGACCACTATGTAAATAAGGTTCACTTCCTTGACTTCAAACATGCATTAACAGGTGGTCTCCTCTGGAAGGCCCAGCATCCTGAGGCAGAGGCCTTTTACAACTCAAGACATGCAAAGGCTGGTGTGGGTTGTAATGACTGCCACACCCCTAAGGTAAAGGATAAAAAGACAGGCAAGGTTTATACATCTCACTTTGCAGTAACTCCAAAGGTGCAGTTGAAAGAAACCTGTCTCAGATGCCACGACAAATGGACTGAGGAAGAGGCAAGATATGTGATTGATTCAGTAAAGGCCCACATAAAGGGCAAGATGAGGAAGGCAGAGTTCTGGCTCAGTGCATTAATAGACAAGATTGTGGAGGCAAAGAAACTCGGTATCGATGAAGAGACAATAAAGAAGGCACAGGACCAGCACCTGAAGGCCCATATACTATGGGAATTCTGGACTGCAGAGAATTCTGATGGCTTCCATAATCCCGAGATGGCAAAGGAGTCTCTCACAAGGTCCGTTGATGAATCTCAGAAGGGTATAAAACTTCTCAATGAGGCGATAGCCCAGAAGGCCGCTCAGAAATAAAATCCCCATTTAAGGGCAGGCCTCAGGCCTGCCCTTATTTTAAGGAGACAGGAGATGAAAAGGTTAATCTTTTTATCAGTCCTCTTGATTATTTCATTATTCATCCATGGTCTTACCTATGGCCACAGAAACAGCTCACCAAATATGGAATGTATAAACTGCCATGCTGGCGAATTAGTTCAGGACATGATTAAGCTCGAGGGACTTCCTCAAAGATATATTCCAGGGAAGACCTACAACTTAAAGATTGTCCTCAAGACAGAACTGGAGAGTATGAGTGAAAGCAAGGGAGGATTCAGCCTTGAGGTTACTGGAGGAAAGTTGATTGTAAAGGACAAAAGACATACTCAATTGAGTAATGGATTTCTTACCCATACTCAGGAAGGTAATGAACTGAGGACATGGGAATTTGCCTGGAAGGCCCCATCGGAAAGAATGGATATAAGCTTTACAGTAATGGCAGTAGCTGCCAATGGTGACTATTCACCTGTTGGTGATATGGTGGGGGCTACAGTTTATGTGGTTAAACCAGCAAGATAGCTGGTGCGAAATTAATAGCTGGAGGTGAAAGGATGAGAATATCAAGAAGGGATTTTTTAAGAACAAGTGCCCTTATAGCTGCTGCTACAGCAGCAGGGATAGAGAGTCCATTAAAAGTCCTTGCCGCTCCCCTTTCAGTAAAGACCTTTCCCGTGGGTCAGTGCAGATTCTGTGCAGTTGGTTGCACTATAGTTGCTGATTGTGAAGTTGATGACTCTGGAAAGGTTAAGAAGGTCTTAGCCCTGAAAGGAGATTTAAAGAGTCCTGTGAACAGGGGTGTCCTCTGTACAAAGGGCTTTTATCTTCATAAGGCCATCGCCTACAAGGACAGGCCAAAGGGAGCCCTTATAAGAAAGGAGTGGATAAATCCTAAGACAGGTAAGCCTGACCTTGTGAATTCTCCAAGGGTCCTTCAGGGCAAGACTACAAAGGACCCCAGAGGTTTGAAGCCTTCAGAGGTGGACCTCAAGGAAAACTTTGTTGAGGTCCCCTGGGAGGATGCCATAGAGTTTGTTGCCTCTATTGTTGAGAAATCAGTAAAGGAGCATGGCAGACACAGCGTTGCCTATTACGGTAGTGGTCAGCTCGGCACAGAGGAGACGCATATAATGAATAAGGTCTTCAAAGGTGGTGGCGAGCTTGCAAATAATGCTATCGAAGGTCAGCCGAGGATGTGTATGGCCTCTGCAGTTGTAGGATACCTCTATACCTTTGGGAAGGATGAACCCTATGGAAGCCTTGATGATATTGATGTGCCTGATCCTGATTATGGTAAACATGCTGACACATTCTTTATTATCGGCAATAATACAGCAGAAGCCCATCCAATAATATTTAACAGAATCGCGGCATTAAAGCAGAAGAGCCCAGACAAGATAAAGGTAATCCTTGCAGACCCGAGGAAGACCCGATCTGGAACCATCGCTGACCTCTGGCTTCCTTTTGCAAGCGGTCGTGATCTGGTGCTACTGAATTCCATTGCCTATGTTATAACCCATGAGCTTGATGGAGCAAGATATAATGTTGAGGCCGGAACTGTAGAGGCTAATTGGAAGTACCTTGACAGGAAGTTTATTGAAAGACATGTGAGCTTTGGCATCCATGAGGATGTTAAAAAGACATGGGTCAGAACCATCTATGGTGGCACGAGAGATTCAGCCTGGGACCTTACCTATACCAATACACCAAGAAAGGTCTATCCAGATCCAAAGAAGAAATATAATTCAGAGGAAGAGATAATAAAGGACCTTTACAGGGGTTTTGCCATCTTCCTCAAATTCCTTGAGGATTACAAGCCCGAAAAGGTTTCAGACATAATCTTTGAGGGTGAATCACCTCTTCTCTATGACAGGGCAACAAGGTCATGGAAGAAGATAAGTGGACCTGAGGCAATAAGGCTTACAGCAAGGTGGTTTGCAGAAGGTTATACCCTTTCTGCCTGGTGTATGGGTGTAAATCAGAAACTTCAAGGCACATGGGTGAATGCAACATTACACATGCTCCATCTTATTACTGGTAAGGCTGTTAAGCCAGGAAGGCACTCCTTCAGCTTTACAGGCCAGCCAAATGCCTGCGGTGGCATAAGGGCACCTGGTGCCCTATGTCATGCCCTTCCTTATGGAAGGCTCGTTGCAAATCCCCTTCACAGACAGGCAGTGGAGAAGATATGGAAGGAAAGGGCTCAGGAATATTTGAAAAAGAGAGGTCTTTCAGAGGGTGAGATAAAGGCTGAGATTGAAAGGATAAAGATTCACGATAAGCCTGGCCCTCATACTGTTGAGATGTTCAGGCGTCTTGGAGCAGGTCAGATCAAGGTCCAGTTTATATCCACGGTTAATGCTGGGCAGAGCCTTCCTTATGCCTGGCCCTACAGGCTTGCCATGGCCCAGGCAAAGAAAGGTGAGCCCTGGCCAGTGGTTGTCACCCTTGAGGCCTTTCCAAATGCCACAACACAGGTCTCTGACATAGTACTTGGTGCATCGAGCTGGTTTGAAAAGGAGTTTATCTATGGAAACCTTGAGAGGAGATACCAGGTGATTAAACAGGTTATTGAGCCCTACGGAAATACCATGCCCGACCATACGATATTTGCATGCATAATGAGAAGGCTTGAAGAAAAAGGGATTGTGCCAAAGGGTCATGTCTCTCAGTTCTGGCCTCCTGAATACGACGGTCCAGACTGGCTCAAAAAGACTATCCAGGCAGCAAAGACAAAGGAATGGAACAGGAAGTTTTCATGGAATATCTGGGATGAGCTGAGGGAACTCTCAAAAGGCACAGGCTATGACTTCCACGGCATGAAGAGAGAACTCCTCCTCGAACAGAACTGGGGTTACAGGATACCCTTCCCTGATGATGTACACACAAAGCCTGAGATAAAGGCAAGGTATGAGAGATACCAGTCCCGTATCCAGTATGCCTATCCCTACGACCCCCATGTAGAGGCAAAGACCTCTGCCTACCTCAAAAACATGAAGGACTTCAATCCCGTCTATGGGGCATGGCTTGAGAAGAATATAGAGGCAATGAAAAATGATAAAGAGTATCATAAAAAGGAGAATCTGCCAGAGGGCTGGTATGGGAGCTTCTATAACTCAAATGCCTTTATACACGGCATGGTTGACCTGCCTGATGGCAAAAAAGTGCCTTGCTGGGATGGAAGGGCTATTGCCTGGGCAAATCCCTGGTGGGCCTGTAAGTTTGATGGAAAGGACTTTGTAAAGTACAGGACAGTCCAGATTATTGAAAGAAGATTTAACCCTAAAAAAGTAGAACAAGACAGCACCCTGCCTTTTGATAAGTTCGGAGAATATACAGCTCATGTTGCTGGTGACCCTGATAGAGATATAGATGCCCTTAAACTTATAGCCCTCAGTCCAGCAGAATTCCCTGGTCTCAGACATGTTTATAAAAAGGAGGATGGTACCGAGGTTGTGATTATTGATACAAGGGAATATCCTTATGGTGCATGTACAGGAAGGGTTGTGGAACACTGGCATTCAGGAAGTATGACCACAAGGGTATCAGAGCTCAACAGGGCAGTGCCTGGTGCCTATGTAGAGATGAGTGAGAACCTCGCAAAGAAGCTCGGCATAAAGAACGGTGATTCTGTTATAGTTGAGTCGCCCAGGGGAAAGATAGAACTTCCTGCGAAGGTATTAGATGTCACAAAGGCAACAGGTGGACCGAGATGGGACTATGTCTTTGTCCCATGGTTTGATGAGTATAAGCTCATTAACATGATCATGCGAGATGCCTTTGATCCATTTAGCTTCCAGGCAGATTACAAGATGTTTGCTGTAAAGCTCTACAAAGGCAGGACAAAGACAAGACAGGCAGAGCCTGGTAATGTAATAGCTTAAAAATTTTGGGATTGGCCACAACAAATTGGAAGGGGCTTTTAAAATAGGCATAAGGCCTCAAATAGGCGTCAGGATTTAGGGATTAGGGAGTAGGGTGTAGGGAGTAGACTAACCCCTAATCCCTAACCCCTACCCCCTAATGTTTACTTCAGCCTTATGCCCATTCAAATTTTTATTGCGGACAGGTGTGACGAGAAGAGAGTTTTTAAAAATTTCCATTATAGCAGTTACCTTATTTGGTAGCAGTGGAGGTTGTTCACTCAAAAAAGGAATTCATGAGGAGGCTACTGGTCCATTACCTGATATAGATATTGGTGGCATTATAAGACCACCAGGTGCATTACCAGAAAGGGAATTCAGGGCTAAATGCATAAGCTGTGGTGTCTGTGTGAATGTATGTCATGTAATGAAATATGATGCAATTCAAATAATGGGCACAGGTGATATAAAGAGCTTTGGCACACCTTATATAAAAGACATGAGGGACTTCCCCTGTGGCCTCTGTATGGAATGCCCCAGACATTGCCCTACAGGTGCACTAAGAAAGATTGAAAAAGAGAAGGTAGCCATGGGACAGGCCCTTATTGACTTTGGTCTCTGTTTTGGCTGGAATGGCGATGTATGTCTCAGTTGCAGTAAGGCATGTCCTCTTGGTGCAAAGGTCTTTGATTTTTATAACAGCGAATGGGGGAATCAGCCTTTTATAAATGAAGATTGTGTGGGTTGTGGCCTCTGTGTAAAATACTGTCCCCTTGGAGGGTCTGCTGTCAAAGTTGTTACAAAGAATAAGTATTCTGAAATAAGGTCCTGGTATCTTGATGAATTCAGAAGACTCAGAGAGCTCTCTCAGGATGAGAGATATGCTATTGTCTATTCCAGGAACATGCCAGAGATAACGGCAAGAGGTAGGCTGGTAGAGCGTGAGTATAGATAGGGTAGATAGCAAAAGGACGGGTTTGATAAAGCTCTCAAAACTCAGGCGTTTTGTTATGCTCTTATTCTTAATGCAATTTCTCAAGATTAAAGTTCTTGTTGGTGGACTAACAGGCTCTCTTGCTGTCTGGTTTGTAAGACTCATAGATGTCTTTGCCTATTTTGAGAGCCTTTTTGCCTCAAGGGATTTTACAACAAGGGGTGGCGAAGTAACAGTTGCCCTTGTTTCTGTGCTTCCAATCATAGGAATATATCTTGTCTTTGGCAGGGCTTTCTGCGGATGGATCTGCCCTATGGATTTTCTTTTCGAGATAATGGATAGGATGAGAGTCAGAATTCAGAGAAAAGAGACAACATTCAAGATCCCATTGGAGACAGGATATGTCTTCATATTGATATTCCTGTTGGCCTCTATGCTGAGCGAAGTCCCATTTTTCACAAATTATCTTTCTCATCTTACAAACCTTTTCAGGTTCCTGACAGGGGTCTTTTTTATCTCCTTTGCCCTTCCTTTTAGTCCAGTGGTTCTTGTATATTCTGGTGGTATAATAATGCTCTTTCTCGGGCTCGAATACCTCAAGCCGAGGCTCTGGTGCAGGGTTCTCTGCCCTGTGGGGAAGATTTATGGAGCATTTAATAAGATAAGTTTGCTCAGCCTGAGATTTAGTGAGGGAGAATGCGGGGAATGCAGTCTTTGCGACCAGGTTTGTTATATGGGTGTAAAGATTGCTCAGAATATAGATAGACCAGGCTTGAGGGATACAAACTGTATATATTGTGGAAGATGTGTTGAGGGATGCGAGACAAAAGGCAGACTTATAAAAATGAAGATAGGAGGTTGATATGATTATTGCAAGTGGATTTGTAGAGCTGAATGATACAAATGATATTGAAAGGATAATTGGAGATTTAATAGCCCACGGGGTAGAAGTGAGCGAAACAAAGGATGGAAAGATAGTCTTTCTTATTGAAAAAGAAAGCACTGAAGAGATAAAGAGGGCACTGGACTCTTTAACAGAGATAGATGGCATAAGGAATGTTAATCTTGCTTATTATACCCTTGAAGGAAGCGATAAGGAGTAGTTGATAAGTGTTATAATATGGTGTGGAAAAATTAACAGTTGAAGAGATTATTGAGACCCTCAGAATAGCTCTCCAAAATAGGGAGGAGATTATCTTTGCTTATTTATATGGCTCATTCGCAGAAGGTTTACCTTTTAGAGATATAGATATTGCTGTTTATGTTAAGGAAGAAGTAGTGTCCAGGGATGAGGCTTTTAATTACGGATTAGAACTTAGCTCTCTTGTTGAGGCAGAAACTAAAATCGGTCCTCTTGATATTAGAGTAATTAATTATGCTCCTGTAGGATTAAAGTATTATGTTACAAGGGGGCGCATGCTTTTTTCAAAAGACGAAGAGAAGAGATATGATTTTATTGAGGAGACATGGAAGAGGTACTTTGACCTGATGCCAAAAAGAAAACAGATACTTCTCGACCTTTTATCTCCATGAGCATATACAGAAAACTTAATCTTGAACGATTGAAGACCCTTTCTGAAGAGGTTAGAAGGGCAATAGATAACCTCTCTGAATATTCTGAAATCCCTGATACAGAAATTCTTTCTAATAAAACAATTCTTAATGCAGTGAAATATAATTTTATTGTAGCTATTCAGGCTACAATTGACATTTGCCATCACATAGTAGCAAGACTTGCTGGAAGAGTTCCAGACGAATATGGTGGATGTTTTTTGATATTGAAAGATATGGGATGTATAGATGCAGATTATGCCATTAAACTCAAATCAATGGCTGGATTTAGAAATGTCCTCATTCATCTCTATCACGAAGTTGATGATACAAGGGTTGTTCGTCACCTTAAAGAGGACTTGTGGGTGATAGAAGATTTTTTAAAAGTTGTTAAAAATTTGATTGAGAAAGATTGATAGTGAAGTAACTCCATGACTTTTTATTCTGACCTGAATCTATATCCCACACCTGGCACTGTTATTATATATTCAGGCTCAGCAGGATTATCCTCTATCTTTTGCCTCAGATGCATTATATGAACATCTATGACCCTGCTCCAGGAGTAAAGCTTATCTCCCTCCCACAGGTGGTTTCTCAGTTCCTTTCTCGTTATTACCCTGTCACGATTTTCAGCAAGAAACACGAGGAGGTCATACTGTTTTGGGGTAAGTTCAATGAGCCTGCCACAACTGTTATCTTTGTCACAAATCTTTCTTACCTCCCTCTTTTTGCGATCTATTATAAGATTGCCTATCTTTAATACCTCTTCCTTCTGTGCTAATCTTGTCCTTCTGAGGCATGCCTTTATCCTTGCAATAAGCTCCAGGGTCTCAAAGGGTTTTACAATATAGTCATCAGCACCACTTTCGAGGCCAATGACCTTATCGGACAGCTTATCCCTGGCAGTCAGCATTATAACAGGGATTTCTGGGTGGCTCTTTCTAATCTCTTTACAGACTTCGATGCCATCACTGTCTGGCAACATAAGGTCGAGGATAATGAGGTCAGGCCTTTTTTCCTTAAAAACTACCTTCATAGAATTGCAGGAGTCAGCAGTTATAACGCTGAAGTCATTCAGTTCGAGATTTGCCCTGAGAACCCTGAGTATGTCAGGGTCGTCATCAACAATGAGTAATAAGGGTTTCCCTTTCATGACCTTAAAGCTACTGCTCTACTGCTCTGCTGAGCTACTGCTCTATTTTCAGCCTTTAATCTCACATAAAAGGTAGCACCATTTTTCCCATCACTTATCACACCAATTTCTCCACCATGGGCTTCTATTATGCCTTTTGCAATGGTGAAGCCAAGACCTGTTCCATCCCTTGATTTTTTATAAAATCTTTCAAATACCTTTGATTGCTCATCAGGTGGTATTCCCGGACCCCTGTCTTTTACCTCAGATATGATCTCACCATTTCTCCTTTCTGCTGAGATTTCTACTGTTGAGCCTGGTGGACTCCATCTCAGGGCATTGGAGATAAGATTTGTAAAGACCTGTTTAATTCTGTCTTCATCAACAATGCATGGCAGGGGATGGGCAATATCCAGATAAAATCTGACACCCTTTTCCTCTGCCTGGGGTTTGAAGCTCTCAACGCTTTCTTTAATAACAGCTGAAAGGTCTGACTCTCTAAGATGGAGTTCTTGAAGTCCTGACTCAATCTTCTCTATATCAAGCATGTCATTAACGAGTCTGATCAGTCTTTCCGTATTTTTCTTTATTATCTCGATAAACTCGAGGTCTTCCTTGTTAACTCCCCCTTCCCCCCTCTTAAGATAAGAGGGGGAATTACTTTCGCCACCTCGTGTGAACTTCTGTGTGAGATAATCAAGGCCTCCTTTAATAGAGGTGAGGGGTGTTCTTAATTCATGGGATGCCCTTGCGATAAAGTCAGATTTTCTTTTATTGCCTCATTAAGCAGTTTGTTCGTTTCTATGAGCTTTCTATTCGTTCCTTCGAGTTCTTTAACAGCTGACCTTATTCTGTCATGGAGGCAGTTGTGATAATCTGTGAGTTTCTCTGCCATCTGGGAGAAGGCCTTTGCAAGTTCTCCTATCTCGTCACCTGTTTTGATAAACCCAGCTGAGGGTGTTTCTCCTTCTGAGAAGGACTTCATAGCATTTTTGAGTTTTCTGATGGGTGAAAGGGTAATCCTGTTTATGAGGATGTAAAGGGCGATAAGCAGAGAGGATATAGTAAGAACTGCTGCAATGAGCATTCTTTTTCTGTTTTCCCTTATCTCAGTAAATATCTTTTCCACAGGTATGGTGATACTTATAGCTCCCCGCACATCACCTATCTTATAGCCCTGTTTTGCGTGGCATCGGAGACACGATTCTTCTATATAGAGTGGGGATATAAATCTCAGATATCTCTGGCCCTCTATGGTCTGGAAGGCTGTTAACTCTTTTTTGCTCGAGACCCCAAATTCCCTGAGGGCCTTTCTTTCCCATTCATCAGGTGCATTGAGAGGATTAATAAGTTTGAGGCTTGTGATCTTGAACCAGTAAAGCTCCTTTTCTCGGGCGTAGCGTGAGAGTTCTCTTGTTACAAAGGCAGGATTTTCTTTTATAAGAATCCTGCCTTTAACATCCATAATCTCTGGCTCCTCTCCAATCTGTGAAAGATAGGTGTTGGATTTTAGCCACGGTTTTCTTTCTACAAAGATACCTCCGTGGTCTGCTACCCATTTTCTTGTGAGGATAATCTGCCTGAAGATTGCCTTTGCCTCATTCTCAGCCTGCTCAAGAATCAAGCCTTCCTGATGTCTTGCAATGGTATAAAAGGAGATGCCAAGGCATGCTGTAAGAAGAAGGCCTGTAAGGAGGAGAAACTTTACGGTAAGGCTGAACTTCATGTTATATTATAACATGAGGATTGTATTAAAAGATTTAATAGAGAAACTGAAAAATCTCTTTGAAAAGTACAATAATGAAAAGGGTTCAAAGGATTGCACAAGAATTAAAAATGTAAAGTTTGCTTATCTTTATGGCTCCCTTGCTCAGGGTTTAGATACTCCATTGAGTGATATAGATGTAGCAGTATATTTAAAAGGTATACCATCTTTAGATGAAGAGCTTGATCTTCATCTCTTTATGAGTAGAGGGCTTGCTACTGACAGGGTCGATTTATTAATTTTGAACAGGACAAGAAATATCATGCTTCTTGAAGAGATAATTAAAAAAGGTATAGTCATTTATGATACTGATCCAGAGTTCAGACTGGATTTTGAGCTCAGGGTATTACATGAGGCCATTGATTTTAAAGAGCATAGAAGGGCGATTCTTGGGAGATGATCGAAAGGATCAGCATTAAGATAGAAAAGATAAAAGAATACATTGAACTCCTCAAAAATATGAAGGAAGATTGCGAAAGGCGTTTTTTAGAAGATCCAATATTTCGAGGAGCGTTATTACATTATCTTTATCTTGTTGCAGATTCATCTATCTCTCTTGCAGAGATGATTATAAAGTTTAAAGGCTTTAGGACTCCTCAGAGTTATAGTGAGACTATTGATATTTTAGGTGAGCATGGCATTATCCCTGGCGAATTTGCTTATAATTTTGCTCGCATTGCATCTTTAAGAAACTTTCTTGCCCACGATTATGAAAAAATAGATTATAAAAGAATCTGTAAAGAAACTTTATCAAAACTTTCCGAGGTAGAGCAATATTTGAATTACATAAGCGATTACTTTAAGATTGCTTAAGGAGTGGTTATGACCTTTGATGAATTAGGACCATTAAAGATTGAGGAGCATTATTTTCCTTCTCTTGGATTAAAGGCTTATGTTGTTGTGGACAATACCGCCCTTGGTCCATCTATTGGAGGTGTGAGGGTCTCACCTAATGTGACCATTGAAGAGATAGCAAGGCTTGCAAGGACAATGACATTAAAGAACTCCATAGCAGGCCTTCCCCATGGAGGTGGAAAGGCAGGGATTGTGGCTGATCCTAAGGACGAAAGGATAGAGACCTTTTTCAGGGCCTTTGCAAGAAGGATAAAGTCCCTTGAGGAATATATCCCCGGTCCTGATATGGGTAGTAATGAAGAATCCATGGCATGGATATATGATGAGATCGGAAGGGCTGTTGGATTACCCGAGGAGCTCGGTGGACTTCCTCTTGACAAACTCGGTGCTACAGGATATGGCCTGAGTGAATGCGCTGATATAGCTCTTTCATTCAGGGGCTTGAGTCTCAAAGGTGTAAGGGTAGCAATTCAAGGTTTCGGTAGTGTAGGAAAGGCTGTAGCAAGATTTCTTTCAGAAAAAGGAGCCATTATTATTGCAGTGAGTGATACAAAAGGAACGATTTATGCACCTGAAGGACTGATGGTTAAAGAGCTAATGGAGGTTAAGAAGACTACAGGTTCTGTTGTTAATTATAATCGTGGAGAGAGACTCTCAGCCGAAGAGATATTATCAATTGAGTGTGATATCCTCATCCCGGCAGCAAATCCTGATGTGATAACTATGAAAAATGTAGGCTCTGTAAAGGCAAAGATTATCCTTGAGGGTGCTAATATCCCTGTTAACCTTGATGCTGAGGAGGTCTTGTATAAAAAGGGTATCCTTGTTGTACCTGATTTTATAGCAAATGCAGGTGGTGTCATAATGGCCTGGATGGAGTATAACCACAGAACCCAAGAAGAGGCCTTCAATGCCATCAGGGATAAGATAAGAAAGAATACAGGACTTATCCTTGAAAGGTCATTAAAAGAAAAGGTCTCTCCAAGAAAGGCAGCAGTGGCTATCGCAAAGGAGAGGATTCTATCTGCTATGAGATATAGATTGGTGGCGAAGTGACAATTGTATTTTAAGATTTTGTTATAATAATTATTTGGAGGTGATGAAGAGATGCCAATATATGAATATGAATGTCTGAGCTGTTCTGAAAGAAAAGAGGTTTTACAGAGATTCAGCGATGAACCATTAAAGACCTGCCCTGTTTGTGGAGGTGAGATGAAGAGGCTGATTTCCAATTCTTCATTTATATTAAAAGGTAGTGGATGGTATCTTACAGATTATGCAAGAAAAGGGAATTCTGGAAATGGAGGTGGTGCAAGTAGCAGTGGTAATGGTTCTTCAAAGTCAGGCGAGAAGAATGCGCCTTCTACCAGTGTAACCTCAGCTGGTGTGAGTAACAGTTGCAAGGATAAATGAGTCAGGTTTCCCGGTCTGGAGGAAAAGGTAACACTATGGGCATGGGTTTACCCCATGCCCATATTCCTTATGAAAAACTCAATACTTATAAAGAACTTCTCAGAAACCACAGGATTAACCTTGAGATATTTATAAATTCCAGAGTTCTTGACACAACAACTCCATCTGAAATCATCTCTACAATTAAGAACCTCGATTACCTTCCTGAGATTACCATTCATGGACCTTTTATGGATCTATCTCCAGGGGCTGTTGATTCTAAGATAAGGATTGTGACGATAGAAAGATTTAAGGCAACGATAGATATAGCCCTGGCAATTGATGCAAAGGCTGTTGTCTTTCATTCAGGATATGAAAAATGGAAGTATGGACTCAGGGTAGATTTATGGCTTGAAGAGAGCCTCAAGACCTGGAGGGAAATGCTTAGTTATGCAGGTGGCCTCCTCATCTGCATTGAAAATATCTTCGAGGATGAACCTTCAAATCTGAGGCTTCTTATGGAAAACATGGACTCTCCAGATATAGGACTATGTTTTGATACAGGTCATTTCAATCTATTTTCAAAGGTCTCTCTTAAGGACTGGCTTGGTGAGACCCTCCAATACATAAGGGAACTCCATCTCCATAATAATGATAGAACCTCAGACCAGCATGCCTCTATTGGAAAAGGGACCTTTGATATGGCGGGTCTTATCAATGCCTTTGAGGGCAGGCCCTGTATTTATACAATTGAGGCCCACAGGCCAGAGGATTATTTTGAAAGTTTGAGATGGCTTGAGGGGCGAAGTAACAGTAAGAATTTAGAGCTTTGAGAGTTCATTCCTGAGCCTGAATCCTCTTAGAACAGGATTGCCCCCACCTTTGTAATGAACTATTATCTTGTGACTCTCTCCCATCCCTGATGGAAGAATCAGGGATTTTATCCCTGCTACCTCAAAGGCATAGTCCTCAGGCTTTATTAGCTCTTCTATTATCTCATCTATGCCTACTGATATAATAAATCTTCCCTGTGTTGTATAGCCGATATTTTTCAGTCCCATCTCTTCTGCCCACTTCTTCAGACTCGAAAAGTTTACATGACTTGTGATGTCCTGAAGTCCTATGTTGATATAAGGATTGTCTGTCTTCTGGTGTTTGTAGTAACACTGGAGTGTACCCTGAGGATACTCTTCACTATAATACTGCCATGCTGGATAACCGTAGTCAACAGTAATTATAAATCCCTCAACCAGCAAACTCGATACTTTCTTGAGCCAGTTTTTTATCCTCAGGTTGACCTCTGTCCTCATTCCCTCTGTAAGGTCAATGGAAAATTCTTTAAGATATTCAATTACCTCCCTTTTGGGTTCTCCCTCTATCTCAAAGAGTTCATTACCATCTGTATCAACATATATCTCTTTAATGCCATTATTGGCTGTCACCAGATGAACTGGAAAAGAGTCAAGCAATTCATTTGAAATCAGACAGCCTCTAAAGGGCATCAACTCATCCATTGATTTATACCACTTCACCTTTTCTATATGGTCCTTGAGAGCTTCAGCCTGCCTTTTTATTAGATGAGGGTTTAGCTCAACAATTGTGTATTTCAGGCTCTTATATATCTCCTTATTTTTTGCATAATCGAGGATATCCTTTGCAAGATAACCCATGCCAGCTCCCATTTCAAGGAGGATAAAATCATCAGGTTTCTTCATGTAATGCCAGCACTCTTCTATCTGTTTCATGAGGGCTGCACCAAAGGCCCTGTGAAGATGGGGAGCTGTGTAGAAGTCACCTTCTCTTCCTATAACTGTGTCTTCTCTCATATAGTAACCATACTGAGGGTCATAAAGGGTTATCTCCATGAAGGTCTCGAAGGTGATGGGGCCATTTTTGAGTATATTCTGAATTATTATATTTTTGAGCATATCGTATTATAATATACAATGCGATTTAAAGATGTGTGGCGAAGTAACAATTCAGAGTTCGTAGAGGTCCTTTCTACCTTCGATCCTCTACTTCTCAGCTTTGCGAGGTCTCTTCTTGATGGAGAGGGGATTGAATATTACATTAAAGGAGAGCATACAAGCTTTATAGAGCCTGTAGAGCCTGTAAGATTGCTGGTAAGGAAAGAAGATATGGAGACAGCAAGGGATATTCTTAAGGATTTAGTATAAAAAAGGAGTAGATAATGGCAGAGAAAAAGAAGGATAAGAAACTGTGGGGTGGAAGATTTAAAGAGAAGACAGCCTCCTCTGTAGAGGATTTTACAGAATCGGTCTCCTTTGATAAAAGGCTGGCAAGGTATGACATTGCTGGAAGCATTGCCCATGCAGAGATGCTTATGAAGGCCGGCATAATATCTAAGAAAGATGGCAGAAAGATTATAAAGGGGCTCAAGGAAATCCTTAAAGATATAGAGGCTGGGAGGTTTAATTTTAAGAAGGAACTTGAGGATGTCCATATGAATATAGAGCATACTTTAATAGCCCGCATTGGGGAGGCTGGTGCAAGACTTCATACTGCCCGTTCAAGAAATGATCAGGTTGTTACAGATCTGAGACTTTATCTAAGGGACGAGATAGGTGAAATCATAAAGCTTCTCAAAGGGCTTGTAAGTGTCTTAATAAATCTTGCAGAAAAAAATATAGATATTATTATGCCAGGATACACCCATCTTCAGAGGGCACAGCCTGTTTTACTGAGCCACCACCTCCTCGCCCATGCATGGGGTTTTTTGCGGGATATGGAGAGATTCAGAAGGAATCTTGAGAGCGTAAATATCATGCCCCTTGGCTCCTGCGCCCTTGCAGGGACATCCCTTCCCACAGACAGGCGATTTGTTGCAAGGCGGCTTGGATTCAAAGAGATATCTTTGAACAGTATGGATGGTGTATCAGATAGGGATTTCTGTCTTGAATTTTTATTCAATTCTGCTGTAACAATGATGCATCTTTCAAGACTTGCTGAGGAATTAATTATATGGTCGAGTGCTGAGTTCAATTTTATTGAATTGCCTGATGCCTACACAACAGGCTCAAGCATTATGCCCCAGAAGAAAAACCCTGATGTCCTTGAACTCATAAGAGGCAAGACAGGTAGGACCTATGGTAATCTTGTGAGTCTTCTAACTGTCCTGAAAGGTCTGCCCCTCACATACAACAGGGATATGCAGGAAGACAAAGAACCGATCTTTGATAGTGCTGATACTTTAAAGTCCTCTCTCTCTATTATTTCAGAATTACTTCCTTTAATTAAGTTCAACAAAGAGGCTATGCATAGGGCTGCAGGAGGTTTCTGCCTTGCAACAGATGTGGCAGAATATCTTGTAAAAAAAGGAGTGCCTTTCAGAAGAGCCCACGAGATTACAGGAAGGATGGTGAGATACTGCCTTGAGAAAGGGGTCTCCCTTGAATCTCTCTCAGCGGAGGATATGAAGAGATTTGCTCCTGAGATAGAACCTGACATTCTTTCCCTTTTAAAACCTGAGAGCTCTGTAAAGGCAAAGAGTTCAACAGGAGGGACATCCCATTCTCAGGTGAAAAACCAGATAAAGATATTGAAGAGACTTTTAAACAACTTTTTTTTATTTGTTCTGCAACTCCTCATTTTACTGCCCCTTGTTTATGGCTGTGGGAAAAAGTCTGACATACCTTACAAGAGACTCCTTATCCCTCAGGAACTTACAGGTGTTGAATATATCCGCAGGCCCGAGGGTATATGGATAAACTGGGAATATCCTGAGCCTGAAAAAGAGGGACTCTTTTTTGAGATTTTCAGGTGTGAGCCGGAACAAAAGTCAGAAAAAAAAGACTTATGCCAGAGCCTTGGCAGGACTACGAGGAGGAGTTTCATTGATTATAACCCTCCAGCAAAGGAGCTGGTATATTCCATAGCTTATTCCTTCCAGGACGGTGTCAGAAGGGAAAGGGTTATTACCATTCCCTTTGAGGGCTATCCTTTAGCACCAGAGGAGCTTAAATATGAGATATTAAATAATGGTATAAGGCTTTCCTGGCATGCCTTGGAGGAATGTCAATATAACATTTACAGAGTTTTGTTTAAGGATCAGTCTCCCTTCGAGGTATTAATCTCCAGGGAATCTACGAGGGGAGAATTTATTGATACGCCTGATCCATTTCAGCCTGTTCATTACAGGATAAGGTGCAAAAAAGGGCATACAGAAGGATTCCCTGCTGATCTCATTATCTCTCCTGATGATTATGTACCCTCAAGGCCAGAAGGTCTCAGGTATGCTGTTACAGAGCAGGGTGTTGTCCTTACATGGAAGGAAAATCCAGAAAAGTGGTTGAAGGGATATAAAATATACCGTAACAATGAGGTCATAGGTGAGTCTCCTTATCCGTTATTTGTTGACACAGTAAAGATTGATGGCTCAAGTATTAGCTCAGAGAGGCCTTCGCCACCTGCTCTTTCTTATTCAGTTAGTGCTATAGGTCCATCAAGGGAAGGCCCCCTTTCAGAACCTGTTATAGTAAAACCGAGGTCAGATGTCAGATATCAGAAATCAGAGTCGAAGGAAAATCTTCCCTCAGAATCAGACCTCCGACCTCTGACCTCTGAGCTCCGTTTTGGGTGGCGAGGTAACGGTTAGCTGTTGCAACACATTCATTCTATCATGTAATATTAATTTAAAAAGGAGTGAATGTGTCAGGAGAAAACTCAACAAATCAGGAGGGCCTTTCCATAACACCTCAAAAGGTTGTCCTTGATACAAGCCTTTTTGTAAATCCTGATGTAAGGAGCAGTTTTGGCGAGAACCCTACAGAGGCCTTCGAGACCTTTCTGTTTCTTGCAGCCCAGATACATATCCTTGAATTCTACATGCCACCTTCTATCTTCACAGAGCTTATGCACTTTGTTGAGCGTAGCAGGATACCTGGAGACCTTCTCGTTGTCCTCCACCAGAAGCCTCCAAAGATGCATGAACTTAAATGTCCTGCCTTTTTGCTTTATGAACTGATAGAGGATATTCGCGAGAGGGTCAATAAGGGCCTCAGGATAGCTGAAAAGGCAGTAAGGGATGTAGAAAGGAAGGGGCCAGAAGAAATCGTTCAGGAACTCAGGAGAAAATACAGGGAAGCCCTGAGAGAGGGGATTATAGACAGCAAAGAGGATGTAGACCTCCTTCTTCTTGCCATGGAGCTTGATGCCCTTCTTGTTACAGCAGATCAGGGACTTATAAAATGGGCAGAAAAGCTCGGTATAAAATGGCTCTTTCCAGAAAAATTCAAGGACTATCTTCTTGGAGCTATAAAGAGAACAGCCCTTCTCACAGGAAGGGCTGGGGAGTGACTTCAAGACTATTAGTCAAAAAAGGATTTTCCTCTTAACCTCTGCCTCATTTCCTTTGAACCTATTGTATATATCTTTGCAAACTTTACCCTGTAATATGCATCTTCTTTTTCCATTTCTAAAAGTCTTGTCTTTATCCCCGCCCTACTCAGGGCCTTAAGGAGTTTAGGAACAGTATCCCGAACCTTCACCTTTACTGTAAATACCTCTTTTATCTCGTCTCCATCTCTAATGCTAAGAAGACCGTTCAAGGGATTAAGATAAAGGGCCTTTGCTGCCTTAAGGAGATAGGTATCATCCAGTGGAATGCCGAACTCATGACTGAAGAAGATTGCCCTCAATATCCTCTGGATGTAAAAACCAGCAGGTAGTTCTGTTATAAGATGGGTGGTTGCCTCCAGGTCTCTCAGGCAGGATGAAAGGGTTACATATTTTACAGCTGTATCTCCCTCAATGGATTTTATGACTATCCCCTCTCTGTTTAAAGAATTCAGTTCAAGGACAATCTCTTTTACCTCATTTATATTATCAGCCTCAAAGGGACCCCATCTTTTTACCTCCCTCAGCGAGAACTCTTTGACTATCCTGTATCTTTCTTCAGGAGGAAGCTTTATACCATTTTCTGAAAAAAGGTCAAACACAAAAAAGACAACATCCTCAGAAACATAAGAGGTACTTTCAATATTATAGGGATTGCCAGGCCCAACAACCTCTCCACATATCACATACCCTGGGTATTTTCTGAAGAATTCAGGGTCTATAAGATCATCAATCCTGTCTGTTGTAAAAGGGCAAATAAATCCTCCTCTGGTGAAGGCAATGAGTTTGTTTTCTATTAATGCAACCCTTACATTGTAGCCATCCATCTTTTCTTCCACATAGAATGGTGTTTTGAAGTATCTCTTTATTCCATTTTCGAGATGGAGAATCCTCGGGATTCTTGGATAGCCCGGTATAATTCCTTTTTCGTAAAAAACAGTTCCTCGATAATACCTCTTATGCTCCTGGGCGAGTCTGAAGAATGAAAACCCTTCTGTTTTTAAGTATTCAAGGACCTTTCTTTTTAGGAGATCTTCAATTTCTGTGTTAGGAAATAAACCTTTAAGGAATTCCATATTGATTATTTTTATGGTAAAGAAATTCAATTGATAAACTCAATACCCTATCGATTTTGCAAAAGACTCAGAATTTGATATAATATATCACTTTAAAAATTCAGGAGGTCTTTATGATTGTTATTGCCGAGAATCTCAATACCCGCAATAAGGCATACATGTCTGCCTTAAAGGCGAGGGACAGAAAAACAATTGAGAATATTATCAATTCAATTGCTGTAAAACAACCTGACTATATAAATGTTCAATGTTCTCTTGATGGTGTTGGTGATGAAGATGCCCTTCCTTTTGTAACAGAGGTCGTGTCTGGTATGGGTGTAAAGGTCTGCCTCGACTCAAGGAATATAGAGGCACTGAAAAAGGCAATAACATTTTGTAAAGAGCCACCAATTATTAATTATCTATCAGCTGATGAGGATAACCCAGATGAGATATTAAACCTTGTGAAAAGGTCAAATGCGGGTTTGATAATAAGGGCACTTAAAGGTACTGTCCCCAATACACTTGAGGCAAAACTTATGATTCTTGAAGACCTTATAGAGAAGGCTAATCTCGCAGATATCCCAAACGGAAGACTCTATGCAGACCCATCAGTTGTTCATATTGGTGGAGGAACTGGCCAGGACCATATCGTAAATGTGAGGGAGTGCCTTGTGGTGCTTAATGAGATGGTTGAGCCACCCATCAACACAATTGCCTGGATATCAAATATCTCAACAGGTGCTCCCAGGAACATAAAATCGCGACTTAATTCTGCCTTTCTTTATTACATGGCGGGTGCTGGCCTTGATGCAGCTATAGTTGATGTTATGGATGAAGAAATAGTAAAGGCAATTTATTTAATAAAGGCCTTCAGGGATGAAGTAGTCTTTTCACCTGCTCAGATAGCCTGAGGATGAAAGGGATATTCAGGAGATAAAGATGAGGATACCTCTGATAGCAGCAAACTGGAAGATGAATAAGACTACAGAAGAGACAAGGGATTTTATTATAAATTTTGTTCCTCATGTCCAGAATCTCACAGGTGTTGAAATCCTTATAGCGCCTCCCTTCACCTCCCTTGCAGTGGCTGCAAAATTTTTAAAGGGAACTGGCATAAAACTTGGTGCCCAGAACCTCTTTTATGAAAAATCAGGTGCCTATACAGGTGAGATATCTCCATTGATGATAAAGGACTGTGGTTGTGAATATGTTATTGTTGGCCATTCAGAAAGGAGACAGTATTTTAATGAGACGGACGAGATTATTAATAAAAAACTCAGGGCTGCACAGGAGACGGGCCTTTCTGTTATACTATGTATCGGAGAGAGGCTCGAGGAAAGGGAAAGAGGACAGACCTTTCATGTATTGGAGAAGCAGTTGAGTAAAGGTATTGAGGGAGCTAAGGCTTCTCAACTTGTTATTGCTTATGAGCCTGTATGGGCTATTGGCACTGGAAAGACGGCTACTCTTGAACAGATCTCTGAGGCCCATGGATTTATAAGGAATGTGTTGAAGGACTTATTAAAAGAAGAGGCCAATCATGTCAGGATTCTCTACGGTGGTAGCGTAAATGCTGATAATGCAAAGGATATACTTAATACAAAGGATGTTGATGGAGCCCTTGTGGGTGGGGCGAGTCTAAAGCCAGAGAGTTTTATAAAGATAGTTATGGCAAAAGGAGTAAAGAAATGATTACACTTCTAACAATTATTCACATCCTTGCCTGTCTTTTTTTGATATTTGTTGTCCTGATTCAGAGTTCAAAAGGAGCAGAGCTTGGTGCTGCCTTTGGAGGTTCAAGCCAGACCCTCTTTGGCTCAAGAGGAGCTGCAACCTTTCTGAGTAAGGTCACAACTGTTGTTGCAGCTGTTTTTATGATTACCTCCCTTGTGCTTTCTATAATTGCCTCAAGGGGCACCAGTGTCGTTAAGAAGTCTCCTCAGCCTCCAGCCCAGACAGTTCCTCAGGAACCAGCCAAGATCCCCCAGGTTCCGGTAGAACCTAAAAAATAATTGAGAAGATTAGGCCAGCACTTCCTCTTTAACCCTTCTATTCTTAAAAGGATAGTGGAGGTATCAGGTGTTGGCTCTGATGACCTTGTTGTTGAGATTGGTCCAGGCCATGGAAGACTCACAGCCCTTCTTGCAGAGAGGGCAAAGAAGGTTATTGCTATTGAGATTGACCCTTTACTGATAAGAGAAGCAAAAAAGGCCCTCTCTCATTATAAAAATATCGAACTCATAGAGATGGATGCCTTGAAATTTCCCTATGAGGAATTAGGTCCTTTCAAGGTGGTCTCGAACATTCCTTATTACATAACTACCCCTATTATCTTCAGATTACTTAATCTGGATAATCTTATCTCCATGACCTTGACAGTTCAGAAGGAGGTGGCTCAGAGGATTGTTGCAGGGCCAGGCTCAAAGACCTATGGTGTCCTGTCAGTAATGGTTCAATATAGAGCAAGGCCAGAGATAAAATTCCTCATACCAAAGGGAGCCTTCAGGCCTGTGCCAGAGGTTAGCTCAGCAGTAATTTATATTGAGGTCCTGAGGGGACTTCACAGTGTCACTGATGAGGGGTTGTTTAAAAAGATAGTCAAGACTGCCTTTTCAAATAGAAGGAAGACCCTTTTGAATACCCTTAAGGCATTGAATATTGCTAATATAAAGGGACTTCTTGAGGAATGCGGTATAAATCCCCAGAGAAGAGCCGAGACCCTCACTATAGAGGAATTCGTTAAGATTACAGATTTGGTGGCGAAAGTAACAGTGAAGATAGCCCTTAATCAATCTTCAGGAGGTTAAGACCTGTTGAAGGATCAGGGACTCGCTCAGCCTTTATCCCTTCTATCTCCATGATAATGGCTTCAAGGATGAGGAAGACCTCTCCTGATTCTCTAAGACATCCCAGAGATACCTTATCACCTTTTCCAAAGGCACCGTGGAGGTGAATCCTGGGCTCATCCTTCTGCCAGAAGATAGTGCCGAGGGCTATTACCTCACTGGGTTCATTAATCTCTTTCCACACAGGCTGAGGGGGAAGTTCATCCCTCTCAGGTCCAGCAACTATTTTACCTTTTCTCACCCCACCTATTAAATAAAATACACCCGACCTTATATTTTCTTTTCGTGCAAGTTCCTGAAGATTCGAGAGGATATCCTCTTTGTCCTCAAACCTTGCTACAAAGACCCTTCCTGTTCTTCCTCCTTTGTATTTCATGGCCTCCAGTACTCCTCGAATTTACCATTTTTTGTAATCCAGACAACATAGGGTGACTTAACAACATCTCCCTTCTGGTCGAATTTTATGTCTCCAAGGGCACCTTTAAATTCAATTTCGTGGAGTTTTTCTGAAATCCTTTTCCCATCTACTGTGCCAGCCTCTTTAATGGCATTCAAAAGAACATAGGTTGCATCATAGGCATATATAGAATAAGGACCTGGCTCTCCGAATCTCGCACGATATTTTTTCAGAAATTCCCTTGCTGTTGGGAGCTTTTCAGGATCCTGACCAAAGGTCAGATATGTCCCCTCTGCATGAGAACCCGCTATCTCTATAAACTTTGGGTCAATTGTGCCGTCTCCACTCATAAATACCGCCTTTATTCCGAGTTCACGGGCCTGTTTTACTATAAGACCTGCCTCTGGATATATACCACCAAAGTATATGAGTTCAGGAGATTTCTCTTTTATTGCTGTAAGAACAGGCTTAAAGTCCTGTTCACCTTTGGTGATCCCTCCATAATAGACAATCTGGGCATATCCCTCAAGGCCTTTCTTTACCTCATCAGCAAGCCCCTGGCCATAGGTTGTCCTGTCGTGGATGATTGCTATCTTCTTAAAACCGAGCTTTTTCTTAATAAACTCAGCACCAATGAGACCCTGCTGATCATCCCTTCCGCATATCCTGAAGACATTTTTGTAACCCCTTTCAGTAAGTTGTGGATTGGTAGAGGCAGGAGTTATCATGGGAATATCTGCCCTGTTGTATATGTCTGAGGCAGGTATTGAACAGCTTGAGTTAAAATGGCCTATGACAGCCACCACACCCTGAGTCACGAATTTATTTGCTACACTAACAGCCTGCTTTGGATCAGACTGGTCATCACCAACTACTACATTTATCTTTTTACCCAGAACGCCACCTTTCTCATTCCACTCTTCCACGGCAAGGGTAACAGCATTCCTGAAGTCAGTACCCATCTTTGCCTCAGGTCCTGACATAGGACCTGCTATTGCTATGGTTATGGTCTCCTGTTTTTTACAGCCCCACAACAGGATGGCGAAGACGAGAATTGCTAAAAAGAGTAAAGCCAGGAATTGGAGTTTTGAAGATATTAATTTAATCATTTTCTACCTCCTCAAATATCTCTTTTAGGGGAATACTCAAACCTTTAAGAAGTCTGGAATATAATATCTCATCTTTTGTCTTTTTCTCGACCATAATGAATTTCCCCTCCTGGTTTTCATAAAGCTCTATTGTGGCTTCATCAGGATATACAATCCAATACTCTTTTACTCCATGCCTTGCATACATATCAAATTTGTATCGAAGGTCATAATAAGCAGAAGAAGGAGAGATAACCTCTACTACGAGGTCTGGTGCACCTTCTATCCTTTTTTCTCCGATAATCTTTAAATTTTCTTTTGATATAAAGATTATGTCTGGCTGATAAACCTCTGTGTCTTCAAGATAGATATCAATGGGTGCATAAAAGACCTCACCAAGCTTATTCTCCTTTTCTGCGAATCTATAGAGGATGTATCCGATCCTTTTTGAGAGCCTCTGGTGATAAGGTGTTGGAGAAGGGCTCATCACAAGTTCTCCTTTTATTAACTGATATGGAGCTCCTTCCGGGAGTTTTTCATAGTCCCTGTAAGTATATACCTTTTTTTCAATAGTTGCTGGCATTTCTTAACTCCTCGATGATCTTTAAAAAAGACCTCACATTCCTTTTTACATCTCCTTCTATTATACCAGAGGAGACGGCTATTGCATCTGCACCATTTTCAAAAACAGGGATAAGATTTTCTGCCTTTATCCCTCCTATGGCTACAAGAGGAAGTTTAATATTTCTCTTTATCTCCTTTATGGCAGAAGGTCCTTTAGGCTTACCAGCATCCTTTGTTGTTGTAGGAAATATAGGACCAAATCCTATGTAAGTTGCTCCTGCCTTTTCTGCTACCAATGCCTCTTCAAGGCTATGGGTGGAGAGACCTATTATCCTTAAAGGAAAGGCCCTTTTTACCATTTCTACTGGAAGGTCCTCCTGGCCGATATGGACACCATCAGCATCTACAAGAATCGCTATGTCTGGATAATCATTTACAATAAAGATTGCATTATACAGAGAACAGAGTTTTTTAATCTCGAGACAATCTTTAAACTGTCTTCTTCGAGGACTATCCTTGCCCCTGTATTGAATCCATCTTATGCCTTCTTCAAGGATAATATTTATCCTTTCTATTACATCTGGTAATTTCTGTGAGGATGGACATATTACCTGAATGGGTGGGTGGGGAATGATGAATTCAGATAGTTTGAATAACATCCTTTTCTGGTATAGCGTTAGCTGGTGAACTCAAATTATTCATCTCGTCAAGGAGGGCGGTGGTGTATTGACCTTCAATAAATTTTGGATTGCTCAGGAGTTTTTTATGAAATGGTATAGTGGTTTTAACACCTTCTATAATAAATTCATCAATAGCCCTTGCCATCCTCTTTATTGCCTCCTGTCTATCTTTTCCATAGACAATAAGTTTTGCAATCATTGAATCATAATAAGGAGGCACAGTGTAGCCAGGGTATATAGCTGTGTCAACTCTAACACCTGGCCCACCTGGAAGGGAGAGAAAGGCAATCCTGCCGGGTGAAGGGATAAACTTCTCAGGGTCTTCAGCATTAATCCTGCATTCTATTGCCCAGCCTTTAAGTTTTACATCTGCTTGCTTTAAGCCAAGCTCATATCCAGCAGCAATCTTGATTTGTTCCTTCACAATGTCAATCCCTGTCACAAGTTCTGTCACGGGATGTTCTACCTGTATCCTTGTGTTTATCTCTATGAAATAGATGTTTCCTTCCTCATCAATGATAAACTCAAAGGTTCCTGCATTTCTGTATTTTATTGCCTTTGCTGCTCTTACAGCGAGTTCTCCTATTTTTTTTCTCTGTTTTTCTGTCATTGCAGGAGATGGTGCCTCTTCGAGGAGCTTTTGGTGTCTTCTTTGGATTGAGCACTCTCTTTCCCCGAGGTGGATAACCTGACCTTTTGAATCAGCCAGTATCTGCACCTCGATATGTCTTGTATTTGAGATATATTTTTCAATGTAGAGTTCACCGTTTCCAAAGGCTGCAAAGGCTTCCCTCTGGGCCATATGAAAGGCCTGCTGGAATTCTGATTCATCCTTAACAATCCTCATTCCCTTTCCACCACCTCCTGCAGAGGCCTTAATGATAACGGGAAATCCGATCTTCTTTACAACCTTTTCTGCAAGCTCTTCTGAATTAATCGGACCATCGCTCCCCGGGACCACAGGGATACCCTTCCTTTTCAAAATTGCCCTTGCCTTTGCCTTATCTCCACCGATCCTGATATTTTCAGGGGTAGGACCTATGAAGGTGATACCAGATGTGATACATGCTTCAGCGAAGTGGGGATTTTCAGAGAGGAAGCCATATCCTGGATGGATTGCCTCTGAATCAGTAATCTCTGCTGCAGATAGTATCGCCGGTATATTAAGATAACTCTGCTGTGGATTGGCTGGACCTATGCATACTGCCTCATCAGCCAGTTTTACATGAAGGGATTCCTTATCTGCCTCGGAATAGACAGCCACGGTCTTGATGCCGAGTTCTTTACATGCCCTGATTATTCTCAGGGCAATCTCTCCCCTGTTTGCTATGAGAATTTTTTTGAAGAGTTTCATAGAGGCTCTATAAGAAAGAGGGGTTCTCCGTATTCCACAGGCTGACCATTCTCAACGAGTATCCTGACCACCACACCATCTACTTCACTTTCTATCTCATTCATAAGTTTCATCGCCTCGATGATGCAAAGGGTCTGGCCCTTTTTGACCTTTGTGCCTACCTCTACAAAAGGTGGTGCATCGGGTGATGGAGAACGGTAGAAGGTTCCCACAATCGGTGCGGTAACCGTAATAAGTCTATGGGTATCTTCCTCTGCCTGAACAGGAAGGGGCCGCTGGATTTCCTGAGGCTTTTGAGTCTGCTGTATCTCAAAAGGACCAATGAATCTTTCACGCCTTATCTTGACCTTGGTGCCTTCTCTCTCTATCACCAGTTCTGTAATGTCTGTATCTTTCAGAATCTCAAGAATTTCTTTGAGCTCATTAAGATCCATTATTTTATCCTCTCAACATATTCGCCTGTCCTTGTGTCCACCTTTATAATATCTCCCTCAACAATATGAAATGGTACCTTTATGGTTGCACCTGTTTCGAGGATAGCTGGTTTTGTTCCACCTGATGCAGTATCTCCTTTAAATGGTGGTTCTGTCTCAACAACCCTGAGCTCTACAAACATGGGTGGCTCTACCGTAATGGGCTGACCTTTGTAATATAGCACATGGACATTCATATTTTCCTTTATGAACTTTTTTGCCTCACCGAGGGCCTCTTCATTGATCGATACCTGTTCATATGTTTCCATGTCCATAAAGACATATTCATTGCCCTGACTGTAAAGATACTGCATCTCCTTCTCCTCAAGTTGTGGCAGCTCAATTTTATCACCTGCGCTGAAGGTCTCGTCAATGACCCTGCCTGTCTTCAGTGATTTTATCTTCACCCTCATAATAGGTGCCCTCTGCTGCATCTTCACATGCTGGGCTTCTATAACCTCATAGGGTTCGCCCTTAAATTCTATCTTCATCCCTCTTCTCAAATCACCTGCTTGAATCACAATAGACCTCCTGTCTAAGAGATTATAGATTTGCAAGATATAGTTTACACAATTCTGTGCTCATTGGGCAAGAAAATTTGTTTTTAATTTGAAGAATATTTTTCTCTTTTTCAGGCAAGTCCAAATATTATCTCTCTTTCAATGTCGTCAATCCTGTCTATCCTTACTATTACTTCATCACCTATCCTGAATATTCTGCCACTTCTTTTACCTCTCAGTGTCAGGGTTTGGTCATTGTATAGATAAAAGTCATCAGTCATATAAGATACATGGAGGAATCCCTCGACATAAAAGTCCTTAAGCCTTATCCTCATTCCAAAAGGAGTGATTGAGATCACAATGCCTTTGAATTCATCTCCTATCTTATCCTTCATGAACCAGACCCTCATAGCATCTATTACAGTCTTTTCTGCCTCATCAGCAACCCTCTCCATCTTTGATGAATGGAAGGCGATGGAGGGCAACAACTCTTCAAGCTCCTTGAGCCTTTTATCATTAAGCCTGTTCATGAGGACATCCCTGAGGATCCTGTGTACTACAAGGTCGGGATATCTTCTTATGGGTGATGTGAAATGGGTGTAGCACTTTGAGGCAAGGCCGAAGTGACCAACATTTTCTGTTGAATACCTTGCCTGTTTCAAACTCCTTAACAGGATATAATTGAAAAGTTCCTCGTGAGGACTTCCTTTGACCTCCTTTATAAGGGAAGAAAACTGTGATGCCCTTATGAGCCTTTTCCCTGTAAGGTTTTTAACTATCTTTGCCAGTTCTTCAAGTTTTAATGGGTCAGGTTTTTCATGGATTCTATAAAGACTCGGAACACCCAGACCTTCCAGATATTCTGCGGTAGCCTCATTAGCTGCAATCATGAATTCCTCTATAATCATGTGGGCAAAGGTTCGCTCTGCCTTTATTATATTTTCAGGCCTTCCCTGGATATCCAGGATTACCTCTGGTTCAGGAAGGTCAAAGTCAAGGCTTCCCCTTTCTATTCTCCTCTGTCTTAGTAGCCTTGCAAGCTCTTCCATCAGTTCAAGGTCTTTAAGGATATGGTTGTACCTCGACCTTTCAACAGGGTCTCTGTCTATTATTATTTTTTTGACAGATGTATAGGTCATCCGCTCATTGCTTTTTATGAGGCTTGGATAAAAATTGGCATTTATCCTTTCGCCCTTTTCATTGAAAAAGATTTCCACAGTAAAGGCTGCTCGCTCCACATGGGGTTTGAGACTGCAGAGGTCTTCTGATAGTTCCTTTGGAAGCATTGGTATTACCCTGTCAGGGAAATAGATACTCGTGCCTCTCTTCCTTGCCTCTTCATCAATTGGTGTGTCCCAAGGTACAAAGTATCCCACATCTGCTATATGGACATATAGGAGATAACCATCATCAAGCCTTTTTATGGATGCGGCATCATCAAAATCCTTTGCATTCTCACCATCAATGGTTACTGTAAGAAGATGGGTAAGGTCTTTACGGGCCTTCCTGTCAATAGGTTTTTCAGCTAACTCCCTTGCCTCATGAGATACATCTTGAGGGAATCTTCTTGGAAGATTAAATTCATCAATGATTCGCTCTACCTCTGCCTGAGGTGTATCTGGCTTTTTTAATATCTTGATGACCTTTCCAATCGGAGGCCTTGAATCAGAGGGATATTGAATTATCTCTGCTATAACATGGTCCTGATTCCTTGCACCACCTCTTCCTTCTGGAGGTATGTAGATGTCAAAGCTTAGGCTTCTGTTTTTGGGCCTTACAAATGAACCATATCTTCCATACTCAAAGACACCAGCTATTTTTGTGTGGGCCCTTTCGAGAATCTTTATGATTCTCCCACTTCTTCTGCCAGGCTCTTCTATCCTGACAACAACCCTGTCCTTGTCCATAGCTCCACCAGTTAATCGGGCAGGAACGAATATGTCCCTTTCACCTGGTTTTTCTGGAATAACAAATCCATAGCCATCTCTGTGGGCCTCGAAATATCCTGTTACAAGGTTCATCTCCTCAGGAGGAGCGTAATGACCCTTTCTGGTTTTTATGAGGTCTCCTCTTTTCAGAAGTCCATTGAGGAGTTTTTTGAGGGATTTGAGCTCTCTTTTCTGGAGGCGAAGAAGCCTTGCTATCTCCTCAAAACTGAGGGGTTTTGTCCTTTTTTTAAAGATTCCTGTTATGTCTTCAGGCCTGAGGGGCACTTTTTAATTTTGCCTCTTCAATGGCCTTTGAGATAAGCCCTTCTTCAACCTCTATGAGATTTACCTTTCCTATCTCCTGAGGGATAATGGCCCTGATTCTTCCTGAGAGGCTTTTTTTGTCAATCTTCATGGAGTTAATCATAGAGCTTGTCTTCAGGTCAGGTGGTATATAAGGATTTATTCCAAGGGCCTTCATCGTTTCTGTGATAAGCTCTGGTACCTCCTTTGGGCAGAGGGATTTCAGGAAACCTATGAGGGCCTCTGCATACATACCCATTGCAACTGCCTCGCCGTGAAGGTATCTTGTATAACCTGTAACTGTCTCTATGGCATGTCCTATAGTATGACCATAATTGAGGATTGACCTCAGGCCTGATTCCCTTTCATCCCTTGAGACAACCTCTGCCTTTATGAGGCAGGACCTCTTGATTATCTCCTTAAGGGTGTCATGTTCAAGATTGAGTATTCTTTTTGAATTATCTCTTAAATAATTGAAGAAGCTTCTATCCCATATTATTCCGTACTTTATCACCTCTGCCATTCCTGCAAGAAACTCTCTTCTCGGAAGGGTTTTCAGAAATTCTGTATCGATGAAGACAAAGACAGGCTGATAGAATGTACCTATCATGTTTTTTCCAAGAGGATGGTTTACAGCCGTCTTCCCTCCAACAGAACTATCCACCTGTGCAAGGAGGGTAGTTGGCACCTGTATGTAGTCAATGCCCCTCATATATGTAGAGGCGACAAATCCTGTGAGGTCTCCGATAACTCCTCCACCAAAAGCTATCAGGACAGAACGCCTGTCAAACCCGTTTTCGAGGAGTCTTCCATGAAGATGGTAAAACCAGAGTATGTCCTTATATTGCTCTCCATCAGGGATGATAAATAATCTCGCTGGAGCCTTTTTTGAAATATCCTCTAATGTCTTTCTATAGATATCCCAGAGGGTCTCATTTGTTACTATACCTGCCTGAGAATATCTCTTTGAGGATAGGAAATCCAGCAGTCTTTCAATTATCCCCTGACCTATCAGTATTTCATAACTTCTTGGGCCAAGATTTACCTTTAATGAAGTCATACTGTTACTTCGCCACCAATTATGATTTCAGAAATCTTATTGATTATCTCCTGAGCAATCTCTTCAGGGGTTTTATTATCTGTATCTATCATTATGTCTGCCTTTTCATAATAGGGTCGCCTTATCTCAAGGAGTTCTTTGATTCTCTGGAGGGGATTTTCTACCTGGAGGAGGGGTCTTGATGTATCCTCTTTTGTCCTTTCATAAATAGTTTCTGGCCTTGCCTGAAGACATATGATTATGCCTTTCTTCCTGAGGTTTTTGATATTCTCTTCTCTGAGAACTGCTCCTCCACCAGTTGATATAACAACCTTTTCCATTTCAGAGAGCCTTTTTATAACCTGAGATTCAATATCCCTGAAATAAGGTTCACCAAATCTTTTGAAAATCTCTGTTATTGGCATCTTCTCTTGCAACTCAATCTCTGTATCCGCATCCACAAAGGTATAGCCAAGACTCTTTGCAATGAGTCTTCCAACCTCGGTTTTACCTGTTCCCATGAATCCTGTAAGGACAATGTTCTTCATCTCTCTCTGAGAGCTGATATATAAGAATTGTAATTTGCCTTTACCTCTTTGAGACTGTCACCACCAAATTTTTCGAGAAAGGCATCGGCAATAACAAGGCTCACCATAGCCTCTGCTATCACGGACGCAGAAGGGACTGCACAGACATCAGACCTTTCATAGGTGGCCTCGTGAGATTCGTGGGTTAAGATATCTACTGACCTTAAGGGCTTCTTCAGGGTCGGGATAGGTTTCATTGCTGCCCTTATGATTATGGGCATGCCATTAGAGATTCCTCCCTCTATTCCTCCAGAAAAATTTGTCTTTCTAAAGTATCCTTTCTCAGGAGCATAAAATATCTCATCCATCACCTGAGAGCCCTTTGAATGGGCCATTAATATTCCACCACCAATCTCAACGGCCTTTATTGCCTGAATAGAGGATATGGCCATGCTCAATCGGGCATTCAGCCTTCTATCCCACTGAATCATGCTTCCGAGGCCTGGAGGGACTCCTACTGCAAAGACCTCAAAAACTCCACCGAGGGTATTCCCTTCTTCACCTGTTTCATCTATGAGTCTTTTGATCTCAGTGGTTGCTCCTTCATCAGGGCATCTCACCTCTGAAAGCTCTGCTCGCTTTGAGAGTTCAAGGAGTTTTTCTCCCTGAGACCAGAATCCTTTTGTATCATTAGAGCTCAGACCCTTCCCACCAATGGACAGGACATAACTTCCTATCTGGATATTAAATTCCTCGAGAAACCTCCTTGCCACTGCTCCCAGGGCAACCCTCATGGCTGTCTCCCTCGCAGAGGAGCGTTCAAGGACATTTCTTATGTCATCATGGCCATATTTCAGAGCTCCCGGGAGGTCTGCGTGGCCAGGTCTCGGTCTTGTGACCTTTTTGACCTCTCCATTTACAGGTTCAACAGCCATTAATTCCTGCCAGTTCTTCCAGTCTCTGTTTTCTATCCAGAGGGTAATGGGTGCACCTGTGGTAAGACCGTGTCTTACGCCTGATAGAATCTCAGCGTGGTCGGACTCAATCTTCATCCTTCCGCCCCTTCCATAGCCTGCCTGTCTCCTTTTGAGATGACTGTCTATATAGGAGGAGCTAAGGGCAAGACCTGCAGGAATACCCTCAATTATTCCAGTGAGTCCCTTTCCGTGCGATTCACCTGATGTAAGAAACCGTAGCATCTTTAATGTCTTAACATTTTAGCCTGCATGGCATTTTACGGAAAAGCTTGCCATTAAAGGATTCGTAGAGATTTCAGTATCTCTCGAAAGGGCAAAACTTTTTCATAGCCTATTTTACCAGAGTCAAAAGGTGTTGTCAAAAAACCTTCCGAGTTTTAGTCTTTTGCCTCACAACTACCAGTATCACTATAGCAATTACCAGGGCAAGGCTTGCAAATTTTGCAAGCTTCAGGGCAAGCATTATAAGAATAATAGCAAATATAATAAGCCAGGCAGTCATATGTTATATTACCACATGAGGAAGTTCAGGGTCATATATCCCGGAATGGCAGAGACAGAATAAGGCCATTATAAGTGTGATTTTGTGTGATAAAATAGAGTAAAAAGAATATCAGCAGGAGGTTTTATGAGATTTAAGGTGATAATAACATATGATCCAGAGTATGAGGGATATGTAGTTGATGTTCCAGAATTGCCAGGGTGCATGAGTCAGGGCAAAACAATAGATGAGGCCCTTAAAAATATCAAGGATGCGATTAAAGGATGGTTAGAGGTAGAAAAAAGACATGGAAGGATAGATGAACTGGAAGAAAGGGAAGTATTGTTAGGGGAGGTTACTATCTAATTGGGCATATTATCAAATATTTCTGGTAAAGAGGCTGTAAAGGTCTTTCAGAAATTCGGATATGTCCTTGACCATCAAACAGGAAGCCACATGATTCTTTATCATGAATCAAGGCCAACCCTGTCTATCCCAAATCATAAAGAGCTTGCCCCGGGATTATTGAGAGGGCTAATAAGAAAAAGTGGTCTTACAGTTGAGGAATTTTTAAAGGCTCGATAGGTAAGAGAGATTAAAAATGTATGTTATATTACCACATGAGGAAGTTCAGGGTCATATATCCCGGAAGGACAAAAGAGGCCTTTATCAGAGAAGGCATAGAAAGATATACCAGGTTTCTCAGGCCCTATGCAAAGGTGGAGCTTGTAGAGGTAAGGCAAGGAAAGGGTTCACCTCAGGAGGTGATAGAAAAAGAGTCTGTGGCTTTATTGAAGGCTGCTGGTTTGAAATTTTTTCTCCTCGACAGAGGGGGCAGGGAATTTACATCAGAGGAATTTGCAGAATTCCTGAGAGACCTTCCTCAGGTGGACTTTGTTATTGGCGGAGTTTATGGAGTTAGCAAAGAACTCAAGGAAAGGGCAGGGCTTTTAATATCCCTTTCAAGGCTCACCTTTACCCATGAACTTTCGAGGCTTATCCTCTTTGAACAGCTTTACAGGGCAATGACGATTATATATGGGAAAGGGTATCATTATTAATCCATTCCAATTAGCGCATGCCCCACCATTTCTCTTATACCATTTCCTTCCTGCAGGTCCTGCTCTTGACCGGTTTCTAAGAAGTATCCCTGTAGAATAACATGTATCATTCACAGCTATTGAAAATGGTGAAGATGTAGTCTGGGGTCCTGGATTTGTACAACTGTCTGTAACCTGGACTGTGAAATTATAGGTCCCCGGGGCTGAAAGAGGAGTTTGGGGGAAAATCAGTGGATAAACTTGATTATCTAAACAGAATGATCTTTAAACCTTTAAATGCAAAGCTCATTCATATACCAATTGGTGGCGAAGTAACAATAGGAAGAAAAGAATATAACGCCTTTGTGGAAAGATCCCACCAAACAGATGATAATGAGTTTTATATCCCTCAGCTTGAACTGTGTAAGGATTTAAAAGAGTTTCTCTTAAGAGCAATAAGATGGCAATGGGTGTATAATACTTTAAGATTCCCTTCTTCATTAAACACAACACCTTATAAAAAACTCCTTGAATATTACAAGCTTCCAAAAAAGATAGCCCTCTTTCCGGTTATGATTCTCGATAAAATGGTGAATATACTTGATGTGTTCTTCCCTAAAAAGGTGAACCTAAGGAAATCGATAACTCCTTTGGAGTTAAGAAAAATTCAATAAAATCAATGGTCTGCATGTCAGTGTTGAAATGACAGATAGTGCCAGAAAATGCCATTTTGCGACAAAAGTGTTACAGTAGTGTTACAGTCCTTATTGAATTCATAAGATTTAGTTATAAGTTTTTATCGATAATTCCTATTGAATAAGTTTTATCTATAAATTGTCATATAGCTTTCACTCTTAAATAAGCTTTCTTCATACCCTGTTGAAAGGTGGATTTAAGACACTTATTAAAAAGCATTCAAAGAGACCTCTTTCTCTCGGGTCCTCAATCTCAATGCCTCTGACATAATATTCCTTTGGGTCTTGTGGATAATCCCGATGCTTCTTTAAAAAAGCTTTAAGGTTAGATTTTCCTATCTTTGAAATTCTTAAATGGGCTTCTATTCTTCTTTTTATCCCAGTACTCCCTGTTGTGGTCTTACCAACATAAACTACTTCATCATTATCAGGTCTGGTTAATACATAGACACCGTGATGGTTATACTTATCGCCTGTCTTTGCTTCCTTAAGGGTTAACCGTTCATTCTCCATTAACCTTTTTAGCATCTCTAAATATTCCTCTACAGTCTTTTTGCTTATTTATCCCGCCATTCAAACCATCCAGTATCCTGAACATAGACCCAGTCTTTACCAACTCTGGTTATAAGCCTTTTATTTCTGTCAACAATAAACTCCCTTCCATTTGAGAACTTAATATAGACAGATGGTATTGATAACAGCTTTTTTTCTATACCTGTAATTCTTTTTAGTTTTGCTCCTGAGTTTATTACCTTAAAGTCTATACAATCAGCACCAGATAATTCCATATAGTCATCTCTAACCTTATGTGCAATATATGCTACCTTTATACTCTCGATTAGTGTATCCCTTCTCATGTTACATATAGTACCATACCAGTTTTTACTTCTTCTAAGGTCTTCATAAGACTCCTGTTGGAATTTTGCTTTTTTAAGTTATAGCATGAAAACTTAATTATGGATTAAGTTACTGTATATAATAAATTTTCTTAATTTGTTCAAATTTAAATTTTTTCAAAAAAATCAAGGACTTATAGGAATCAGGACTAATTAAGTCTGGGGTGGATTTTTACACAAACAGAATATATGATAAAGTAACAGGTCTTGCCAGTCTTATATAAACCTGTAAGGAGGGGGTAGCCTCTTTCACAGTCTGAAAAGGCTTGCTTAGGCCTCAATTAGAGACAGGTTTATGGCAATTAAGCCTAAAAAGCCTGTTTTGGACCGATAACCTGTTTTGAGCTGATTTTAACTGTTTTTAAAGCCTATGAGGCAGATTAATCGGTCTCTTATTTTTTTCGCTCTTTTTCTCTTTTTTACAGTTATATAGTCTTAATAGCTTAAGAATTCATCACTTTGTAATCGGTCCAGAATCAGTCCAGAATTGGTCTTTAATCGGTCTCTAATCAGTCCTGAAATAGACCTCTGAGACCGATTTTGGACTAATTTTCAAACTGAGATTTTAAGAGAGAAAAAAAGAAAAATAGAGAGAATTTATGATAAAACCAGATTGAATATATAGACCGATACATTTATTAATCTTTAATTTTAAATGTTAAAAAACTGCCTAA
>Ga0272445_1000356_pt1 | contig 44232 bp, 48 predicted proteins | sample YNPCB0031_FD_194404 | JGI IMG/M metagenome (GOLD analysis project Ga0272445, IMG submission 194404) | Hot spring sediment microbial communities from Yellowstone National Park, WY, United States - YNP-CB-003-1 | ecosystem: Environmental > Aquatic > Thermal springs > Hot (42-90C) > Sediment... | reverse complement strand
CTTATTCAACTCTTCTTTGTGTATTACGCACTTCCAGAAGTAGGTATAAAGTTTGACCCTGTGTTATCTGCAGTAATAGCTATAGGACTCAATTCAGCTGCGTATCAATCTGAGTACATAAGGTCAGCTTTATCTTCTATACCTTACAGTGAAATTGAAGCAGCATATTCACTCGGTTTAACTAAGCTTAGTACGATGTTATACATAGCGTTGCCACAAGCAATAAGAATAGCTATTCCAACACTTACTAATGAGGCTATATACCTCTTTAAGTACTCATCTATAGCATACTTTGTTACAGCTCCAGAGCTTATGTACATGGGCAAGCTTATAGCTACACGAACATTTCTATATGTGGAGGTCTACACAGTGCTTGCCATAATCTATGTGGCTTTCTCAATAGTTTTAAGCGGAGTTGCTAGGTATATTGAGAGAAGGCTTCAAATACCTGGGTACATAGTGTAATGATGAAAAGTTCGCGCGCTGAACTATGATGTACTTCCCGCATTACTGAAAAAGGTGGGCTTGTTGCTAAAAATACTGCTACTGTATGAAAAAAGTGTTGAAATAGATCTAGTGAATCACGTAGCATTTGTGCTAAAAGATGCCCTCAATGCTCAAGTAATTGATGAAGAAGCTGTAGTAATACCAGATACACTCTATGACAGCAAAAGAGGACAGTACCTAGCTGAATTCATTGTGGAATATGCTAGTAACTTCTCAAAAGAGGATGTATATGTGATGTTTCTCTCAAGCAGAGATGCGTATATAATGGGCCTAAACTTTGTATTCGGTTTAGCAATACCATGGCTAAAGACTGCGGCAGTGTTTTTAGCACGCCTAGCGATGGGGGCAACCAAAATGACTCTACTTAGCAGAGTAGAGAAAGAGGTACTTCATGAGCTAGGACATTTACTAGGGCTAGAACACTGCAAAACCCCCAGATGCGTAATGAACTTCAGCAACTCATTAAGAGATGTGGATGTGAAGACAAGTAAGTTCTGTGAAAAGTGTTATACGAAACTATATAGAAGCGGTATAGTTGTTGCAGAGAAATACACTATGAGGAGTACGGCTTAGCCCCTCAGTGGTATGAGTATCAATAGGATAGTGCAAGCTCCCAAGCTAGAGCCCCAAGGGCTTTAGTACCCTTGGAGCCCCAGCCCGGGGGCTTGCACTATCCTATTGATACTCATACCACTGAGGTTTGGCTCCACTAACTATCTGCTATGTCAGGTATTAATTTACTATACGGCTCATGCACTACTTCGCCCCCTGCAGTAATACTATAACTATTCAGATGAATTTTCTAAAGGTGGTATTAAGAGAGTCTAGTTAATTAAGCAACTTATTAGACTTAGTATTGTACTATGCGAATTAGTTTAGATAAAGTATAACACTGTATTATATTTACTTACTGTGCTTTACAATAGTAGTTGTAGAGTCCTCATGTTAAAAACCCTTAGTGAAGCTAGTATTGTGGAGTCGCTGTACAAGAAGTTAGCTTCTGTTGGCTTCACTGTTTATAAAAATTACAGGGTACTAGAGTACGAAATTGATGTGCTAGCCCTTGAGAATGGGGGTTCAAGACCTATTATCCATGTTTTTGAGGTGAAGACAAGGGTTAAGCCTAGGCTAATTAAGCAACTATATAGAAGAATTCCTTTTAGTGATTACATATACGTTGTCATTCCTTATAACCTTCTCGCACACGTGTACAGGAAGATAGAGCGTATGTTTGGCATAGTGATTTACTATAATGACGACTTCTACATAGTAAAACAACCAGAATTTTTAAACAATGGCAAAAATGTGTGCAAGATAGCAATAGAGTTTTCGGAACCTAGCTCTTGTAGCCTCATGTAAGCAAATTTACACCATATAGTATTGACACTTATATTCTCAAAACGCTATACCTTATTTAGTGATGAGTGACTCCAAAACTGACTATGGTGAAGAGCTCCAACCCTTACTGAAAACTTTTAAACCAAGTCTTGCACTAGGTGATATCTGTAGCCCATGCAACGCGGCCCCGCGTATCGGGGTTTAGATGGGCATGGGTGGGTCACCCCCGGCACTCTATGCACTTACATAACCTTACTACTTGTCCTCGTGATGCATTTAGAAGCTCTTTTGCAGAACCCTTATTCACTGCAAGCTCTGCTAGCCCAAAGCTATTCTTGTAGAGAACAAGCTTTCCTCTTTCTACAACGGAGAACACTCTTTCCACAGTTGCTTTAAAGGCCTCTTCACCACTGTATATCAAGACCTCTTCACCTATTGATATGTCTAAGGCTTTTGCAAGGGGATCATAGTATTGTGAAAGCATTACGTTGCCAAACCTATCTACATATATAACCCTTAGTTCAGCACAGCTTGGACTGACCTTACTCATGTAGATGCTCACTGCAGACCTCTTAATACTTTCAATGGGTTGACTAGATCCGAAGAACCTTGGCTCAACACCGCATGCAAGCCAAGCGGCAACAGGTGTGAAGATATCTCTTCCATGAAAAGAACTTGAGATAGGTTTTCTAAAGTATACATCATTTTCAAGCTTTATTACTGTTTCAATGCCATCCTCTTCAGCAGCTGCAGTCAAAACACCATTATCAGGGCCAATGAAGTAGTAGTTTCTCGTGACTATTAGCAAAGGTTTGCGCTCACTGCCAACACCTGGATCCACAACAACTACAAACACTGTACCCTTAGGAAAGTACTTATATGTAGTGAGCAAGATAAACGCAGCTATGTCAATGTCAAAGCTTTGCACAGAGTGCGTAATGTCAATAGCTCTTACATCAGGGCATACATCTATGGCCACACCTTTCATAGCTGCTACATAAGGATCCTCATAACCAAAATCCGTTAAGAATGCAATAACTTTACAGGGCTTCTCCAATATGAATCACCTTGCTTTAGGCCGGCATTAAGTAAGATTCAACAAAAGCTGCTATGAGGAGTATTAAAAAGGAGACCGCCATAGCGAAAATATAGTATAGAATAATGTCTTCAGTGAACCGCTTCTTCCTTAGATCCCTTAGTAAAGCCACCATGAGCTTATTTGAGCACACAAAAGCGATGCCATATGAGAGTGTCTCGAGGTATGAGTGAGGTAGTAGCAAAAGTAGTATTATTGACTGGTATAAGATTCCTTGCATAATAGCTGTGCTATTTGCGATTTCTGAAACTACTACCCTCAAAACCCAGGCGGTGGTAACTATCATTGTGGGGTATATGATGATTGAAATGAAAGGTACAGCTAGCAGTGTGTTAACCCTAGCATTGTTTAGAAATATTATTATAGCACGAACAGAAACATGTGTAATATTGGCTATGCTCTCCAGCTCTTTACCTGTTTGGCGAAGCTCTGTTATAAACTCTTCGGGTGGGGGTAGGTATAAAGCTGTAAGTGATAGAAGAAGAAGTGTAAGAAGTGCTACAGCAAAAAACATCGGTAAATCACGTGCAAATTTTCCTAAGAGATTCATGAGTCGCAACACCTGCGAAACGACTCTATAAGCCTTTATACTGCAGTGTGCCTTATAATACATAATGAATTCCGTGGATGAAGTGTGCTTAGAAAAGGTAAGGATTTTTACAAACTTCTGCGTTGAAAAGCTAGGCTCACTACCAATTTCTAAACGTGAGTTCTACTATATATGGAGGTATGTGCTAGCAGAACTTGGGGTGCTAATGGATGAGTGTGACATTTCAGAAAAGGTAAAGTCCATGTGTAGAGAAATAGATGTGAACTCTGTGCGCTTTGCTACACATAAAATCCTATACGCACAGTACTCATCAATCACTAATGAAGAAGTTATGCAGATTTTAGCTAGGCTATGTCAATGCCTGAAGCATATCATGAGTAGCATTACACAACACATCAATAGCGAGACAAAATTCATGACTTTGTGCCCTTCCTAGCTTGCCCCAGCTCTATGGCCTTCGCTATATCGCCTTTTGCCTCATTTAGAAGACTCATTGCATCTTCTCTACTTACTCCAAGGTACTCAGCCACGAATTGCACATCTTCATCACTTACCTTAGTTATTGCCTCGGCACTAATTTCTTCACCGCTCTTTAGCAGTACTTCCTTAACGCTACCTGAAATATAAAAGAACTTCTGGTTAGCGAACTCCATTACCATAACCTCTGGGTTCTCTACAACTATTTGCTTATCTTGAAGCTCTATAACAGCCTTTCGAACATTCTGTAGTTGGTCAATCTTCATGCCCATACGCTTTAATTGCTTTAACTGCTTTTGAAGCTCTCTTGGATTGAACATAGTAATGCGACCTTATTTAATAACTACTTTTTAAGAGAGTAAAAGAGCTTTTCAGCACAGCTAGCACTTAAAATATAATTAAAATGCAGAGTGTAACATAGATGAAGATAGAGGTTTTAGTGCTCGGTGGAGGTAGAGAAGTTGGCAGAGTTGCTGTAGCTGTTAGAAGAGATGCCGATGAGCACTACACTCTCTTTGACTATGGAATCTCTTTTGATATTGATGACAAACCCGTACTTCCGCTTTCGATAGCCCCAAGCAAGCTAAAAGCAATATTTATAACACATCCTCATTTAGACCATGTTGGAGCGGCCCCATTATACTATGTATCAGCAAATCCATCAATATATATGAGCAAGTTCACGGCAATAACGTCGAAGCTCATGATAGAGGATCTGCTAAGGATTTCAGGCTACTACTTACCATTTGAGTTTCTAGAACTTGATGCTATGATGAAAAATGCTAAAACATTTAACATAGGGGATAGAATTGAGATAAATGACGTTATTGTGGATACGGTCAATGCAGGGCACATTCCAGGGAGCACAATGTTTAGAGTAGAATTTAAGGGAGGGGAATCCATACTGTATACAGGCGATGTGAACACAATTGACACGAGAATAGTGAAAGGCGCCCAACATCAGAAACTAGATGCAGAAGTACTGATAATGGAGTCAACTTACGGTATGTATGATCATCCGCCTAGGGAAAGAGTTGAGCAACTCTTTATAGAGGCTGTGAAGAGTGTTATAGAAGATGGGGGGATAGCACTAATACCAGCATTTTCGCTAGGTAGGTCACAAGAGATTCTGGCCTTACTTGCTGAGAAAATGCTTCACGCAAATGTATACTACGATGGAATGGCTAGAGACATTCTAGAATTGATGTTGCTCTATAGAGAGTATGTAAATCGCTATGACTTGTTGGAAAAAGCTAGCAGGGTATTTACACAAGTGAAGGACTCTAGCATGCGTAAAAGTATATGTAAGGAGGGGGGTAGCGTTATCGTAACACCAGCTGGAATGCTAAAAGGAGGTCCAGCACTCTACTATACAAAGAGAATCTATGATAACCCTAGGAATGCAATTATGCTTGTAAGCTATCAAGCATCAACAACGCCAGGAAGAAAGCTACTGACTGAAGGGGTGTTAGAGAGTGGAGGAGCTAGGGTTAGAGCCAAGGTTTTCTGGTTTGACTTTTCAAGTCATGCTGGTGCCTCAGACTTACTGAATTTTGTTAAACAGGTAAAGAATTTACAGAAGGTGGTATTAGTGCACGGTAATGAAGACTCTATATACAGCCTAGGGTATAGAATAAGAGAAGAGGTAGGAGTAGACTTTGCATCTCCTCAAGTTGGTGAAACTCTAGGCATAGAACTATGAAGTTACACTGTGATAACCTCTAGTCCAAAGCTTCTTGCAGTATGGACTATGACATTCTTTAACTCGCTTCGCATCTTCTCAATAACGACTCTCCTAGCTCCTGGAGTAAGCTGTATTGCCATTTCAGCGACGATTTTTAGATCCTCCAAAGTCAGCTCCTTAATGACGTAGTTTGGCACCATATGGCCATAACACTCATTCTTTTCAAAAGCCCTTTTTGTGAATAAAGATGCATAATGGTTGCCCCCGAAACCTACTGATACAATACATGGTCTGGTGTCCTGATCTTTAATAAAGTGCGTGAGGGCACCCTTTATAGCTGATGCAACAATTCTATGAGCCTCAGCATTACTCCACTCCTTCTCGCTTCCGCCAATCTCTATGAACGTCACAGACTTTGATGGTGTTGTTGGACCATGATGCGTGACCTCATAGCTTACAGAAAATGATGCTAGGGTGGGGTAATACTGCTTAAGCCTATAGAGTTCTTGAAGCATGTACCACTTTAGAATAGGATTAGATGTTGAAAGACACATAGGCCTTCCACCAAAATCACTTCTTTTCCAAGGATTTCCAGGGGTATGTACGGTAAAGCTCTTGATGTGTGCTGAGGATTCATGGCGTGATGGAATTATGATAAAGTCAGTATTACCTTTAAGCTCCAATTCATCTAGAAATACAACCTCCTTATCAAATTCTAGAAGAACTACTTCAAATGTGTTAAACCTGCAGAGTAGGGCTCCATCCACATCATCTGTACTGAAATAATCCTTGTTGCATGTCATGCCTTGAAGTAATTCATTTACAATGCCTACTGCTGCTATGTCATTTAATGAATACACTATTCCTATTCTCAATACACAGTCGCCTTCTGTTCAGCATCCTGTAATTAAATACATTTTATTGAAATAAGCTTAATACTTTAATCAAAGCTGTGTAACTTTTGTACAATGCGATGAGAACGTGTTTCACTATGTCAATGCAATTCGATAGTGCAAGCTCTATCGACAGAACATCTATAGTACTACGCTACGCCACGAAGATAGGCTTTTCACCAGATTCAAGCACCATCTTAAGAACATTGAAGTTGATTAGAGATAAAGGCATTGCGATAAGTCATGCTATAGCTGAGCTACTCTTATGCAAGTATCTAATGGAAAAGGGGTATACTTGTGAGATTGAGTACACTATTAATAATACAAAATGTGATGTTTATGCCGAGAAGAGCTCTATTGATGAATGCATTGAGATTTTTTACTATGCAGTGCCATTGAATAGTATAGATGATTGGACAAACTACATTATACTTACTCACTTAAGGAAAATAGTTCAAATGCTTAAAAGTAGTGCGCACTTCATAACTTTCGCATATCCTACAGGCCTTGTACCTTTAATTCCCCCAGCACTCCTTAGTATAACGTCAAAAGAGCAATTAGCTAAAATCATGGTGAAGTACGGGTTGCACAGATTTGAAGATTTAAAGGAGTTCAGAGACACCCCTATAATACACCATGTTTACATCTTTGATTTATCAAAGGCAAAGGTTCGCAAGATTACATGTGAAGAAGTAAAAATGCTTGTACTGCTATACAGTAGCATCACTAATTTCGAATAGATAAAGAGCCCTTTCCTAGGTTTTAAATAGTTTTAAATATAGCACCCGTATTAGCTGAAGTAACTAGTTGTGAGTACCTGTGCAAATAGCCTGTGATGCTCTTTTTCAAAGGCTTAAACTCGGCAAGCCTTTCCCTAAGCTCGACTTCAGGGATAGCTATATCGAGTCTCTTCTTCCTTAAGTCAATAACAATTTCATCACCATCTTTAACAACACCTATAGGTCCACCTTCTGCTGCCTCAGGAGACACGTGCCCTATTGAAATACCTCTCGTGGCTCCGGAAAACCTTCCATCAGTAACTAGAGCCACATCCCTATCCAAACCCATGCCTGCAAGTGCTGCTGTTGCTGTTAGCATTTCTCTCATGCCAGGGCCACCTTTAGGCCCCTCATACCTTATAACAACTACATCTCCGCGGGAAATTCTTCCATCGAGTATTGCTTCAACGGCTTCTTCCTCAGAATTGAAAACCTTAGCCACGCCCTCAAAGTGGTACAAGTCTTCGGGTACAGCAGAAATCTTTATTACAGCTCCTTCAGGTGCTAGGCTGCCTCTCAATATTAATATTCCTCCTCTTTCTGAGTATGGGTTTGTGATAGTTCTTATAACATCTGGTCTCTTAGTAGTGGCTTCAGCAATTATCTCACCTATAGTCTTAAGAGATACAGTAAGCCTAGTTGTGTGAATCAAACCCTTCTTTGAGAGCTCTTTCATGACGGCGGGAACCCCTCCTGCCTCATGGAGATCTTGAACATGGTAGACCCCAGCAGGGCTAAGCTTTGCAAGCGTGGGAGTCTTCTCGCTTATCTCATCAAAGTCATCGAGAGTAAGCTTAACCCCAGCTTCACTAGCTATTGCCATGAGGTGTAGTACAGTATTTGTTGAGCCTCCTAATGCCATATCTACGGCTATGGCATCTAGAAACGATTCTCTGGTCATCACCTTCCTCGCTGTTACACCTCTTCTAACCAGCTCAACTATCATCATACCAGCATACTTCGCAAGTCTTAGCCTCTCTGCAGAAACAGCAGGGGCTGTGCCATTTCCAGGTAGCGATATGCCTATCGCCTCAGAAAGTATATTCAAAGTGTTTGCAGTGAACATACCGGCACAAGAACCTACACCAGGGCAAGCAGCATTCTCAAGCTCTACAAGCTCTTCATAACCTATCTTACCAGCTCTGTAGCCCCCTATAGCCTCAAAAACATCATGTAGATCTACATCTCTCCCTCTAAAACGCCCAGCAAGCATGGGCCCCCCCGATATGAATATAGCTGGTATATCTAATCTTGCAGCAGCCATTAACATTCCTGGGATTATTTTATCGCATGAAGATATCAAAACAACGCCATCGAACTGGTAGGCCTTGACCATAACCTCTATGGAATCTGCTATGAGCTCTCTTGAAGGTAGAGAATACTTCATACCCTCATGCCCCATGGCAATGCCATCGCAAATGCCTATCGAATTAAATTCTAGTGGAGTTCCCCCAGCAATCCTAACACCAATTTTCACAGCTTCAGCTACTTCACGCAGATGTCTGTGCCCAGGTATAACCTCGTTCCACGAGTTTGCAATCCCTATAAATGGTTTTTGAAGCTCTTCATCTGTTAAGCCGAGGGCCTTAAATAAGCACCTGTGTGGTGCTCGTTCAATTCCCTCTATAACAACTCTACTTCTCATTTTTACTACGCACCCTGCCTAAAATTCACGCTCTTCCAAGGCTTTTCAGCACATGAATGTATTCAAAACCCTCTATAAATGCTTTCACTAGTGCTTCAATAACGTTAAGCGAAACTCCCTGTGTAGACCAGCTATGGGAATTGGTGTAGAAGGTTAGAGTAGCTCTATACATGTTGTCTTGAGATTTAGTGATGCTCACCTCTATTTTAGGCTCTTCACTTATATTCAAAACTCTTTTTACAGAGTCTATAAGAGCTTTGAACAAAGCTATAAATGGATCGAAATCCACACCTCTACTAGTAGCAACATCGAGATTGACTACCGCAACAGAAATACCTGTAGAATTTGAGAACACAGTCCAACTATAGTTCTCCACTCTTCTGCTATACAATCCTAGCTCTCTTAGCGCAATAAGTAACGCAGATGCAGGAGCCTTGTCAAACGTGTACCCCTGCTTCTCAAGCTCTTTAATCTTTGCTACAGCTCTTCTAACATTCTCATCCTTTTTATTTACATCTACGCCAAACTCCCTCAAGAGTGCAACAATATTAGCTGCACCACCAAGCTCTGAAATAATAAATCTTCGCTTATTACCAACCAGCTCCGGGTCCACATGCTCATAAGCAACAGGGTTTTTCAAGACAGCGTCTACATGTACGCCAGCCTTATGTGTAAATGCGTATTCACCAACGTAGGGCTGATATGGATTTGGCTGAAGCCCAACAACTCTATACACAAGCTGTGAAACCTCCTTCAACCTCTTAATACACTCATCACCTTTCAAAACACGCAAACCCAGCTTATATCTTAGAGCAGGTATTACCTGAGCTAAATCAGCATTTCCGGCTCTTTCACCAATACCATTTATAGTACCTTGAACATGTCTAGCCCCAGCGTACACAGCAATAATGGTATTAGCAACAGCACATCCACTATCATTATGCATATGAACCCCTACAGTAGTCTTAACACTATTTAAAACAGCCTTTGTCATCTCATAGACATCCCACGGCATCATGCCGCCGTTTGTATCAGCTAATACCAGTGCCCTTGCACCAGCCTCCTCAGCTGTTTTCAAAACTTGCAATGCATACTCAGGGTCTTCCTTGAAACCCTGGAAGAAGTGCTCAGCATCGAATATGACCTCTATTCCGTGTCTCTTCAAAAAGTCTATAGTATCGTAAATCATGTTCAAATTCTCATCTTTACTCACTCTCAGAATTTCATGTACATGAAGGGTCCAGGCTTTTCCAAAAATTGTAGCGACACTTACATCTGCTTTCAATATAGCCTCTAGGCCGGCATCCTGCCACACCTTAACATCCCTTCTCCTAGTACTACCAAAAGCTACAACTTTTGCGTAGCTTAGTCCATATCTCTTTATCTCTTTGAAAAACTCCTCATCTTTCTTGTTAGAACCTGGCCACCCACCCTCAATATAATCAACACCTAATTCATCAAGGCTTAGAGCAATTCTTATCTTATCTTCAAGTGTAAAGGAAATGCCGGCAGCCTGAGCTCCATCTCTAAGTGTAGTGTCTAATGTCTCAACTCTTGCGGATTTCTAGACCACCTTTCACCTTGCTCACCACATGCTAAAAATGGTATAGTACTTGCTTAAAAGCTTTTTTTCAAAACTAATATTTTTAAATATATTCAAGCTTTTTTGAATATGAGCTTTCTTATTTCTCTACCAACTTGTTCCAGGAGGCTTTCTTCAATGCTCTTTAACTCTTTCTGAACTGTTGGCATACCTTTTTCATACTCTTCCAGCCATTCCTTAGCAAACTCCCCGCTTTTGACTCTCCCAAGCACTCTCTCCATCTTCTTCCTGACGCTCTCATCTATTATAAATCTGCCAACTGTTATACCACCATACTTAGCTGTATCAGAAACAGCTCTTAGCATATGTACAAGCCCGCCCTCGTATATTAGATCCACAATGAGCTTAAGCTCGTTCAATACTTCAAAGTATGCTACCTCAGGCTGGTAACCATTTTCAACTAGGGTGTCAAAGGACGCCTTTATAAGCTCCATTATACCACCTACTAGAATTACTTGCTCGCCAAAGAGGTCAGTTTCCGTCTCTTCCTTAAATGTTGTCTCTATAACACCTGCTCTTGTGCACCCAATCCCCTTAGCAATGGCAAGCGCTTTTTGCTTTGCGTATCCACTTACATCTTGATGCACAGCGACAAGTGCTGGAACACCACACCCACTCTCAAAGCTTCTTCTAACTATGGGCCCTGGTGCTTTTGGTGCTATCATATACACGTCAGAATCACTTGGAGGTTCAATAAGTTTGAAATGTACGTTAAACCCGTGTGCAAACACAAGATCAGCTCCTCTCCTCATGTGTGGTTTTACACTGTTAAGCCAAAGGCTTTTTTGAACCATGTCTGGGACTAGAAACACTATAGTATCAGCATTGCTCACTGCTTCCTTTGTTGACATAGGTTTAAACCCATCCTCCTCAGCACGCTTCCAGCTGTCGCCACGCCTCTCAAGAGCAACAACAACATTGAGCCCCGAATCCCTAAGGTTCAGTGCCCAAGCCCTTCCTTGGCTACCGTAACCCAGTATCACTATAACCTTGTTCTTTATGTAACTCAGATCTGCGTCTTCATCTCTGTATATCCTGGCCATGTACAACACCCCACGAAAAACCCCAAGTCTTTAAAGGCTTGGGTACGCAGAAAATAAAAACCTTTTCAGAACCCTCGCACTTTTCATCAACTAGGACAGGAGTATCGTGGTACCCCAATACCTCTACTTTTTCAATTGTAGGTGTTTTACTCAAGTTCAGCACAGCTGTATAGAAATTAGGATGATTCCTAACAACGAGGTACACCTCATACAGACCCTCATCATTTACTCTCCTTCCACATATGGCATCAACATCAATCAGCAGCTTTCTGAAGCTTGCCACAATCCTTTCTATAAATCCTGCGTCAGTGTAGTAACCCAAAACCCTAACTATCTGCGCTTGGCTCATACACTATCATCTCTCTGAAGCTTCCTCCAGGTGGTAATGTGGGCAAGGCCTTTTCATCTCTAGCGATAGGCACCCTAATAACAGAAGGCACGTTCTCCTTCATAGCCTTCTTCAGCGCCACCTCAAGATCCTCATAGGATTGAGTGTTAAAGCCTAGAGCACCAAACCCTTCAGCTAGCTTCACAAAATCAGTTGCACGCCCTATGTCAACAGCTATTATCCTCTTATTGAAGAACAGATCTTGGACCTGCCTCACCAAACCCAGGGTCCTGTTGTCAAACACCACAACAATTACAGGTATGTCCTCATCTACTGCTGTACCAAGGTTATTCATAGTCATTATGAATGAGCCATCACCATCGAGATCCAGAACAACTTTATCAGGTCTAGCAACCTTAGCACCTATTGCAGCAGGGAGCCCAAAGCCCATTGTTCCCATACCCCCAGAGCTTATGAATGTTCTTGGTGCATATGATTCCCAGAATACCCCCGCCCACATCTGGTGTGCTCCAACACCTGTAGTTACTATAGCGTCTCGAGGCAAGACGCTTCTAATGGTCTTCAGCACTTTCCAAGGCTTGAGCCCTTTTCCATCATCTCTATAGTAGAGCTTAGCATAATACTCTTTGTATTCTATAACTCTTCTCAACCACTGAGACCTATCCCTTTTAAGACCCACTTCTGCAATAGCGTTGATGAGTTTTCTAAGCCCCTTTCTCACATCAGCAATTATGTATGCTTCTACAGGTAGGTACGAGGAATGTTTATACACATCTGTGGGGTCTATGTTTATCAGTATGAGCTTCTTTTTAGAGTCTATAACATCTCTAACATTGGGGATAGTTCTATCACTAAGCCTTGCACCAACTACTAGTACCACATCTGAGTCCATGAATGCCTTATTAGCCTCAGCTCTTCCGTAGTAACCCATCATACCTACGTAAAGCGGGTAGTCATTTGGAATAGCGGCTTTTCCTAAAAACGTAGAGACTATTGGCATTCTTAGTGTTTCAGATAAGGTGATAATCTCTTCTACAGCAGGTGACCACACAGCACCAGCTCCAACAAGCATTAGAGGTCTTTCAGCTTCTGCAAGAAGCTCTGCAGCTTTCTTCACCATAAAGGGATCCACAATCTCTGGGAACTCCCTATAGCCCTCCACCTTGAAACCATCGAACCACTTAACTCTATTTTCATCCACATCTTCATTGAATAGATCTCTTGGAATATCAATTACAACAGGACCTGGTCTACCAGTAGTAGCAATGTACGTAGCAGCTTTAATCCACTTTGGTAGCTCTTCAGCCCTCCTAACTTGCACCACAAACTTTGTTATATTAGCTACAACACCTGGAATATCAGCTTCTTGAAAAGATAGCTTGCCTATAGAGGATCTGGGAACCTGACCTGTAATAGCTATAACTGGTGAGCTATCCCAGTAGGCAGTTGCAAGACCTGTTACAAGGTTTAGGGCTCCAGGGCCAGAGGTTCCTGTACATACAGCGGGTTTCCCAGAGGCCCTGGCATAGCCATCAGCAGCGTGTGCAGCTCCTTGTTCATGTCTCATTAAAATAACCCTTATTTCGCCACTAGTAACGTAATCTACGAGAGTGTCGTAGAATGCCATGTTTGAAAGTCCAGGGATGCCAAAGATTACATTCAAACCCATTTGCTTTAATGTCTCTACAGCAAGCTTAGAGCCCCTCATAGCTACTCACCATTGATAGAGCAGGTGTGTCACAACAGTTCCGTTCTTTAATATTGCTAGAGCATCCTCATTGCTACAATTCCTTAACAGATTCACTGTGTTCTGCACTGCTACATAACTTGGAGTTCCATCACCTTCACCTTATATATTGAGTTTTTGGTAAAGCTAGATATAGATTTCTGTTTTTAGCAGGTTTTTAAACTTTTTGCGTGTTTAAACAGATTTAATAAAGCATAATAGCTTATATACCCGCTCTATCAAAAGAGTTTTTGAAAAACCTGCTTGCGAGGGGTGTGTATTGCTCCAACTCAGAACAGTTTAGGTTATGTGAATAATCAGTACAGGGAAAGGGATAAGGAAGTTAGATTACTGGACACAACATTAAGAGACGGAGAGCAAATGCCTGGCGTTTCTCTAATGCCACAGCAGAAGCTCGAAATAGCATTGGCATTAGCAGAACTCGGCGTAGACTCTGTTGAAGCGGGATTTCCAATAACAAGTAGAGGCGAGTTTGAGGCTGTGAGGGCGATAGCTAGAGAGGTCCGAGGAGTTGAAGTCATAGCACTTGCTAGGGCTAGCAAAGCTGATATTGATAAGGTTATAGAGGCAGAGGCATCAGCTGTTCACACATTCATAGCTACATCTGATTTGCATATGAAGTACAAGCTAAGGATGCCTCCAGAGCGTGTTGTTGAGAAAGCTGTCTGGGCTGTAGACTATGCAAAGAGCCACGGCCTTGTAGTAGAGTTTAGTGCAGAGGATGCTACAAGATCTGATTTACAGTTTCTAGTCAAGGTGTTTCAAGCAGTTGTAGATGCAGGTGCTAATAGGATTGACATCGCTGACACTGTTGGAGTTGCACGCCCAAGCTACATGAGCTTTCTGGTATCCTATGTGAAGTCCAATGTAAAGGGAAACTACTTGCTAAGCGTTCATTGCCACAACGACTTTGGAATGGCTGTGGCAAATAGCGTAACTGCTATAGAGAGTGGAGCTGACCAAGCTCATGTGACAGTACTAGGCGTTGGCGAAAGAGCAGGTAATGCAGCCTTAGAAGAAGTTGCCTCTGCACTAGCATTTCTCTACGGCTATAAAGTGAAGATAGACTTTAGCAAGGTGAATAACGTTGCTAGACTCGTGGCAAAGCACTTTGGCCTGCAAATACCCCCCAATAAAGCTATTGTTGGTGTAAATGCATTTTCGCATGAGTCTGGAATACATGTGCACGGAATTTTGAGCCACCCGCTAACTTACGAGCCAATAAACCCGACAGTTGTGGGTGCAGAGAGGAGAATTGTTATAGGTAAGCATAGTGGGAAGCATGCAGTGGAGTATGTGATTAAGCAACTGGGGTACGAACCAAAAGAGGAAGTCACTCTAAAGATATTGGATAGAGTAAAGGAGATGGCGGATCAAGGAATAAAAATAACCTGGGATTTGCTTATAAAACTGGTGAAGGAGGGGTACGGTGAATAGAGCATTTAGGGTAGCTGTAATAGAGGGAGACGGGATAGGGCCAGAAATAGTGGCCGCTACTAAACTAGTCTTAGAAAAGGCCGTCAGCAAACATGGGCTTGATATAGATCTCATACATGTTGAGGCGGGTGATAGCGCAGTTAAAAAATATGGTGAAGCAGTACCTGCAGACACATGGAATACTATTAAGTCCTGTGATGCCATTCTGAAGGGGCCCGTAGGGGAATCTGCAGGAGATGTTGTGGTAAAGATTCGCAGAGGCCTAGACCTCTATGCAAACATCAGACCTGCTAAGACCCTTCCAGGTGTCAAAGCATTGAAGCCAGACGTAGATCTAGTTATTGTTAGAGAGAATACGGAGGATGTTTATATTAGGGCAGAGTATGTTGTTGCAGATGGTGTATCGATAGCATTGAGGCTAATTACAAAAAGAGCTACAGAGAGAATAGCTAGAAAGGCGTTTGAGTTAGCTAGAAAGAGGAGGAAAAAAGTGACAGTAGTGCACAAAGCAAATGTCCTCACAGTTACTGATGGGCTTTTTAAGAAGGTGGTATACGAAGTTGGGAAGGAGTTTCCAGATGTAGAGATAGATGAGATGTATATAGATGCCGCAGTAATGGACTTAGTTAGAAAGCCAGAGAGATTCGATGTTATTGTAACAACGAATCTCTATGGCGATATTCTCAGTGACTTAGCAGCATATGTGACAGGGAGTATAGGGCTAGCAGCATCTGCAAACATAGGGGATGAGAAAGCGATGTTTGAGCCAATTCATGGTGCCGCCTTTGACATTGCTGGAAAGGGTGTTGCAAACCCTACAGCAATGATTTTGTCAGCTGCATGGCTACTTAAATGGCTTGGAGAAAAGAGTGGTATTAGTAATTATGTAGAAGCTGGCAAAGCTGTAGAAAGTGCTATTGAGAGAGTTCTCAGCGAGGGCAAGGTGCTCACGCCAGACTTGGGGGGATCTGCAAAAACAATTGAATTTGCGGATGCTGTTGCTGTAAGAATTTAACCACAGAACTCTAACTCTATTAGACGTCTATAGAAACAACTAAAATTACCTGTATGGCATATAGGTCCAACAGGTTTTACAAGCACTAAAACAGCATCAGCATCGCAATCCACCTTTAAATCGATAACTAGTTGTAGATTTCCGCTCGTCTCACCCTTAAGCCATAGCTGCTTCCTCGATGTTGACCACAAGTGGAGGTAACCCGTTGTAAGGGTTTTTAACAACGCTTCTCTATTCATGAACCCAACTGTTAATACCTCTCTAGACTTGTAGTCTTGCACAACAGCGATCACTGTGTTGTCAACATGCCTGAAATTAAGCTTATTCACAAGCTCCTCAGCTTCTTTTAAGCTAAGCCTCACTTTTTGAGCCACCTTGCGAGGTCTTTGAAAAAGAGCATACCGTTATAACTACTCTTCTCTGGGTGAAACTGAGTTGCTATGACTCTGTCCTTCAAGACCATAGAAGGAAAACTCGCCTCTCCATACTTACTAGTGAAACACACAGTGGTCGAGTCATAGTTATAGGCTATGTAGCTATGAATGAAGTACATGTACTTGCTGTCTAAGTCTAGAAACTCTGAGCACACTGCATTACTTGTGTACATAATTCTGCTCCATCCAATGTGAGGGAGCTTTGCAGAAACACTCATTTTATCTACATAACCCCTAAACCAGCTGAGACCTTTGCTAAGTATACCCCCCTCAAAACCATACTCATACATTACCTGCATACCTAGGCATATTCCAAGAAAGGCTACACCAGATCTTAAAATATCATTAAACAACTCAACTCTATCCTTAATATACTTTGCGACAGCTTTGAAAGTTCCAACACCTGGTAGCACTATTAGGTCAACATCTTTTGCAGGCTCACTTGCTATAGTAGTGCTAAACCCAGCTTTTCTAAGAGAATTCGCGATGCTAAAGAGGTTTCCGACACCATAGTTTACTATAAGAGCCCTCACTTCTTCATCCTCCTTCCAAGCTCGTTGCAGACCTCATCAATACTAGCGTTATTCACAGCCATTAAAACAAGTAGGTGGTAGAGGAGGTCTGCCACCTCCTGAACAAGTCTTTCCTTGCTTTCAATTAGGGAAGCCACTATAACCTCTGTAGCTTCTTCACCAACCTTTCTAGCAATGTACCCCTTACCCTTTTCAACAAGTTGTACAGTGTAGCTTCCCTGGGGCTTTCTATTAATTCTATCAATTATTATGCTGTAGAGCTGGGAGAGAGTCTCACACATATCTAATCACAACGCTTTCTTCATGAGCCTTAAACCCCTCGTATTTTGCAAGTACCTGAACAGCTCTCAAAACTTCTTCATCAATATTGCTAGCGTCTTCAAGTATAGCAACAGGCTTTAGGAAATCGTATATGGTTAAAGCTCCTCTAACCCTAGCCCATCTGTTTGTTGGTAAAATGTGATTTGGACCTATGTAATCTATTAAAGCAGGTGGAGAGTAGTTGAGTGAAACAGCTCCAGCATTCTCAATAAGCGTAGCAAACTCTACGGAGTTGCGTACGTGCAAAGCTAGGTGCTCTGGTGCAAGCTCATTTGCAACATTAAGGGCCTCTTCTACTGATTTAGCTAAGTAAATGTAGAAGGTGTTGCTATGGCTCTCCAAAAGCTTCTCAACAACATTTACAACCCTCTCGGATGTTGTAATCAGTACAACAGGGCTCTCTAAACCATGCTCAGCTTGTGCAACCATATCAGCTACGACAAGCCTAGGATCAGCACTCTCATCAGCTACAACAACTAGCTCTGTAGGGCCCTCAATACCGTCTATCTCAGCAACGCCTCTAACCAAGAATTTTGCAGCCTGCACATAGATGTTTCCAGGGCCCACAATCTTAGATACCTTCCTCACACTCTCAGTACCGTAAGCCATAGCAGCGATTATCTGCGGCCCTCCTACTCTATACAGCTCAGAGGCTCCAATGAGCCTAGAAGTGTAAATTATTGCAGGATCCACACAACCCTCCTTATTAGGTGGTGAAGCCACGTAAATCTTCTTAACGCCTGCCACTTGAGCGGGGACTCCAGCCATAAGCACTGTTGATGGATATGGATGCCTTCCACCTGGGGTGTATATGCCAACGCTATCCACAGCTCTCCATGCAATACCTAGTTTCACACCCCTCAAATTCAAGAAAATATCACTTGGTCTAACCTCTTCATAGAGTCTTTTGAGAAACTCGTAAAGTACATCAAGAGCTTTCTGTACATCTCGATTTACTGCCCCTAAACACTCTTCAGCTTTTGCCACAGGTAGCTTAACAGAGCTTAGCTCAACACCATCAAATTTTTTGGTGTACTTTATGAGCGCCTCATCGCCATGCCTCCTCACATCTTCAACTATGTCTCTCACATAATCCAGTACTTTGTAAAGCCCTAGCTCAGTTGGTTGAGGAAGCCCCCTAATAACAGTCATAACCTCACCTCAACACCTTTTCTAAGTAGGTAAAGCTTAAGCTCGCGTATCCTAATCACGCCATCGTGGAAAACCCCTGCGGCTAGAGCAGCATCAGCTTTACCCGCTGTGAGTACTTCATAGAAATGCTCAAGAATACCTGCACCTCCACTAGCTATGATGGGTACTGGGGTGGCTTCTGATACAAGCCTTGTCAGCTCTACATCGTAACCGAGTCTTGTACCATCTCTATCTATACTAGTAAGCAGTATCTCTCCAGCACCTAGTTCAGCCACCCTCTTAGCCCACTCAATGGCGTCAATACCTGTATTATAGGTAGCAGACTTTGTGAACACTATATACCTCTCCCCTACCCTCTTAGCGTCAATTGCAACAACAATGGATTGAGAGCCGAACTCCTCAGAGGCCCTAGCTATGAGAATAGGGCTCTCAACAGCAGCTGTATTTATACTAACCTTATCAGCACCACTTGCAAGCGCTTTTGAAATATCCTCAAGAGACCTTATACCACCGCCAACAGTTAAAGGTATTGTTAATACACTTGCAGTATCCCTAACTACCCTAAACAAGGTCTCCCTACACTCAAGAGAAGCCGTTATATCTAGAAAAACAATTTCATCAGCTCCCTCCTCTTCGTACCTAGCGGCAAGTTCAACAGGGTCACCTTTATCCCTAAGATTCACGAAATTAACCCCCTTTACAACTCTACCATGCTTTACATCCAAACACGAAATAATCCTCTTCGTCACTTTAACACACCCTTCAAACTCCTAACACCAGTGTTAACAATTCTTGTTGCCTCATATAGAGACATGCCCAACCCTTTGAATGTTGCTTCAACAATGTGGTGATTATTTACACCTCTAAGCTTTAAAACATGAACTGTTACCCCAGCTCTGCTTGCTAAAGAGTCTATGAAGTGAGGTACGTTTTCTAGCGATAAACCGTCAACACTATCTCTTGAGAACTGGAGGTCTACAAATGCCCTACCCCTTCCAGATATGTCAACAGCTATTAACACAAGCGCGTCATCCATGGGCACTACATGGTGCGAGAACCTCCTTATACCTTCCTTACTCCCTAAACACGAACTTAACGCCTCTCCAATAGCTATGCCACAATCCTCAACAACGTGATGGTCATCCACAACCTTCTTTTCCTCTGCAACAACCCGTGCCTTGCTGTTCATGTATGTGAATAGAGTCTCTAGCATATGGTTGAAAAATGGTATAGGTGTAGCTATGTACACCTCGCCAAACTCATCCAAGTTAAATTCCACTGAAACCCTAACTTCCTTTGTGTCCCTAACCCACTTACATAGCCTAGACACTTCTAACACCCCACAACCTACCTCTATAAAGAGCCATTCCTACAATAGCATAGTCAAAGCCCATATCCTTTAATTTAATCAAATCCTCGGTACTCGAAACACCTCCAGCATATTCCTTCAATCCCCTTACAGTAGCTGCAAACCTTTCAATGTGTTCATCAATCCCGCCCTCAGTACCTTCACTACTAATATAGGTGAATAATACTCCTCTCAGCATGTATGTAGCAAGCTCTTGTAGTGCCTCATGTAGTGAAACAGCTCTTTCCTTCCAACCTCTAATCATTACATTATGACTAGAGTCGTAATCTAGAGCAACAATGACCTTATCCCCACCTACAGACCTAATTATATTGTTAAAAATTCTTCTATTTGTGAAGTATACTGTGGATATGACTACAGCTGAAGCACCATATGAAAGTATTCTTGCAGCTTTTTCAACAGACCTAATACCGCCACCTACTTGCAAGAACATAAAGCCCACTTTGCCCAACTCTTTTATAACATTCTCATTATCTCCAACACCTTCAGCAGCATCGAGATCTACTACATGTAGCACATCATAGCCCAGTTCATAAAGCTTGTAAGCCACGTCAACAGGATTTCCAACAACTATACCAGACCCTCTAATGCCATGCACTCTCTTAACAGCAATCCCATTACTCAAATCTATACTGGGCATAACCTTCATTTAATCACCTTCTCTATATCTACGACAACTATGTCTTTAGCCCCCGCTTCGAGAGCCTTGGCTATAATTTTTGGTAAAGAGTCTTCATCTACAACTGTTAGTACCTCCCATGCATTACCACTACTAAGCCTCGTTACAGCAGGTGCTAACATAGCTGGAAGAACCTTGAGCACGTGCTGAAGCTTATCATCAGGAACATTCATAAATAGCATTTTCTTATTCTTACCCTCTATAACCCCTCTAACCATTGTTAACACAAGATTAGCGGTGCTAGCCTCGGCCTCTTTCTCCCAACCCCTCTTAGCTATGACAAAGGCCTGCGTCTCCATGACAACATCTATGGGTTCAAGTCCATGTATCTTAAGAGTCGTCCCCGTGCTAGCAACATCTATTACAGCATCAGCTGCACCCAAATATGGCATTACCTCTGTAGCGCCACTCACCTTAATTAACCTTGCTTTTATGCCTCTTCGCCTAATGTAGCTACTCGCTATGCTGTAGTACTTGGTTGCTATCTTAATCTCTCTACCAATTCTATTAAGCTCCTCAATGCTTATCACCCCCCAGCTCCTTGGAACAGCAAACACTATCTTAGCTTTGCCAAAGTCGAGTGGTTGAACTAGCTCCACATCAGCTTCACTCTCTATAACATAATCATACCCTGTTATACCTAGCAGAGCACCACCACTCTCAACTAGGTACGGGATGTCCTCCGGTCTTGCCATAACAACTTCTACCTCACTCCAATTAGTTTGAATAATCAAAGCCCTTTCATCAGTAGAAAGAAGCTTTATTCCAGCTGCATTGAGAAGCTCTATAGCTGGTTGTTGCAGTCTTCCTTTATTTGGTATGGCTATCCTCATGTGAGCTCCCTCAACGCCTGTAAAAGCCTATTTGCAGCCTCTTCACTACCTATACCCATCCTATAAAGGTCTTTACCAACTTTCTTAATAGCTATGCCATGGCTGAGTAGGTGCTTGTCCAATTGCCTATTGTCCTTAATGAGTAGGAAATTTGCATAGCTTTTATAGACCTTGAAGCCCATGGACTTTAGCTCTTGGTAAAGTTTCGCTCGCATTAACTTCACACTCTCAACAACCTTCATATGGTAATGCAAGTTCTCTAGTGCAGCTATGCCTGCAGCAAGCGAGGGTGTAGGTATGTCAAAGGGTGTCAAAACCTTTGTTACATTTTTCAAAACATGCGGATTAGCTATTACATAACCGAGTCTGAAGCCCGCTAAGCAAAAAGCCTTACTAAGGCTTCTTACAACAATAACATTTGGGAAATCATTTACATAATTTGCAACAGTATAGCCGCTGAACTCATGATACGTCTCATCTATTACCACAAAACCCTTTGTGTTCACAGCTACGAGCTCCAGTAGCTCTCTTCTCCCGCTAAAGATAGGGCTTCCCGTGGGGTTGTTTGGATCTACAATAACTACGAGATTCGAATCTTTGGAAAGCTCAGTTAATTTACTAAAATCAATTGACCATGTGTCACCGCTCTCTACTAACTCAATAATATTTTTCTTAAGCCCAAAGAAATCAGAATAGACATCAATCATAGAAAACGTAGGCCTTAGAAAGAGTACTGCATCCCCAGGGTCTGTAAGGGCATAGAATAGTGTTCTAAGTGCACTGTCAGCTCCAGGAAATGGGTAAACCATGTCTATATCAACTTTGCTGTACTTAGCTAAGAGCTCTCTAAACCCATTAAACATGTCTAAGTGGGGGTATAGGTTAGATTCAGCAATAACTCTATCAACTGCTTCCACTATATGTGGTGGGGGGTTATAAAGACACTCATTCAAATGAAGCCTTAAACCCCCACAAACCTCCTCATACTTATAGCTCTCTGCACTCAAGACTCTTTTCTTTAATCTCTCTAACACATTTGAATATGCAATTCCAGATCCCTACCAAGACTTTGCAGAAGATAAGGTCTTGACAAAGTTTAAAAAGCTTTTATGCACAACAATTTCATTAAAGAAATATATCCCCCCAGATGCTATAGTATAGATGTGGTGAATAGCTTGTCCTCAGGTTCTGGTGTGTCACGTGATGAACTAGTGGATTTGATACTTAGTAACAACATGCTTGAGGATTTTGTCACATGGTTAAGGCGAAAAGGTGTTGATACTGATCCCATATCTCTTAAAGATGTGGACTACGCATATCTCTACCAATTCGCTTTAGAAAAGAAACTCATTGTAGACAATCTTGAGCCAGCAATTCAAGATGATGCAGAGGGGGTAGCTAAGGAGGAGCTTGAGAGGAGGGTGCAAAGGTATACAAAGCCCAAGAAAATTAGGCGAAAGACATAAAAAGATGTGAAGCTCTTAATCAATTTTCGCTATTTAACACAATTACTGTGTGGCGTGGGAGTTAACTGCTGTAAAACCTTGCATAAGCTGCATACACATCCCTTGGCATAATTGTTATGGCGTTGGCCGGGCATTTAACTACACACGCTCTGCACCCTACACATGCATCTTGATTTACTGGGACGGATTTTTTATTTACAATTACAAATACTTTATTTGGACACGCAGCATAACACTGTGCACAGCCTGCACACTTTGACGCGTCTACTTGAACTCTGTACCCAGTCATTTTACCTACACTTCAACCAGTTCATAGTTTAGGCTACCAAGACCTTTTCTATAAGCGGCTTCAACTTGTATGTACGGGTCTTTGCCGTGTATTATAAGAAACTTATTGTCACCAGGTCTTAGGCCGGCTTTCTCACCTATCGAGCTAGGCACTACTGGGGCAGAGTTTATCAGATCTAGCGTCGCTTTTTCCAATGCTACAATGTCTTCTGAAGCCAGAATCCCTATATCAGGTACAATAGGTATGTCAGACCAAGGAGCGCAGTCACAAGTTGGTTGCACATCCATTACATAATTTATGTGCAAGACCCTCTTAGGCTTGTTGAGTATCACCCCATGAACAGCATCTACCATTCCTTCTTGAAAAGCTTTGCCAATCTGGTCCTCTCTTTCAAGGTTATGTATAGCTGATCTTGTGTTAGGGCCTGTGCAACCCATAGCGATATTCTTTATAGCACCTCCGTAACCTGGCGATGGGTGCCCCTTTGAATGCGCGAAGTTTATTAAGACGTCGGCGTGGAATACTGCTGACCCTACTTCAACTTCGGGAATTCTCAGGGGATTTGGTACACGAACCTTTACCAAGTCTGTTTCCCTAATACCAGAGACAGGCAATGCTATAGTGCCTACAGTTTCAAAGTTGTAGCCATTTTCTATACCTACCAGTATGTGCTTCAGACCCCAAGTATCAGTAATGAAGGGTGTCCCGCATAGCTTCTTAATAAAGTCGACAAGTATTCTAATAAACAGAGGCCTTATTGTCCTATAGCCGCCATGCTCCATATCCCCCACGTGAATTTTCACAGCTATAATGCTACCTGGTGTGATCATGCTCTGTAAAGGGCTTTGCTCTAAGAGTTTTGAAAACTTGTAGGGTAGGGAATACTCCTTACCAAGTTTTTCTAGCTGTGCTTTAGCGAATAGCACCCTTGCTCTACTCATAGGGCTAAACCCTAGACCCCATTTTTGATGGTACTGAACACATTTTTAGTTACTTTATAAGTTTTTTAGCCTCTTCAATTATTCTCTCTCCCCACCCATTGCCAAAAAGTCTGCGAACTAGGTCTTCTCTAGCAAGTACGTCGCCCACAGTCTTTATACCGTAACTTATCATTGTTCTTGCTCTAACCCTACCTACATACTTTATCCTTACGAGCTCTAGCGCATCTTCTTTAACGCCATGCTTAATTCTCTCGACTAGCTTAAAGAGGTCTGCGGCACGGTCTTGTGCGCTAAGTGTTTGTGCTATAACTGCAGCAGCGTAGGCTAGCCACTCCCCACTCTCTCTTATTACTCTCAGATCCCCTGCTTCTATACCGTAGTTCTCCAGTATTTCCCTTTCAGGAACCTCCTCCACCCAGTCCCTCAATATCATACCTATAATAGCACCGCGAATCCAATCCACCTTTGGATCCTTAAACATATACTCTAATTCGCTATCTGGTAGTAAGCCGCTTGCGGTATAGCTTTCCACAAGCTCTTCTTGAGCTCTTCTAACGCCCCTACTGATATTCACATCTGCAAAATCGGGGCTCATCCCTATGAGTGCAAGGTAGTATAGTGCCCCAGGTTTCTGAACTCTTCTCAGCCCTTCAACTATTATTGCTGTTGTCAACGGATCTACATAGAGCATTGTTGTAGCTATGCCTAGCTTAGTAGCAGTATATGTGCTCTCCCCAGCAACAGTCTTGCTCTTAACCATGTTGAGCTCCTCGAGAAGCTCTAGCACCTTTTGCATCTTCTTCTCTAGTACTCTTCTTCCGATCTTCGTAACTGCAAATGTATTTGAAAAGAACTTGACTATATCACTTAGCCTATTAGCTTCTTGTGAGGCTACTACCGCAAGAACATGCCTTCTAAGAGCGGCTTCACTTAGCAGTGTAGATGTTATTGGTTCTGGTGGGCTCTTTATGTAGTGCTCTGCCTCTTTTATATTCCTAACATCCTTTGCCACTATAACTATGCCATAAGGATCATACTGAGGTCTTCCAGCTCTTCCAGAGAGTTGCTTGTATTCCAAAACACTTATCTTCTCCCTACCCCCGCCAGAATAGTAGTAAGCATTAATTATAACGACCCTAGCAGGTAAGTTAACACCCATGGCAAGCGTTGGGGTTGCTGCTAAGTATTTTATGAACCTCTCTCTAAACACTCTCTCAATGAACCTCCTAGCCTCGGGAGAAAGCCCAGCATGGTGGTAAGCAACACCACACCTTACTAAATGCTCTAGCTTCTCGTATTCGAAATCCGGGAGCTCTGCCTTCATTTCCTGGAGAAGCCTCTTCAGCATCACCTTATCATCTTCGCTAAGCTTGCTGTAGACGTACATGGAATACTGCTCTGCAAGTTCTTCAACACCTCTCCTAGAATATTTGAACTCCAGAACGTTGAACCCCTCCTTTAAAGCTACATCGATCCAGTACCTAGTAACATCATCAACTATGATAAGTGGACTCTCCTTATTGAGCTCGTCGGGGAGGAACATTAGGTACCTGCCATCGCTAGTCCTGTACGTAGGCACCTCATAGAGTTTAACAGGTCTCCAAGAGGATTTGACCAGCTTTGCACTAAGCCACTTGGCAACCTCTTCAGCATTACCTATGGTAGCAGAGAGCCCTACAACCTGCAAGCCCAAGAGCTTTGCTCTAGTAGCAATCATTTCAACTATGTGCCCCCTACTTTCATCACCAAGCATGTGAAGCTCATCTATAACTACAACACCTACGCTCTTCACCCAAAAGGGCCTCCTCCTAAGTATGGAATCAAGCCTCTCATACGTAGTTACAATGATGTCGTAGTTAGAGAGCCTCTTAATCTCATCCTCAGTAACCTCGTAGTCGCCCATGGAGATACCAACCCTAATACCATACCTGCCCCAGAAGCTGAATTCCTCATACTTTTCATAAGCAAGCGCCTTGAGGGGGCTCGTGTAAATACCCTTCAAACCCTTCAAAGCAGCTGAAACAAGTGCTATTTCGCCAATAAGAGTCTTACCACTAGCTGTAGGGGCACACACAACAAGGTTTTCTCCCTTAAGAAAACCTGTTTCCAAAGCTTCAAGCTGAGGTGGTGTAAAGCTAGTATAACCTTTCTCATGCAAACCCTTAATCACAGCCTCACTTAGCTCAACAACACTCACTTCTGAGACCACCCAATATGATACTTCGATACTCATATAAAAATTAGAGCGCATAATAAGTAGAACTACTTTATTTAACTCTAATCACAGAAAAGCTTAAATAAGCTATAGTGAGGTACTGAGTAAAGCAACACAGCATTGATATGAAGATAGCAGATACAGAAAAGGCGTCAATCTTGAAGATTTTTGAAAAGGTCATCATAGTCTTACTATTGCTTTTATTAGCATCAGTTATTCTCATGCGCTTCCTGCACATTGGAGTGGATTCCATAGGCTTGCTTATAGCTAGTCAGTGGTGCGAAGATGTCGGCATCAACGCCTCGAACATCAGGTGCCTGGAAATATTAAACTCGGATAGAATGAGTTTGGTGCAGGGGGTCTCCTTAGCACTTTTCCTATTTGTAATAGCGCTTACCGTGATTAAGATGGAGTACCGTGTTGCTGCAGCAATGCTTGCAATGGCTGTACTAATAGCTACTGGAGTAGCCTTGCCTCAGCGCATTATAACTACAGTTTCGTGGAACTTGATACTGTTTTTGATAGGTACAATGACTTTAGCAGGTATTCTTAGAGCGCTTGGTATATTTAGATACCTTGCTTTAAAGATGTTGGAATTATCAAAAGGTAGAGCAGTCTTACTTATAGTCTTACTCTCCCTACTTTCCTATGTGCTTGCAGCTACATTAGATGAGGTTACAAGCATAGTTTACGTATCGATGCTTGTCTTGGAAATAGCGAGTGTAGCTCATATAGATGTAGTGCCACTGTTAATGCTGTGTGTCTTAGCTACAAACACAGGAAGCTCGGCAATGCCCATAGGTAATCCAATAGGTGTGTACCTCCTATTTAAGACCAACATGAGCATGTCAATGTTTATTAAAACAGCTTTACCGCTCTCTCTAGCGAATCTTGCACTACTTTTAGTAGTTTTCATTCCTCTTGAGAGGGGCTTTATTAGAGCTCTAGACGAATCCCTTAAGAAATTTGCTCGCAGAATTGAGGCATATGTTACAAGGTATAGAGTAGAGCTGAGAACGGGTAATAGTGAGGCTAGGAGGATGCTACTTGGTTTAGGAGTACTACTAGTCTTCATACTGACTATAGCGTTTAACGACTTTATAGTGCAAGAGCTTTCAAAACTCTACAACACCTATATAGACCCACACGCATTTCTAGCATTCATACCATACCTATTCATAGTGATGCTCATAGGCGCCATCTCCATGGAGGACATAAGCAAATTTGTTGAGAAAGCTGTTGAATGGCCCTCGATACTATTCTTCGTATTTCTCTTTATGCTTAGTCACACACTTACATGCACTGGCACCATGGCGAAGCTAGCCTACGCCTTTTCCCACGCAGTTTCATCACCACTAGGGTTGCTATCTGTAATGCTACTAGCATCAGCTACCTTAAGTGCTGTTCTTGACAACTTGTCTGTTGTAGTAACATTTACACCAATATCCATGTTATTCAACCAAATAGGTCTTGCAAACTCCTTAATATACTTCGCACTATTGTTTGGCGGTGTTTTTGGTGGAAACTACACACCTATTGGCTCTACAGCAAACATAGTCGCTATAGGTCTCGCAGAGAAACGTAAGATAAAGATTGCGTGGGGTACTTGGCTTAGACTAGCTCTCGTTACAGCAACACTACAAATTGTTATAGCTCTACTTTATCTCTACATCATCTAGGCATTCAATTTGCCACTTTTAAGTTCTGAGATTATGTGAATAGTGATTGATCAGAGTCTCCCCTGAGGTACTGAGTTCTAGTTCTCGAATGTTTACACGTGGTAGTCTGGAGATTTGGGTTGTTGTGGTGGTTGTGGAGGTTGTATTGGTGGGGGGATGCCCATCTCTCTTGATAACAGTGATACTAGTGGAAGTGTGTAGCTATAGACTGTAAGTATTAGTGGGTAAGGAACACCTTTCTTAAACTCTTCTTCAAGAGTCTTAGCCTCGTCTTTATTTAGCGGAGTTACTATAACCACTCCCTTTAGGTCTATTGAGGCTACAGGGGGTGCACAGTCGATTTTTATTACAAATCCAAGTAGATAACCGCTGTCCTTTTTCTCAGGCTTTCCAAACATAATGTTCATGTTTATATTGAGCTGTGGAACAGGTTCTAAGCCATACCTCTCAGCTCTAACGCTATCAATTCTGAACACAATGTTTGGCACATTGATCACCTCTTTAAAGTAGCCTCTTTGTTGCGTTGGTTAACTGGTATAAGCGCTATTGCATGAACATCACTTCTAGGAGAAGAGACCTTGAATACAATACCGCTATTTAACTCAGCTTGCATTACAGCTTTGTCAATGGCTTCAGAGTCTGGAAACTCCATGTATCGTGGCTTGGAATCGCCGCATATCTCATCAAATACGGGCTTCAGCTCAACATCACTTACGAGGTTATTACAGCTCTGCATAAAGTTGACAACTCTTTTGAGAATTTCCTTTAAGTTCTTGCTGTAAATTATGTATGCTTGGAACTTTGCAACAACGCTGTCCTCTAGCACCATAGTGAAGCACTACTAGAAACTAGTTTATAGAAATATATAAAGCCTTCTGAATAACAAATCTCTGGGACTATGTCAGAAGATCTGGATAAAGCACTTACAAACATACCTAAGGAGCTACTTGATGAAATAGTGGAGTACGAAGAAAAGGAGCATGTGAGGAAGGCAGGCTTTAGAGAGAGAAAGAAGAGATTTCCAAGCAACGAAGACGTTGTAGAGGCTATTAAATACATATCGGGAGGCAGTATAACACGGTACAACATAGACGCTCTTTACGAAGCTGTGAAGCACTATTTAGAGGAGAAGGGCTTTGACACTTCTGTACTGAATGAGTCAAGGTTTTGGAGGGTAGTAACAAACCTAACTAAGAAGGGTCATTTAAAAGCAGATTTAAGGTAGAAAACACTTTAGTAGTGGTGCTCTGGTGCATTGACTCTAGAATTAGATGAGCTAGACAAGCAGATAATTGAAGTGCTTAGACAGGACTGTGGCAAGAGTATTAGAGAGGTAGCAAAAGCTGTTGGTAAATCACCATCACTAGTACTAAAAAGAGTGAGAAAGCTTCATGAAGCAGGTCTTGTTAAGAAATGCGAAGCTGTTTTAAACTATTTAAAGCTAGGCTACGGTCTAATGGCACTCATACTTTTCAAAGTAGATGGTGCTCACATTGAGGAGATTGAGGGGATCTTAGCTAAGGAGCCTAGGGTTAGGAGCGTTTATGACATAACAGGTGAGTACGACATAGCTGTAATAGCTTTGTTCAAAGATGTCGCAGATCTTAACTCATTCATAAAGAGAATTTTGAAAACCCCCCACATAAAAGAGAGTGTGACCAGCGTCATACTTAAAGCTGTAAAGGATGAAGTAAATATAGAGTACTTTAGAGAGTAGTGATGAGTGTGGTGGGCTCTGAGTGGTGATGTCATGAATCCTCTCTGATTTGGTGCACCCAATGAATATTACTAGCACTGAAGATGTTCTGAACTCCCTGGGCTATGACTACATAAAGAAAGTCGAGCCCCCTATAGAGCCTAGCACTGTGAATACACGCTTTTGTCATCTTATTCCAGAGTTTGAACAACAAGGTGTGCAAATTTCGCAAAAGTTTTTGTATGAGCATCAGCTTAAAGCACTGGAGGCTCTAACAAATGGTAATAATGCTATACTTATATCTGGAGCTGGCTCTGGAAAGACGGAGGCGTGGTTTCTTTACTTCTATAAGATGTTTAAGAGTAATAGGGGCTTTAGGGTTGTAGCTGTTTACCCAACACTGGCACTAGCTAATGACCAAATAGCAAGGCTATCAGTATACTCTAACTCAATAGGTGCTAAGATACTTCCACTAGACGCCCTCTCTAGAGATGAAATGGTTAAGAGGACTGGCTTTCAAGGTCTTAGAAAAGCTGTTGCAGAAGCAAACATAGTTATCACAAATCCCGCTTTCCTTTTTCATGAAGTTAAGAAATTCCTATTAAAACCGCAAGTAACAGCCCTCTACCCTATCTTTAGAAAACTTGACATGTTGGTATTTGATGAACTAGACTTCTACACACCACGAGAAGTAGCACTAATACTCGCCATAATAGATATTCTCTCAGAAGTCTCAGAGAAAAAGCCTCAGATAGCCATACTCACTGCAACTCTTGTCAACCCTGAGGACATATGCAGCTACCTGAAGAGTAAAACTGGGAGGGAATGTAGCATAATAGAGGGAAGACCCTTTAGAGTAGAGAACAGAATATACATTGTGTTGGGAAAGAGCCTCAGAAACGTGTGGAGCAAGATCCAGGAGTACAGAGCAGTTGCTGTGAAAAACAATGCGCCACCTGACGTATTGAAGGCTTTTGAGGATTTTGAGCAGTTTAAGAGCAATGCCTACAAGGTTCTACAATTCCTTGAAGCCTTAGGCGTACAAGTGCCGTCAATATTTGTAGATGCAACTGAGATCCTGTCGAAGTACGTCGACGAAGATGGTGTTACACTGGTGTTTACAAGGAGTATTGCAAGAGCAGATGAACTTGCTAAGCTACTTAGGGAAAAGGTGGGTGAGAAGGTGTTTGCACATCATCACCTAGTTCCAAAAGATGTTAGAAAGAAGATTGAGGAGTGGGCTAGGCAAGGCAAAGTTAAGATTATAGTTAGCCCTAGAACCCTCATACAGGGTATTGACATAGGGACTGTAGTAAGGGTTGTGCACATAGGTCTTCCAGAGGATGTAAGGGAGTTCCTTCAGAGAGAGGGTAGAAAGGGGAGGCGTAGTGAAATCCCCTTTTCAGAGTCTCTAATAATACCCACCTCTAGATGGGATTGGGAATTGCTATCAAAGGGATTTTCAGCGCTAGAGAAGTGGCTTTCCCTACCACTAGAGAAGGTTGTTGTTAATCCAGAGAACAAGTACATAGCGTTGTTCAAGGGGCTCGCAAAAACGCTCTCCCCATGGTACAAAAGCGAGCTTTCAAAGAAGGAGCATGAGGTGTTGAAGAGCGTGGGAGTGATTACGAAGGACAGCTCAGTTAACGTTGAAAAAGCAAAGTGGATTTGGGAGAGGATAAACTTTTACGAGTTTGGCCCACCATATGGCATTAAAAGGTATTTAGATGTTGAGGGATCGCTAAAACCATTAGAACCAATAGGGCACTGCGACTTGGTTGAGCGATTTCAAATGGGCTGCTTCGACATTGGTGAAGATGCTGTTGTAGTTAGAGTTGAAAGTGGAAAGAGCTCTAGGACTGTAAGAGCTGTTATGGAAAAGCCCCTCAATAAGCTGAACATATTTAATTACGACGCCTTAGCAGAGGCTTACGAAGAGTACAAGTACATAAAGATGCTGTGGGGAGAAGAAGCGTCGTTTCTCAGGGACATTGCTAGGGGTAAGCTCTATAGCTACGTCTTAGCAGTGGTTTACCCACCTAGAAATGGCTTTGGAGAGCTTAAGAAGATACCAAATAGAGTCCTATGGCACTTGACCTCAAGTAAACCCAGAATTGTTAAAGCAGGTGACAACGCTTTTGTAACATATGATAGGAAGGTAATTTACGTGCCTGTGGAGACATTCGGGGAGTACAAGGATTTCACCTACGGTATGATAATTGCCGTGGATGATAGGGAAGATGCAGAGCTCCTACGCTTAGGGTTAGCATACGTAATGATTGTATTGAGGAGAGTGTTTGGAATACCATTTGAAACCATAATGTATAGCATTGATAAAATTGGTGAAAAGAAGCTCATAGCTTTACACGAACCTGAAGCAGCTGGTTTGCTAGAGGTATTGGATTGGATGAGTGTTAGGAGAGCTGTAGAAGCCTACATATTTGATGACCTGGATATAGTGTTGCTATCGCAGTTAGATGAAATAGCTTATAGCGATTTTATTAGCCTTGGTGTAGACCCCTCGCTAATTAGAGAAGTTGCTACTAGGGTAATCAACTACATACTACTGAGAGACAGAATCTCTGCTGATTTTAGAGGTAAAAAGGTGGTAATTCCAAAGCCTAGTAAAGCACTACAGCTAGTCGCCTTAGATGTTACCTCTATGCAAATAGAGGAAGAGCCTATACCAAAGGTATTTACGAGCATAGCCTACTTTGATGGGGAGGAGGAAAAGGTTGTTGCCGACCTCTACATGAGGTACCCATTCACGCCACCCCCAAGGTCTTTGAGGGAGTTTGAGAGCTTTATAGAAGACCTTGCATACTATTCTGACTACAAACTCGTGGTTTTTGATAGAGAAACTGCTATAAGGGAACTAAGCATCGTAAATCTAAAGAGATTAACAGAGCTAGTCAGGGAAAGAGCTATTGAAGTTAGGCAAGAGCTTCTAGATGCAGGTATTAACCCACCCTCACTAACAGCTGTAATTGAAGGAGTGGACGTGGAGAACAGCTTATGGAGGAGTGCGTATGACGAGTTTTTCAAGGCATACAAACATGTACATGAGGTCAGTACATCGAAAAGATCTGAGGGGATAGCTATAAACACTGAGGACTTAAAGAAGATAACTCTTTCAAGGGCTAAAATAGTTTATTTGACTCACTTAGTTGCGCTATCCTTAAATACTTTAAATAGCTTTACAAATAAAACAAACAAAGAGCAGGTGAAAAAGCATTGAGTAAAGCCGCCAAAAAAGTTGCCACAGATTCGCCTCACGGCATATATATCTACAGGCCTAAGGAAAAGGTGTGGGAGTTTTTAAGAGCTGATGGGGATCCCTTTGAACCCCTAGATAAAGGGGTATATGTGGTGTACTTTGACAATACGAAGTGCACTGCATGTAGAAGATATGACGAGATTTGGTTTCCATTTGTGGAGAGATGGAGTAGTGAGAAAGGCAATAACACAAAATTTGTGATAATACTCTGCGACTGGTTTGCACGTGAATGCAAGTCACAAGCAGCAGCAGAGAGCTTTAGGAGGTTTGACGTCCACGCATCGCCAACAACGATAGTGCTCTATGCTGATGATAGTAAGGCTATAAGATACCAGGAGAAGTATGAAGGAATTATGTACGAATTTGAGCTCAAGTTAGTTTTAGATAAATTTGAGGAAAGAGCTCAAAAAGCTATGAAGGGTGAGAAAGTCTCTCCCCCAATTTCAAAAGAAAGTGGGAAAGCTTTAGAAGAGCTTATAATGCAGATCCTCAAAGCGCTGACGTTAGGAGAGAAGAAGGAGTAGGCACAACTTTTAGTCTATTCTGAACATCATTTCTATATCCTTTAAGGTCTTCGACACCATAGCTGGGCACACTCTCCTTACGCCATCTATTTCTGAAAGCTCCTTATGTATCTTAGCCATATCCTCTTCATCTCTAGCCCAAATCACAGCCATCAGCTGGTGATCTCCTGTAGTAAGCCATAGACCTACGACACAGTCTCTGCTTCTCACCTTTTCAATGACTTCAAAAAGTCTCTCAGGCACTGCATCAATACCTGTAAGGGAGATAATTCCATATCCAAGTTTCCTAGGATCAACAGAAATAGTATACCTCTTTATAATGCCCCCCTCAAGCCTCTTAACCCTCTTAATTACTGCGACATCGCTTAAGCCGACTTCTTTAGCAAGCTCTGTAAATGTTATCCTAGCGTTTTCTGCCATTCTTCTCAATATCTTCAAATCCTTCTCATCTAATATATCTTCAGTCATTTGCTTTCACACCCCTAATTCTAAAAACAGCCACTCTCCTTGGCTCAGAAAAATCCTCTGGCTCTAAAACTCTATATAACTCTGCTTCAACACCTACATCCTCTAGAATATATTTAAAATCCTCAATCCAATCATTAACACCACAAGTAAAGCAAAAGTGCCCTTCGAATAATACTCTTATATCGCTGTCACTAATGCTAATGAGCGTGGCTCTTGCTTCGGCACCTCTATACATGTTATAAACTTTTATAGCCTTCTCTACAAGCTCACTTATGGTATTTTTACCTAGCCCAAATTTGTTATTTTGAATCATTTTAAACCACAAGATAAAAGTCTAATTTCACTAAATAAATGTTTTTATTGAGACGGTAATGGAAAGTGCCATTTTCACTGAATACTAAATGTGCTGTAAATAGCTTAAAAATACTTGATATGGTTTCAGTTGGGAGGAATTTTGACTGAGGAAATAAGAGCTCTAGATAGAGAGCTTGCCAAATTACTGCTTAAAAGACTAGAGCTGTCTAGAGGTGTGGATAGAGAAGCTCTTAGAGTTGTCAATGTGGAGATTCATAACCTCTTAAAAAGGCTTCTTACAGGTGTCGGGATTTCAGAGCACTATGCATCTCTTTTTGCAAGTCTCTACACCACTGTACTATCACAGAGCAGTAGTATAAGAGTTGCCTATCTTGGCCCCAGAGGCTCCTTCTCTGAAGAGGCATCTCTAAAGGTGTTTAAGCATACAAAGGTAGAACTCTTGCCGCAGAATAGTATTATAGCTGTTTTCAGAGTTGTTGAAGAGGGAGATGCAGACTACGGAGTCGTACCCATAGAGAACTCACTTGAGGGAAGTGTGGGAGAGACAATAGATATGCTAGCAGAAACAGCATTGATAATCTGTGGAGACACTGAGCTGAGAATAAGGCTCAACCTAATTGCCAAGCCTGGTACAAAGCTCGATGATATAAAGCTCGTTATGAGCAATCCCTACGCATTGGCCCAGGTCAGGAGATTCATTGAGAGTAGGCTGAAGGGAGTTAAGGTAGAGGTTACAGCTAGCACTTCAGAAGCAGTCAAAATAGCCGTTTCAAGTAATGGTGTAGCAGCTATAGGATCAGAATATGCGGCAATGCTGTATGGTGGAGAGGTGCTACTTCACGGTATAGAGGATCACAAAGAGAACTACACAAGGTTCATAGTAGTGGGTAAAAAGCCTGTTGAAGTAGCTGAAGTCGCTACTGTTAAAACAGCAGTGATATTCACACTAAAACACGAGCCAGGGTCTCTGTATAGAGCATTACAACCATTTGCTGAGCGTAAAATAAACCTCACGAAAATAGAGTCTAGGCCCATCAAAGGCAGGCCATGGGAGTACATGTTCTTCATGGAGTTTGAGGGTACTATGAATAGCGAGAGCGTTTCACAAGCATTAAAAGAGCTTAGCAAGAGAACAGAGTTCCTCAAGATACTAGGGTCTTACCCAAGAATACCTTAGTTTAAACTAAAATCCTCTCCATCATGAAGGGCGAGGCTTTCAGTTGTAACATACTCTGATTCACAGGACTGGAGACTAGAGGACGGGTCGCCAAGCTTAGGATGCATATTGGCTGGGTAGAGCTACACTACAGGAACCACAAACAACTTCACAGGTACCTCTACAGTGGGTGGAAGTTGAGTAGTGAGCTGAGGTTCAAGCTCGTAGGTAGTAGGGTAATAGTGTACCTGACGTTCACTAAGCACTTCGAGGTCGAGCACAACCCGAGGAATGCTGTCGCAGTGGATGTCAATGAGAACAACGCCACGGTTGCCTTATTTAAGAGCGGTGCTCTTACTGAGGTGTACAGAGTTGAAACAAACTTAGGCAGACACGTCATCGAGTACTCTGAGAGGAGGAAGAGGATTACGGGGGCAACTCGGCTAAGGTCAGGGAGGTTGGGAAGAAGCTTAAGGAGCTGCGAGAGAGGGAGGAAGCTGGATATCTTGAGAAAGACAGCTAGACTTGTTGAGAAGCTAGCTACCGAAAAAAGCTGTAGTCGTTATAAGCAACATAGGTGGGGAGGCAAAGGAGAGGATGGAGAGGGATAAGAACGCGAAGCTCAGACACAGAACACACCAGTGGAGTGCTTCAGCACTAATCAAGCTACTAGAGGAGAAACCAGTACACGTCGTTAAGGTATCTGAGAAGGGCTCCTCATCTACAGACCCCTTCACAGGTGCGAGAATTAACGGTTACACTCCCCTGATGATCCGCTGTGCGGTGAAGGAGGTGAAGAAAGTGAGGGTAGTGAAGCTGGTGCTAAGAGCAGCAAAAGTGAATGGAAGAGCTCTTGAAAGAGACGTCGTTGGAGTCATTAACATCGGGCTGAGGTACCTCAACCCAGATGGGAGCCCAATGGCGTTGGACTCAACAGGCACCCATGAAGTGCAAGTGAAGCTGGTGAACTCGCACAGAGGTGCAGCCCCGCTAACGGGATTACAAGTATTTACAGATATCACCAAGTACCGTTAGCGGGGAAACGCTATAACTACAAACCCATGCGTGAGTTGAATTCCACCTGTTACTTACTAACATGCAGTAGCTTTGCAGCTCCTTCTCTAAGCTTCTGTAAACTCTCCTCTATACTACCACCCCTAAACTCCACTACATCAACAACCTTAAACCCCGCTGTCGTTAGTACCTCAGACATTTTCTTTCCGGCAACAGGCCCCCATCCAAAGTTTGCTACTACAAGCACCTTCTTGTTCTTTGGAATCTTACTTGTAAACACGTGTAGTAGTAGTGTTGCAAATGGGAACACATCTGCATCATATGCTGGCACAGCTATAACAAGGGCTTCTGCATCTATGGCATCGCCAAGCATATCGCTGATGGGGCTACGGTGCTTATCTAAAAACTTGTACACCTTAACCTTTGCACCCAGCTTCTGAAGCTCGTCTAGAAGCACATTAACTGCCTTCTCAATGAAGCCATACATAGACATGTATAGTACCATCACCTTACCTTTCTCAGCATCCCCCCTAGCCCAGCTACTGTACAGCGAAGCCATGGTCTTTACGCTTCTGTGCATAGGTCCGTGAGCAGGTGCAACAACTTCAATACTACTGAGACTAGCAGCATTGGAAAGTTTCTCTAAGTTTTTCAGGACCCAGTCAACATACTTTCCTATGATATTAGCAAAGTACTTCTTTGCATACCATAAAAATCTCTCTTGATCAGCTGGCGAAAGGTCTTCGAAAAATGGCGTAGAGGGGATGCCATAAGAACCAAAGACATCGCATGAGAATAGCACTGAACCATCAAGCACGCTCACAACTGTCTCAGGCCAGTGAAGCCATGGGGTATGGAAGAACCTTAGTGTTTTACCAGCTATACTAACAGCCATACCATCACTAACGGCGGTGAGATTGGGTTTAACGCCATAAAAGCTTTGAATCATGCCTCTAGCAAGTGAATGCCCAAAGACCTTAACATCGCTACTCAAACTACTAAGAAGCTCCCCTAGAGAGCCACTGTGGTCAGGCTCCATATGGTGTACAACAACAGCCTTCACATCCCTTAAATCTACAGCACTTCTAACTTCATTAACAAATGCATCTCCAAAGCCTATCTTCCACCCATCAATAACAATTGCCCCGCCATCACCTATAACAACATACGAATTATATGTGACCCCCTCTGGTATTTCCCAAAGGGACTCAAAATACCTTGTCTCATCATCCTGTAGCTGAAGCAGAATAACATCCTTCGAAATTCTTCTGTTAATAACTTTAACCATCTCATTCAAACCTCATAAAGTAGGTGATTTCAAAGCAAATATAAAAATCTTCTGAATTTGAAAATTCAACTACACTACAGATGCTCATCTATTATGAGGATGCTGCTAAAAATCTTCAAAAGACATAGCCTTCACCTAACTAGGTAGTAAGTAGTACTCGAATGCGTGACGCTTCTTAAATTATAATACTCAGCACAAGCCTGTTACTGGTGATAATCTGAAGATGTGTGACACTATATGTGAGCAGATCTTGGATACCCTAGTGGGGTATCTACAGAGAGTTGATGTGCTTAGCAAAAATGGTGACAAGGGCTTGGCATACTCAGAGGGGTTGACAGGTTATGCAACTTTGACGATACTTATTGACGCTTATATGAGTGCTAACATGCTTAGCAGAGACCTTTACATAAGGTTTAAGAGAGCTCTCCATATCTTCAAAGACTTTGTGGAAAGCCTCAAAAACAGCACCATCTCTACGCCTGGCAGTACAGAGGTGTTTGGCACAGCTCTTGAAGCACCCATGCTACTTACGATAACCTCATAGCACTATACTTTAAAACAATGCTTTTTAAAGGTCTTGCCGTAAGAAGGTGTGCTCTAAAAATCATTGTTTCTAGATAAATGTAGGGTTTCAAACACCAAGTGCTTGGGCTACTGCTTCTTGTAAATGTGTAAACAAAGCTTAGAAAGCGTGTTTTGGGTCAACTGGTTTACACTATCTCAAGAATGTCCTTACCTACATCTCTTCTCAGCGTAAATTCTGCTACCCTACCAGAGTTCCATGAAGATACTGGCCTGTAGTAGCCAACTATCCTACTCCAGATGTCCAGCGGCTTTCCGCACCTTGGGCACTTTAGGGCTCTGCCAACGGCTCTAAAGCCACAGCTTGGGCACACTGATATTGTTGGAGTTATGCTCATGTACACTACCTCCGTGTCCCTCATAACCCTCTCAACGAATTTCGCTATAGTCTCTACATCGAGCTCTCGATCAATAAACACGTGCTTTATCACACCACCTGTGAAGAGCTTCTGGCACTTGGACTCCACCTCTAGTTGCCACCTGAGGTGAAGAGAAGTGTATGGCGGTGTCAGCTGGTTTGTGTAGAAAGGCTGCTTCTTTCCATCGATCTCGCCAACGGGTATGTATGCCCTCAGGTCCTCGCCACTTGAAATGCCCTTGGCGAATTCAAGGTCTTTCCAAGCCAGCTTGACGCCAAGGGTCTCTCCAGGAACCTCCTCAACGTTGTAGAGCACCTCGTCCTGCTCCTCAAACTCCTGAAGCCTCTTGTTTATGTAACTCAATATGTCTGTGTAGAGCTTGACAACCCCTGGTATGTCGCTTGGTTGTGCCTGTTGCCAGAAGAATGGCTCTCCAAGCATTATAGACACGTACTCGGCCATCCCGATGACCCCAATCGTGTTGTAGTAGTACTTGAACGGGTTTACGGGGTCTATGTACTCCCTAGTCATTGGGTACATGCCGGCCCTGAAGAGCTTCTCATACCTAGCCCTAAACCACATCAAGGTAGCCCTAGATATCTCCAGCAAGTTGTCTAGCACGTCTAGCATCCTCTTATCATCACTTGTCCTAGCAATCATGGCTAACCTAGGCAGGTTCACTACAGCAACATTTACAGAGCCTACCGAGGGCGGCATGTCCCACACGCCCTTAGCCTTGTGAAGCACCTCTCTAACCCTCTTCATGTCGCTGAGGAGTCTGCAGCAGAAGCTGAACAGATCCTCAGCACTGCTGTTGTTAAAGCCGTTGAGGAAGTACATCTGCCCCGTCTTCGCAACCATAGCCCAGTAGAGGTTGTAGAGCTCTGGGTCCTCTTGCAGGGCCTTGACGAAGTCATGGTTGAATATTGTTGTGGGTATTGGGAATGTGAAGGGCTGGTGAACAGCGTCCCCCTCAGCGAAGACCTCTAGGAACGCCTTAACAACCTGCTTAGCCTCGTCGAGGTAGCTCTCATAGCTCTCAGCAGATCCTAGCCTAAATCTGCTGGTCACCTGCGTTGGTATTGGTAGCTGTCTGTAGAACCTGTTGCTAGTGGCGAACACTATGTTTGAGAAGGGGCTCTGCCCGCTCTTCAGCGGGTAGTTGAGGTTGTACACAAACCTCTGAATATTCTGCCTAATGGAGGCGTAGCCCAGCTTATCTGCTTTCACAAAGGGTGCGAGGTTCAGGTCTACTCCGTAGAGCCCTACGGCGCCAGTCCTCTCCTGGCTGAAGATGTAGATGGCGTTCACAAGCTGGTCAACAGCAGAGTCCATGTGCTTTGGGGGTCTGGATACAGTTGTGGGAGTCTTCAAGCCCCTCTCAATAACCAGCCTAGAGTCAATGCCGCCGCAGTACGGCCTTATAACTGACCCATCCCTGAGCTTGTATATGTACACCCAGCCCTCTTCATGAAGCCTGAGAGCAGATCTTGGTAGAGCCTTAAATGCCTCGTCATAGAGAACAGAGCCCAGCAGGTGCGCCATGAGCCCAGAGACTGTTACAGGGACATTAGCATTATCCTTCACAGCCCACTCTAAACCAGATACGTACTCCTCTATCAACGACTTAGTGCTAGGCAAGATCACAGCACCCTAGCAAAGAAAATTTTTAGTAACAAGAGGTTTTGTTTCACACTCATCTACAGCCTACCTATGCTTGAAATCCGGGCTAGTACTACTATAGTAATATTGAAGGAGGGGGTAATTACCTCAGGGGTGGCCGAACCTAAAATTTGAGCCAAGGAGAAAATTTTGAGGGTAAAGAGAGCTTGGGGTGGCAGAGTTGAGGTGATTACACAGCTAGAGCTAGGAGCTCTGTCACCATAGCAAAAGCAAAACTGTATTAGATAGTGTTCAGAGGTAGCCTTCTCTAACCTCTTTCCTTATCTTACTTATTATAGCCCATATACCCAGCACTGTTATGAGCATCATAATTGCTGTTAGCTGTAAGTAGAAGCCAAAATCCCCTTTACCTGCATAGTAAGCTATGACTATTATCTCGAGTATGAGAGACCATATGAGCAGGGTTAAAAAATATCTGTGCGTTTCTAGAGTTGCGCTCACTACTCCCACGACCACTTTCTGTATAGTGTTGGAACGCTTGCTAATAGCCTCTTTGTGTATTCATGCTTTGGGTTCTTCACTAGTTCGTCAGGAGACCCCTGATCAACTATCTTTCCTCTGTACATAACGAGTATCCTATCTGAGACGTAGTATGCTAGCCCCATGTCGTGCGTTATGAATATTGTCGAGGTTTTGTAGTCGTCTCTTAAATTCATGAAGAGCTTGATTATTGCCCCCCTCATCGATGCGTCTATCATTGACACAGGCTCGTCTGCTAGTATTAGCTTTGGTTTTAAGAGCCAGCACCTAGCTATCATAATCCTCTGCCTCTGCCCGCCTGAGAGCTGGTGAGGGTATTTGCCTAGTACATCTTCTGGTACTAGCCCTACGTACATTAGCGCCTCCCTTATCAGCCTCTTCCCCTCATCGCTCTTTGGGTCAACGGCTAAGAGCTCTAGCGCTTGATTCAATATCCTATCTATTGTGTAAAACGGATTATAGCTTGCGTAAGGATCTTGAAATACTGCGTGGACCTTCTTCCAATAATCTTTCAAATCCTCTTTAGTTTTGAGATCCCTCCAAATGTCCTTTCCCTGAAACACCACGTTACCTGATGTTGGCGGTAGTAGCCTTAGTATTATTTTTGCTGTAGTTGTTTTACCAGAGCCACTTTCCCCTACTAGTGAGGCTACCTCCCCTTCATTTACTTCAAATGTGACATTGTCTACAGCAACAATTCTTCTCTTCTTTACAAACCCAGCCTCGTACACTTTTGTAAGGTTCTTAACTTCAAGCAGGGGCATGTCAAGTCACCTCTTTGTGTAGAGCCAGCATGCTACAAAACGCCCTTTCTCAATCTCTATGAGGGGCGGCACCTCCCTCCTACACACATCCATAGCAAACGGGCACCTCGGGTGGAACCTGCAACCAGGTGGAGGACTAGCTAAGTCAGGCGGCTGGCCAGGTATGTACCTCAAACCTCTTTTTCTAACCTCCTCTTCTGGTGTTAGCACAGAGCCCATTAGACCATCTGTGTATGGGTGCAGAGGTCTTGACACAAGTTCCTCTACGGGGCCGTCCTCAACAACTTTGCCTGCGTACATAACTACAATTCTGGATGCTATCTGCCTAACTGTGGCTATGTCATGGGTTATGAAAACAATACTCTTAATGATGTTCTTGTTGTAAACATCGAGGAACGTTTTCAAAACCATTTTCTGCGTCACAACATCTAGTGCTGATGTAGGCTCGTCAGCTATTAAAAGCCTTGGGTTGAGAAGAGTTGCAATGGCTATGACAGCCCTCTGCCTCATACCACCAGAGAGCTCAAAGGGGTACATGTTAATAGCTATTTCAGGTAAGCCTAGCTCTTTAAACCTCTTTAATGCTAGCCCTATAACCTCATCTTCTTCTGCGTCAGGGTTGTGAGACCTTACGACATCGAGTATGAGCCTCCTTATCTTCAGCGTGGGCATGAGGGCATTTAGAGCTGATTGAGGGACAATGGCTATTTCCTTCCCCCACACCCTCTCCTTAAGAGTGCTTCTATCAAGTTTCTGTAACTCTAAAAACTCTTTACCTACATTAAGCCTTACAGAGCCCCCCACAAATGTTAGAGGGGGCCTTATATTCATCATTATAACATTTGCAAGCGTGGATTTTCCACAGCCACTCTCACCAACAACACCAACAATCTCTCTATCAAAAATCTTTAGCGAAACCCCATCAACAGCCCTAATAGTTCTCTGAATAACGCCTATGACCTGCCTGTAGTAAGCTCGGACATCAGTTAGCTCTAGTAGCACGGAGCTCAAACTAATACCCCATAAAATAAAGTCTTCACATGAGAATTATAGCCAAGTTAGCATTTATAAGCTTTAATTATTCTATTAACTTTTAGCATCAATTGTCATACACATACTCTTCTCACTATTGCTGTACAAGCACACCTCCTTGCACCACTGCTACATAATTAGCTGCGCCACCTCGGCACTGAACTTTTATCAGTATTTCTGAACTCAGCTCTATCCCAGTTCCATCACCAATCAATGCCATCGCCACTCATCATCTCTATAAGCACTTTTATGTAGTGAAAGAGTTAATATACTATTACTACTGCCCGAGGTACTTGGGAGAATAACAGTGCTTTTAGCTAGTGTGCAATTGAGGTGCTGTTGCTGAGCATTGAAGGGTGTGTAGGGTTTGGTAAGTGGGGGGAGTGGGGCCAGCGATAGTGCTTGTTGCATACATACCTCTGTGGAGTTTTTCAAGGGTTTTAGTGATAAAGGTGAGCTTTACAAGTATCTTAATGAGCATTGCAAACCTCTTGATGTTTCTGCCCTAGGTGATGTGATTAGCGTCACTAAGCTTAGGGTATCTGAAGCGCTTGAGAAGCTAGATGGTGTTGCCCAGGTAATTGTAGTAGCAAAGTCTGGGGATACAGCCATCCCCTTAGCTGTTGTAGTTAATTGCAAGTCGAAGGTCTTTCATGTGCTCATAGACACTCTTACTAATTGCCCTGACATTGATTGTGCTCTCAAGGCCCTCACTACCTACATCACAAGGGTTCTCGATGTTGAAAAGCTCTATGAATTAAAGTTGCAGTATAATTGGGGGGGTGCGAGCATCACTATTAAGTCCAGGTGCTTATTTAATGAGAGAGTGCTTGAAGCTATACTACTTAATGCTATTTTTCTAGCGCTCTTCATCTCTAGCTCACATACCCTTCGACTCTGATTCTCGGCGCTACTTCTGTGACAACCCAGTTTTTCTCTATGGATGTCCTCATCCTCTGGCTCCTGGACACGGCACTTACAGTCCTCATCATTGCAAAGGGAATTTTTATCTCTCTAATTCTAACAGCCTCCCTAATCTCACCGTTTTCTATGGCAAAGCTGTACTGCGGTACTATCCTTATGTACCCCTCTTCTAGCGTGGCCATGGCTACCCCCTCTATGAGGAAGCCCCTCTTAGTCTCCTCTAGAATCTCCCTATCACCCCAGTCCCCAGGCTTTAAAACAAGTGTTGTGTGAAATGGTGTTGGTTTTGTGAAAAGCCCGTAGGCAGAGCCCGGCTCTGATGAAAATGCTCTTGAAGTTGTCCTTGTGTGGTGGAGGTCTCGCACAACACCTTCCTCTACAAGGGCTCTTCTCTTAGTTACAACGCCTTCGTCATCGAAAAACCTCATTGATGGTGCTTCTGGGGCTAGGGGGTCGTCGTAAAGCTCAAAGCTTTCTGGAAAGAGCCTCTGCCCTAAGAGCCTTGAGCTCCCTATGTAGAGCGGGTTGAGGAGATGAGATAGCTCGTGTATTAGAGCAGCTGAGGCCATCCCATCTAGTACTAGTGTTACTCTGCC